>Ga0180431_10001451_pt1 | contig 33234 bp, 24 predicted proteins | sample SS_ome_11_FD_132459 | JGI IMG/M metagenome (GOLD analysis project Ga0180431, IMG submission 132459) | Hypersaline lake sediment archaeal communities from the Salton Sea, California, USA - SS_1_MS_1 metaG | ecosystem: Environmental > Aquatic > Non-marine Saline and Alkaline > Hypersaline >... | reverse complement strand
CGCTTTTTGCTTTACATCCGACATTTTTGTCACCTATATAAAAATAGAGTTTTTTATTCAAAAAACGTCCGAAACGGCAAACCGCTCTCTCTATCCGAAATCCCGTCCAAGGCAGATGCGGCCAAGACCTATTATGGGCCTTGCACATAGAAAAATTTAAAGATGAAGCCACCCCTTACCACAAAGGGAAAACGCTTCTTGGGCACCGCCCTTTTTTGAAAAATTCCCGGGAACCCCGTTTATGGTAGCAAATGACGTGAAAAGTGTAAAGAAATTTCTGCACTTTCGATTTTCCCTTTTGAGCTGTGTTGATTCCATCAGAAGAAATCCCCGGATATTACCGATAGCCGGAAGAGCGACAGATAGAGAGATTTTATCTGTTTCGAAGTCCGGTTTCGTGGTAGAATGGGCGGCCGTCATCAAAGACTGTTGAGGGATGTTATGGCAACTGCGCCCCGGAAAAACAGACGTCAAGAAAATCTATCTCAAAAGGTGGGCCGTAAAGAGGTAAGAAAAATCGGCGCAAAAAGAGGAGCGCCTCTTTCAAGATTAGGTTTAAAATCGGAGACGGGAAAGACCCTGATCGAGCTTATCGTCACGGCGGCGGTCTCTTTGATCATCATGGCCGTCGTCTTCCAATTCTTCGTGATTCAGAAGCGGAGGTACAGGACGGAGGATCTGCTCCTGAAGGCGCAGACGGACGGCGGCTTCGCGGTGGAGTACCTTACCGGGATCATCGAAAAGGCGGGGTACAACGTCAAGCACGGCACGGGGATCGAGGCCGCCTCGGATCACTATCTGGCCGTTACCTTCGACAGGGACGACGACGGCGTCATAGAGGCGGACGAGGTGATGACCATAGCCGTCAACAGGGACTATCGGAACCTGTCTGGAGGGGAGAGGCCGACAGAGATAGTCCACGATCCCCTCCTTTCAAGAATTTACGGCAAGGCCTCCCACGAATACCTCTTCGACCTCTACTTCGATATGGACAAAGACGGCGTAATCAACTATGACGAGCGGTTTGTCTCCGGATACGATCTGGATGAAGAGCCGAACGATTTAGATCAAAGGCAGGGGGGCGCTATCAAGCTCTTTCTCTCAAGACCGGCCGAGGGCTACGGCCTTTATCTCTACACGCTGAGGCTCTACGACGACAAGAAACAGTACAAGGCCGGGGATGTCCATACAGGCAATCCCTACATCGTGAACCCGAAGCCGGATCTCATAGTCGAGAACGTGGATAACTTCATCATCCGCTACTTCGATATGGAGGGGTTGCCCCTTCCCGCCGTGGTGGACAAAAACGGGAACAGGAAGATCCCCGCGCCCCCCTACTTCCTCACGGCGTGGGAGATGTCGATGGTAAGGAGGGTGGAGTTTGAGATGCTCCTCAAGATGGACCTTAAGGGGACGAGGAAAGCGGGCGGGGCCGAAGGGGGCTACGTGCCGGGGAGTGTGGCCACGTACGACGAGTCGGGAAGGCCGAAGGGGTGGTCATGCGGGGACGCCGGCTTCCCCGACCGCGAGCTGTGCGGCGATCTTGACGGGTGGGACTGCTTTTTCTCCGTGTGCCGGGACAGGCGATACCCGGAGCTTGGTGATTTCGTTCCCTACAGCGACGACTTAAAAAGGACCCTTTTTGCGGGATCGGTGACCCCGAAGAACCTCAACGTCAGCCTCCCGGAAAAGAACCCGTACGGGTATATAGATGATAAGTGTTACGAGGATTCCTTCGACGACTACGTCGAGGGGGGCGCCGCCCACCGCTGGGACCCCCCCGAGGGGATCTGGGCGGTAAGGGAAGTCTTTCGGGGAGACAAGGTCTACTCGGAAAAGACGGGGAGACTCCTCGCCAGAAAGAGCCTTATCGCCGAGACGGGGGCGGAGCTCTTCTGGAAGACAAGGGGGAGAAACAAAGGCTACGACAACTACGAGGTGGTAGTCGATATTTTTTTTCACAACGACGCCGACTCCTCCTTCGGCGGGACGAATGCGGGATTGATCTTGAGGATGAGCGATCCCGCAAAATATTACACCGTCATGATCAGAAACGAGAGCGGTGAGACCGGGGACGACGGCAACGACTTCAGATTCGCCAGGTACAACGGCACGTTCAAGTCCGTTTACGGCGCCGAACTCGGGGGGCCGTTTGCGATCGGGAAGAGGTACCGCCTTGTTGCAAGGTGTGTGGACAACGCTTTCAAATGCGGCGTCTTCAGCATCGATCTCTTCGGCAACCAGACAAAGTTAGACGACTTTACGTGGACCGACGAGAAGAACGCCTTCCCCCAGGGGCCGCCGGGGCTCAGGGTCTTCAACGCCGGCGCCTCCTTCGACAACTTCACCGTCTGCCCGATCTTCAAGGGGGAGTGATTGAAAAGGGGACGATGAAAACTTACCCTTGCCGCTTCCGAGCCTGCCCCATCTTTTGTTCATAAGATCATTGTGCAGTTGGGCCGATGGGAAAAATCCCACCCGCTCCTTTCATTTACAGGAAACGGAAAGTTGATTTGAGGGGGGCGATCTACAAGTGGAAGAGGTTCTTGGCGTTTTCGTATACCCACATCCTCTTTACCTCCTCCTTTAAGGGGAGCTCCATCACGCCGTCGGCCAGCTGCTTTATTGAAAGGCCCATAAACAGCCAGGTGGAGCCGAAGAGGATCCTATCCTTTAAAATCGAGTTTCCGTACCGGATCAGCGTCTCCCATCCCGCCCCCGGCATTCCGAGGTACTTCGGGATGTAAGAGGCTATGTCGATGTAGATGTTTTTGTTTCGCCACGCCACCGCCACCATCTCCTCCACCCAGGGCCAGCCGCCGTGCCCGGCTATCATCTTGAGCTCCGGGAAGTCCTGCGCCACGATGTCAAGATAAATTGGGCGCTCCACCTCCATTGTGTGGGTGGAGTAGTTTATCGAAAGGTGAAACCAGACGGGGATGTCGAGCTCCACGCAGGTGGAGTAGAGGGGGTACATCTTCGCGTGGTGGGGGGGAATCTGAAACATGAAGGGGCGAACGGCGATCCCTCTCAAGCCCAGGTCGTAGCTCCTCCTTATCTCCCTGACGGCGTCCATCCCCTTTAAGGGATCGATCCCCGCAACGCCGATGAACTTTTCCGGATACCTCTTTACCATGTCGGCGTAGTAGTCGTTGGGAAGGCCCGCGATCCCGCTCTTGCTCTCCTCGTCCAGGTTGAAGATGACCGCCTTTTCCACCCCCATCTCGTCCAGCTGTTCCATGAACTCCTCGATGGGTGTGATGAGGGGCTGCATCTTTGGCTTAAGCTTCTCCTTCAGCTCGTCGTTGGAAAGCGTCGTCTTCATTTGGTAAAGCTCCTCCGGCGTCATCCCGAGGATCGGGGCGACCCTGGGGCCAAAGACGTCCTTCAGGTAGCCGGCCATCTGGGGGGGAAGGGACGCTATCATGTCCAGCATGACCTCTTCCGTCGGGAGGTAGCAGAGGGAGTCGATAATCTTGTATTTTTCGTTTTCGCCCATTTCTTGACTCAAAGCTCCTTTCTCTTCTCTAATATCTTAAAGCCGATCTCCAATCAGCCGCGACCATATTTGTTAAGCTTTACAGGCCGCTCCTTTCACTCCGACGGGGACAGGGGGAAGCGGCGGATTATTTCTCGGCCTTGCTCCCCGCGGCGACCTTAGCGAAGAGCCTGCCCAGGCGGGCGGCGATCGTCTCCAGCTGGAGCTGCCTCCCCATCGATATCTCCGGGGCGAAGTGCCTGATGATGTCAAGCTCCTCCTCGGTGGGCAGCGTCGTCGTTTCGAGGTTATCCGCTACACTTAAATCCCAAGGGATGTCGGCCTTTACGTCTTCCACAGTGGCCCCCGGGTGTAGGCCGGAGAGGTACATCTCCTTCGTGTCGGGATCGAACTTGAAGACCCCCTTGGTGCTTATCAGGACGCTCGGCCCGGAGCCCTCCGGCATCCCCGCCTCGTACCTGGAGTTGCCTCCCTCGACATAGCCGGGGGATGTAAAATAATCCAGCTTCTCCACGAACTCGCCCCCCCGCATGGTGAGGACGGCGCGGTTCGCGTAACCCACGAACTCCGGCGCCCCGCCCGCCCCCATCATCCTGATGTCGAAGTTGTCCGGGTCGCCGATATAGCTGGAGTTCATGTTGCCGTATCTGTCTATCTGACCTACCCCCAGAAAGGTCACGTCCACGTAGCCCCGATTAACGACCGTGGTGAAGATGTCCACCATGTCGCAGGAGTAGGTAAATCCCCTGGTGCAGCTCACGTCCGCTATGTGGAGGGGCACCTTGAACGGCTCCATCCCGTAGATGCCCGCCTCCGTGATGATGACGATGTTGGGGGCGTGGGTGGCCCTGGCAAGAACCCCCGCCGCCATGGGTATCCCCTGCCCTATCACCACCATCTCGTTGTCGTTTATCTCCTTTGCGGCCCTGGCGACAATCAGCTCGTCTATCGTATATCTAATCCCCATCGATCAGCACTCCTTTCTTGTCCAGCATGTCAATAAACTCCTCTATGCTCATTCCCAGCTGCTCCGAGTTGTCGTTCTCGTCCCAGATCCTCGTGAAGGGAAAGCCGTAGTCCGCCGGCGTGCTCTCGAAGGGCTTCGCCTTGAGTGTTTCGAGCGTGTCCCCGCCAAACTTCTCTATGTAGTGATCTATATATTCCTTTCGATCGGAGACTTCGTAGATCCACTCGTCGAGCCACGCCTTCATTCCCTTTTGTGACTGGGAGGACGCAACGAAGAGCGCCCGAAAGGGCATGTCGTAATCGTAGTGGCCGGCGAGCTCCGAGGGGTGCGCCCCGAAGGGGCACTCGACCACCGCGGCCACCTTGTGCGCAGGGACAATGGTAAGATGGGGGGAAGACTTGATCACGTCGCTCTCAACTATCTTTTCGGTGGAGAGGATCACCCTCTTTGCGGCCAACGCCGCCCACTTGGAGTTTATCATCGCCCCCCAGAGCTGGCCGTTCCCCGCCCTGTCCGCCCGTTGGACGTGCATCAGGGCGACGTCCGGGTTGTACCCCTTGACCAACAGGACCCTATTTCCGGTAAAGGGGTCTTCCACCTCGGCAAATCTCTGGTCTCCTAAAAAGCCGTTTCTCTTTACGACGTCGGTCACCCTGATTCCACCCATCACCGGGATGAAGGGGTATCCCATCGCCCCGGCCTTCATCATCGAAAGCAGCGTGTGGTTTGTCATCTCCTCCACCTTTACCCTCCCCTCCTTCATCGCCCTGTCCATGGGGGTGACCAACCTCTTTCCACCCGCCCTGAAGTTGTATGCCAGAACCAGCCTGTCTATGGTTCCCGTCTCTATGAGCTGGTCTATCTCCTCTATCCCCCCCTGCTGGAAGCAGAGGAGGTTTTTCTTCTTCTGCCTGATCAGCTCGTGGGCCAGCGCCAGGGGCATCGAGTAGAGGCAGTTTGCGAAGACGAAGGATTCGCCGTCCTTTATGAATTTTCCCACGGCCTCTTTTGCTGTCATCAACTTGTCCGGCGCCATATATTTTTCCACTCCGGTTTTCGCCATATTTGCCCCTCCGTTATAATATCTGTCGGCCACGATTTTCAAAGCAAAGGGGAAATTGAACATTATTTGAGATAACGAACAATCCCCCCCTATTAAAAACTTCCATCATCATTACAATTCAAAATAACAGCTATATTGATACCCCTTTTGCGACACCTCTCTATCGAAGGTCATCTATCTTGGTGATATCTGCGATGTGCAAACATCCACAGTCCAAAGACATCCTTTAGGTGCGGACATTCTATGGAAAAATAACAACGGGAGTCAACTATCAAAAGGTACCGGGGTTTGTTCAATTTGGTCAAAAGATATACCTATTAAAACTCATTAGGATTGAATGTCCATGTTGTCGAGCACCCTCCACTCTGCTTCAAGCTCCTTCCAGTCGAGGCGCGGGCTGTCCTTTTCCTTCTGTTTTATTGCCAAAGCACAATAATCATCGCCCATCGAAGTGCATTTTACCTCCTTCGATTCTGTTGGCTTTCCTGAAAAACGAAGAGAAACGGTCTCTGCAATTCCCTCGATATAATTGAGGAAAATAACACAGGCCGGCCTTGTTGATGATATACAGTGGGATTCGTAGGAGTTCCAAACCTTAAAAAAGATCATGTGATTTCCGTCAGGGCCGATTTTTGTGGAAAAACTCGTCCTTCCCCAACCCAGTAGCGGGAAGAGAAAACTAATGAGTCCGTATAGGGACATAAGTGCACTATCAAATTCTTTCCATCCATAGTCTAATTGTGCTTTTTCCCCTACGGCGATTCCCGCTTTTTTGGACACATTGCGTAGTATTGCGTCCCTACCTCTGTCTGTCAGGACATCTGCCATTACCTCTTTGAATGTCATCATCGAGTTTAGGGGATATACAGTTAAAATGGAACTTCCGATTCCGGTAAGGCATCTGCTTTTTCCGTCCCACTTAAGGAAATCGGGGATATTCCCCTCCTCGATAGACACTGGAAGGACATATTCATCGTTGAATTTTGTAAATGCGTCAAAGCCCGGTTTTTCTTGACCTTCTTTTTTTGCTTCCAATTTTTCAAGGAGCATTCTTATTGTCATCATGAGGGCATCTCTTCCCTCGATCTTTTCTATTTCATCAAAGAAAGCATCCATAAAACCCTTTCGCATTAGGATTAATCGCTCCTCCTTACCTTCTTTCAAAAGCAAAATAGTGCCGTCCTCTTGATTCCATCTAATCTTTTTTTTGCCCATGTTTAATGCTTTATGATTGAAATAGCCTCAATTTATCTTATCATTCCGAGGGCCCGAAGACCCTTCTGACCTCCTTGAACGCCTCGTCGGCGACGTTGATCGATTTCTCTATGTCCGCCCTCTCGTGGGCGGCGCTGACAAACCAGTTGTGGTGCGGGTGGAAGAAGACGCCCCGCTTTATCGCTTCGACCGAAAACAGCTGGCTGTTTCTGAAGTCGCCCCTGTCCTTGAAGGTCATAAATTGTGTCGCCGGGGGTCCCGTTACCTCGACCTCCAGATCATGGGCCTGGGCCATCTCTTCTAATCCCGCCTTGAGGAGCTCCCCCATCTTCTTTATCTTTTCAACAACGTTGTCACGTTTCAAGATTTTCAGGGTGGCAAGGGACGCCGCCATTGGGACGGCGGAGAGCCAGTAGCTTCCCGTGTAGAACACGCTGGAGGCGCTTATCCTCATCTTCTCCGTTCCCACCATTGCGGAAAGGGCATAGCCGTTGGCGATCGCCTTGCAGTAGCAGGAGATGTCCGGCTTAAAGCCGAATAGCTCGTGGGAGCCCTGGAGGTTAAGCCTGAAGCCGGCCCTGATGTCGTCCAGGATCAGGATTATTCCCTCCTCGTCGCAGGTCTTCCTGACACCCTGCCAGTATCCCTTGGGCGGCATTACCTGATTCGCCCATGTCGGGTGGTGATACGGCGTGAGGATCGTGCCGGCTATCTCGCCCTTGTATTTTTCCACCGCCTCGTTGAATTCGTTCAGGTCGCCCCACGTTACGAAAACGAGATTCTGAACATCCTCGTCTATGACGCCGGCGTGTCCGGGGCCCGAGGCCCACGGCGCCGTCCCGTGGTAGGCACCCTTCGCCATGATGATCTTCTTTCTCTTCGTGTGGTGTCTCGCGATCATCAGGGAGTGGTTGGTCATGTCGGCGCCGTTCTTGCCGAAGACCACCCAGTCCGCTATGGGGATAAGCTTGTTGATATGCTCGGCGAGCTCCACCATGATCTCGCCCGGGTGGTTGCAGATATCAGCCTTCTTCTTCTGCTCCTCGGCCGCCTTGTCCACCTCCGGGTGGTTGTAGCCCAGGACCATCGGGCCGTAGCTGCACATGTAGTCTATATACTCGTTTCCGTCAACGTCCCAGTACTTGCATCCCTTTGTCTTCTCTACGTAATAGGGAGATGCCAGGGGGGCGACGATAACCGGCGTCAAGTGGCCGTATATCCCCTGGGGGATTACCTTCGCCGCTCTCTTGAAAAGCTTGATCGAGTTTTTATATCTATCCGTGTCTTTAGTCATTTTTTCCTCCGATACTTATAACCGTTTACCGCTTCAAGTTGCTTAAAACGCCTATTCGAGATATTCGCCCGCCTTCTCCATCAATATCGCAAGCTGCTCGACAAAGGCAAGAGATCCGGAAAGCTCGATATCTCCCAGCGCTACGGCCGCCATCATGTCAAGCTGATTGGTGAACATCGCGTAGGCGATCTCGAAGTTCTTAAAGCCGAGATAGACGTTGTAGTCGTCCGGCCTACCCTTTACGGCCTTGAAGTCCTTACCCTTCTTAACGACATAAACCGAAGGTCCCCCCTTTGCCCCGTCCTTGATCTCCACGTGGGCGATCCCGTCCGGAACCTTCTTTGCTATATCCGCCATCGACTCGTCCGCCTGCCCCACCTGGGCCGCCCCCATAACTGCGGCGTAGAGGAGGAGGGTGGCGATCAAGTCTCTCGCCTCGCCCTTCGGATTCTTCTCATTCATATAGCGATCGAGGATATCGGCGATCTTCTCGAACTTATTGGTGAGCCCCAGCTTCAACAGACCCTTAACGGGAAGCGGCATTCCGAAGCCCTTTTTGGCCAGCATGTTCGAAACTACCTTGTGCGATATAAACACCAGGCTGATGGACGATTTCTTCTCCTTTCCCGGCGTAACGACGATGCCGTCGTCTACAAACTCCACCTGGGCGGCAAGGTCGTCCGGGGCGGAAAACTGAATTATGCCCTTAAGGCCCTTCACAATCTTTTTTGCATCCTTGTCTTTCTTTGCTATCTCCTCAAAGAGCGGAAGTATCGCGTAGAGAAACAGCCTTGCTTTAACTAAATTCTCCGACATGTATATTCCTCCTTAAAAATCTTAATACTCTATCTTAGCACCATAGAATAGCAGATGACTCATCATATGACCAATCACACCATGACGGCTCCCGCAATTTGGTCGAGATAATATTCAGCTCATAAGGCCGACAAACCCACCATCCCCCGACCCCCCAATCCCCCAATCCCGTATCATTCTTCGGATTTGCCATTCGCGACAATCCAGACTTTGCCCGACCCCCCCCAATCATTACACTCCCCCCGATCCGCCATTCGGCCCGGCCCGTTAAGTTCCGGGAAACTTCGGCTTTCTCTTCTCGCCGAAGGCGGAGATCGCCTCGAAAAAGTCGTCAGACGGCAGGATGTTGGCGCTCCTGTTGGCGACGTAGTCGAGGCCGTCGGCGACGCTCTTATCCCTGCAGTAGTGGATCACCTCCTTGGCTGACATGACCGCCAGGGGCGACTGCTCGGCGATCTCTTCGGCCAGCGCCTCAGCCCCTTTAAACAGGGCGTCCACGTCCGGATAGATCTCGTTTACGAGGTTTATCTCTTTTGCCCTGTCTGCGCTGATGTTCCTCGTTGTATAGGTAAGCTCCTTGGCGTGACCTTCGCCGACTATCCTCGGAAGCCTCTGGAGGGTCCCCGCGTCCGGGACTATGGCGACCCTCGCCTCCCTGACGGAGAAGGTCGCGTCTTTTGCGGCCAGGCGGATGTCGCAGGCGGTGATGATGTCCACCCCCGCACCGATGCAGTAGCCGTGGACCGCGGCTATCACCGGCTTTCTGCACTTGTCGAGGGACGTTATGGAGTCCTGGAGCTTCAGTATCTTCTTGACCATCTTGAACCTCTGCCCCCCCATGACCTCCTTTTCGGTCAGCCCCGGCACCTCGGGGGCCATCCCTATGAGGTCAATCCCCGCCGTGAAGCACTTCCCCCTTCCGGCCAGGATTACGGCCCTTATCTCGTCGTCATCGTCGATCTCCGCCATCACCTCGATGATCTCTTTCCAGAAATCGGGTCCGCAGGCGTTCAGCTTATCCGGGCGGTTCATGAAGACCCAGGCGATAGTTCCCTTCCTTTCAACATCAAAGACCTTATACTTTTTTGTCATTATAATCCTTTCGCTACTCTAAATTCAACAAAGGTCCAAGCCATTATCCAAACTCTAAATCTGAAACGTTAAATACCAATCTTACTAATATAATAGGCGGCCCTTCGTGTCAAGATTTTTTAGAGAAAATGTTGCATGTAAAAGAGCGTGCTATATTCGACATATTTTTATTCCTTAATGAAAGAATTTATGCTATTATCATGTCCTGTTCACAAAAGAGATTTTTTTAACACCGTATTCTCTTTTTGACAAGCGTTTCCGATGGAGGAGGGAGAAGATTACCGTCTAAATCGATAAAATGAAGATCTGGTAAAAACGGGTTGACGGGGTGCCGCGGAACGGATTGTTTGATCTAAAGGCCTGAAGACAACTAATTTCGGAATTTTACATCTCGTATATGAAATGAAGATCGGAGGACAAGATGAAAGGGAAGGATTTTGAAGCGACCTGTATAAACACGATCAGGCTTCTTTCGGTGGACGCGGTCGAGAGGGCCAAATCGGGCCATCCCGGGATGCCGATGGGTGCCGCGGCTATGGCGTATACGCTCTTTACGAAGTTTCTGAGATTCAACCCGAGAGACCCCGGCTGGCCCGGAAGGGACAGGTTCATCCTCTCCGCCGGCCACGGCTCGATGCTCCTCTACTCCCTCCTCCATCTCCTCGGGTACGATCTCAGCCTCGATGACATCAAGGACTTCAGGCAGTACGGGAGCAAGACCCCGGGCCACCCGGAGTACGGGCATACCCCCGGCGTGGAGATGACCACGGGGCCTCTTGGTCAGGGATTCGCCAGCGGCGTGGGGATGGCGATAGCCCTGAGGCACCTGGCCGCCCGCTACAATAAGAAAACTTTCAAGCCGGTAAACGACTCCGTCTTCGGTATTTTGGGGGACGGCGACCTGATGGAGGGGGTGAGTGCCGAGGCGGCGTCCCTGGCGGGACACCTGGGGCTCTCGAACATCGTCTACCTCTACGACGACAACAATATCTCCATCGAGGGGAGCACGAGCATCACCTTCACCGAAGATGTGACGGAGCGGTTCAACGCCTACGGCTGGCGGGTCTTTACGGTCCAGGACGGAAACAATGTTAAAAATATCTCCACCGCAATAAAAAAGGCGATAAAAGAGGAGGAGAGGCCCTCCCTCGTCAGGGTGAGCACCCACATAGGCTTCGGCAGCCCCAAGGCCGACTCAGAGTCCGCCCACGGTGCTCCCCTGGGGGAGGAGGAGGCGGTAAAGACCAAGGAGAACCTCGGTTGGCCGACAGAATCCAAATTTTACGTGCCGGACGGGGTAAAGGAGTTCTTCGAGGGGGTCGGGAAGAGGGGGGAGCTGCTCAACGACAAATGGAACGCCCTTATGAATGAGTACTTGAGGCGGTATCCCGATGAGGGGAGGGAGCTGAGCGATATCTTCGAGAATAGGCTGCCGAAAGGGTGGGAGAAGGCGCTCTCCATCGAATTTACGGCGGACAAGAAGATCGCCACGAGGGCGGCCTCTGGAAGGGCGCTGAACGCCCTCGCCGGGGCGCTGCCTAACATGATGGGGGGCTCGGCGGACCTCGCTCCATCAAACAACACATATATGAAGGATTTCCCGGAGTTTCAGAAGGGATCTTACGACGGGAGGAACATCCGCTTCGGCGTCCGGGAGCACGCAATGGCGGCCGCCCTGAACGGCATGGCCCTCTGCGGATTGATCCCCTACGGCGGGACGTTTCTGGTCTTCGCCGACTATATGCGCCCCTCGATAAGGCTGGCGGCTCTGATGGGGCTGGGCGCCATATACGTCTTCACCCATGACAGCATAGGGGTCGGGGAGGACGGGCCCACCCACCAGCCGGTGGAGCACCTGGCAAGCTTGAGAATAATCCCGAACCTCACGGTTATCAGGCCCGCCGACGCCGCGGAAGCCGCAGAGGCGTGGAGGCTGGCTGTGGAAAACAGGAAGGGCCCCACCGCCCTCATCTTAACAAGGCAGGGACTCCCGATCCTCGACAGGAAGAAATACCCGAAGGCGGCCGAGATCAAGCGGGGGGCCTACGTACTTACGGACGACGGCGGCACGCCGGACGTGGTACTGATCGGCTCCGGCTCCGAGGTGCCCCTCCTTCTCGACACGGCGGAGAGGCTGAGAAAAGACAAGGTAAAGGTCAGGGTCGTAAACATGGCGAGCTTCGAGCTCTTCGACGCCCAGGGTAAGGCGTATCGGGAGAAGGTCCTCCCGCCGGGGATATTTAAAATTGCGGTGGAGGCCGCGTCCCCCACCGGCTGGGATAAATACGTCGGGGATAAAGGGACGATCATAGGAATGGAGAGGTTCGGCGCCTCCGCCCCCGGAAGCGTCCTCTTCGAGAAGTTCGGCTTTACCCCCGGTGCGATACAGAAGGCCGTGAAGAAGCTTCTTAAATAATAAACACTCAATTAGGAGGCTGAGATAAAAATGCCACTTACCGGAACCAGAGAGATGTTTGAAAAGGCGTACAAGGGCGGATACGCCGTCGGCGCCTTTAACGTAAACAACATGGAGATAATCCAGGGGATCGTGGAGGCGGCCACAGAAGAGAGGGCTCCCCTGATACTGCAGGTGAGCGCCGGGGCGAGGAAGTACGCCCGCCACGAGTATCTGATCAAGCTCGTGGAGGCGGCGCTTCTGACCACCGATCTCCCCGTGGCGCTCCACCTCGACCACGGAGACAGCTTCGAGATCGCCAAGTCGTGTATAGACGGCGGCTTTAGCTCAGTGATGATAGACGGATCGAAGTTCCCGTTCGAGGAGAACGTCCGCCTCACAAAGGAGGTAGTGGACTACGCCAAAAAGACCGGGATACCGGTGGAGGCGGAGCTGGGAAAGCTCGCCGGCATCGAGGACGCCGTGAAGAGCAAGGAATCGGTCTTTACCGACCCGGACGAGGCGGTCGAGTTCGTGGAAAAGACCGGGTGCGATTCCCTGGCGATATCGGTCGGGACCTCCCACGGTGCCTACAAGTTCAAGGAGGAGCCCCAGCTCGATTTCGAGCGCCTCGAGATAATAACCGAAAAGCTCCCCGGATACCCCCTGGTGCTTCACGGGGCGTCTTCCGTGCTGCCGGACCTCGTTAAGACGGCGAACAAGTACGGGGCAAAGCTCCCGGGGGCCAGGGGAGTGCCTGAAGACATGATAAAGCGGGCCGCCGCACTGGGGGTCTGCAAGGTGAACATCGACACCGACCTGAGGCTCGCCATGACCGCCACCATAAGAAAGTACATGGCGGAAAATCCGGCGGACTTCGACCCGAGAAAGTACCTCGGCCCCGCCAGGGATGCGATAAAGGAGGTTGTCAGGCACAAGCTGAAAGATGTCCTTGGGTGTGCCGGCAAGGCGTAGTTGGCTTTCCCCGTTTGATAGGTTAGTCCGTTTAGGTGAAGGGAATTATTGTGTTGGGACGAAGGGAAAGGTCCCGGCGGTTTTAAGATTCGACAACCGGCTTCGACGGGGACGATGGGTATCGGCGGGCCGGCCGATGGGCGGAAAGACGGTGGAGCGCGGGCAAATCAAGCGACTGAATATCGGGGCACGGCAATTCTAATAAGACGGGATGGAGCGGAGCAAGACAAGATAAAATCATTAAGGCGGAGGGGGCGACCTCTCCGCGAGATATTTAAAGAGATTTTTTAACCCAAAAAACCTCTCCCTCATTCCCTCCCGTTGCTAAAATAGGATATGCAGGTTCCCTGTTTTTAACGGAAGTGACGCTTTTCGCCGGCTCCAATCCGACAGGGAATTTAAAATACCTCTCCCGGCAAGACAAAGAAAGACACGACCTCATTCCCGGCTTGATCGGGAGCTCACAATGTCATTCCCGGCTCAATCGGGAATCCAGAAAAAATTCGCTCTGAATCTTGAGTCTACCCGGATGCCTCGACCTCCCTCGGCGATTCCAATCGACCTTAAAAGCGCCCTCCCTCCATTTCGAGTTTGGATAAACCCTTTCCCCGCCGCCGGCGCCGTTGAGGCCTCCCCACTGTAGCACATCTTCCCGGGCGGATATTCCCACAAAAAAGCCCTCACCCCCGATGCCCTAATCGGGGCGGAACTCCCCCTTTCCCCAATCCGGCTCCCTATCCGTCCCTCCTTCACAGAGGCCGGGATGGAGCTTGTTCGCCTTGTCCCTGTCGCGCTCGGCCATCTTCGGATTTCCCAGCATCATAAAGACCTCCGCCCTCTTGCAGTACGCCTGGGCCTTGAATTTCTTCTCGCCCTCCGAATACTTGGAGATGGCGCTCGAGAAGTCTGTCAGTGCCGAGTTATAGTTCTTCTGCTCAAAATATATCAGAGCCCTGTTGAAGTAGGACGGCGCGAAGGTGTCGTCGTTGAGAACGGCCTTTCCGTATTCCTCAAGGGCGAGTTCCGGCTTCCCGGCGGATTTGTAGATTATCCCCCTCAGGTTGTAGGCCCGGGCGAATCCAGCGTCGATGGTCGTTACGGTCTCGAGCTCCCTCAAGGCGCCGTCGGTGTCACCCCTTTTGAAATATATGATCGCATTTTCGTAGTGCGCCTCCGGGAGGTTGTACGACAAGGCGATGACCCTCCTGATATCTGCCGTAGCGAGGTCAAGCTTCCCCTGCTTCGAGTAGACCTGTGCCCTCTTGAGCCGGACCTTCGCCTCCCCCTCGGTGCCACCCCCGTACAGATCGAGGGACCTGTCGAGGTTGATGATCGCCTCGCCGTAATTTTTCGCTTCGTACGCAATGACTCCGAGGCTGTAGTGTCGTCTCGCCTCGTTGATCTTATCCTCGTCCACCGCCGCCGTGCCTGGCTCTCCAACCCTGGGGGGAGTAACGCAGCTCACTACGATAAGAGCGAGAAGGGACATAAAGGCCGAGTAAAAAAGCTTCTTCAATGAAATATATCTCCTTGGTAATTATTAGCTCCGATTATAATCGATCCGGTCCGAAATATCAATTCGAAAGATCAATTCAGATCAATTCCAGAGTGGATAGAAAACTATTTCATGGGGCGAATGATGTGGCTGAGCCTCACCCTCAAATCTCCCGCACTCGATACCCTCGATCCCCCCACGTGGAACGCATAAGTCACGAGCTTCCCGTACGGATCCCTGAACGTGTAGAGGATAAGATAATTTGCGTTGCTTGAGCCCACCGTGCTGACGTTGACCAGCTCCCCGGCCCCCGCTGGAATCGCTTCCGAGGGGGCTATCTCCGGCGCCTCGGCAAAGGCATAAATTGAGAATATCGCCATCGAAAACAGGGTCAGAATAAAAACAAACCTCTTCATGGAAACCTCCGATTTTTTCGTGTAAAAAAATTTACGAGCTTCAAATCCTGTGGCCCAAAAGACCTTACATATCTACTATTATAGAGATTAAGTGAGGCGGTGTCAAATGAGGCGTATTTAGTCGAAGGGAGCCCCTTTCAACCTCGATTCTCTATAGACCTTGACGGAAGCGCTCTTGTCCCATATAATTGAAAAAATTTCCAAATGCAATTCACGAAATATCCTTTTTCCCCGATGACAGTGCGGTCAAGGGGGAGAGAAAAGGGGGTGAGCCGTGAACATGACGATCGAATTCTACGAGCGTCACCTTAAGGATAAGTTCAGAAACATCGACGGGCTGACTAAAGATGAGCTCTCGTGGCTCCTTTCCGTCCACGACAAGAAGATAGAATACTTCAAGGAGGAGCGAAAGATGCACTTCGGGGCCTTCGCCCTCGTCACTATCCTATTTTTCATAATACTCCCCCAGGCTCTTTCGGGAGGCGAGTACTCCTTCCCGCTGATGCTCCTCGAGGGGCTGCTCTTGATCCTGATAATCCCCTACGTCTTCTACTACGCGTGGTACGAGAACCGGTTGAGGAAGATCGAGTCGTTCTATTTCGTCATCCTCGAAGCGTTGAACAAAAATTCGGAGAGAAAATAGAAAGGCCATAAACGTTGACCGATGATAATTTCTGCCCCAAAGACGAATTAGATCGGTCAAAATCAAAACGGCGGTAGAAAAGGATTTACACGCCTGTCAAAAGTTGGTAGTATAGTGCCATGAATTTTCTTCAACAGAACGCCCCGGTCATCGTCGGTATCTTGTCGTCACTGCTCCTTCTCCTGGTCGTCTTTGTCGCCGTTATCCTGTACCGAGCGGGACGGGGCAAAGGGGCCGGGATTGATGCCGCGGACGACCTTCACCGGCAGTTCGCCGAGGTCTTCGAGAGGAACACCAAGGCGGTGAACGATCAGCTCTTCAACGTGATGGGGAAGGTCAACGAACAGCTCAAGGGCGTCCAGGGGTTGATAGACAAGAGGCTGGAGACAAACGCCAGGGCCGTGGCGGAGCGTTTAAAGGAGAACAGCCAGTCGATGGAGAGGACCAGGGAGAACGTAAATCAAAGGCTTGAAAAAGTAAATAAATCCCTGTCGGGCCTCGAGAGCGCCCAGGAGAGGATCTTCGAGGTGGGAAAGGATATTTTAGAGCTTCAGGATATCTTGAAGGCCCCCAAGCTCAGAGGCGGGCTGGGGGAGTTCTTCTTAGAGGACTTTTTGAGGCAGATACTCCCCCGCAACAACTTCCAGACCCAGTTCGCCTTCTCTACCGGGGAAAAGGTGGACGCCGTCATCAAGTTCGGAAGCGGTATCGTCCCCGTCGACTCCAAGTTCCCGATGGAAAATTTCAAGAAATATATAACTGAGACGGGCGATAACAAAAAGAAGTTCAAGGCCGTCTTCGCCAAAGACGTTAAAAAACATATCAATGACATAGCTCATAAATATATCCGCCCGGACGAGGGGACCTTCGAGTTCGCCCTTATGTACATCCCAGCGGAAAATATCTACTACGAGACGATTATTCGAGACGAGGAGCTGGGCGATGAGAAGTCCATCTTGAACTACGCCCTGGCAAACAGGGTCATCCCGGTTTCCCCGAACAGCTTCTACGCCTACCTCCAGGCGATCGTCATGGGGCTTAAAGGTCTCCAGATAGAGGAGAGCGCCCGGCTGATGTACGGCCACCTCGAGCGGTTGAAGAGCGACCTTACCAGGTTCAAGGAGGACTTCGACACCCTGGGGAATCACCTCAAAAACGCCCGGAACAAGTACGACGACGCCGGGGGGAAGCTGGGGAAGTTCGAGGACAAGCTGATAAGCGGGCCGCCGGGGGGTACAAAGGCGATAGAAGAGGATTGACGGGGGGCCGAGAGACATATTTTCGATGGGAATCGAAGCGGATGGTTTTTCAATGCGGTCGTCATTTTTAATGTTTTTGTGCCGAGTCTTTTTGCGCACCGCTTTGAAGAGGGGAAATGTAGAGGCGGGAGGCGCAAACAACGGGTTTTTGAAAACGGCGCAAGATTCCGTTGAGCTAATAAGATACGTACTATTGCGGAGAGGAGGGGGTTGATGACACCTTCTGATATAATAACTTCTAACGTAATAAATATTGCCGTTACCGGTGCGGCGGGGAGGATGGGAAAGATGGTCATCGGCGCCATATACGGGGACGACCTGCTCAAGCTCTCTGGAGCCGCCGAGGCACCGGGCAATCCCGCTATAGGCACGGACGCCGGAGCGGGCGAGCTCGGCGTTCTAATTACCGATGATATTAAAACCGCAATCGACGGGGCCGACGTCCTTATAGACTTCTCGACGCCGGAGTCGACCCTGAAGGCGGTCTCCATCGCCGCCGATAAAAAAGTCGCCTTCGTCACCGGCACCACCGGAATCGACGAAGACGGGGCGGCCGAGATAAAGAAAAAATCAGAAACAATCCCGATCGTCATGGCGCCCAATATGAGCATGGGGGTTACGCTCCTCTTCAAGCTCGCGGGGGAGGTGGCGGAGCTTTTAGGGGACGACTTCGATGTGGAGATAGTGGAGGCGCACCACAACCAGAAGGTGGACGCCCCGAGCGGAACGGCAAAGAGGCTCTTCGAGATAATCTCAAGGGCCCTGAAGAGAAATGCGAAGGAGGTGGGAGTCTACGGCAGGGAGGGAGCCGTCGGCAGGCGGACGGGAAAGGAGATCGGGGTATTCGCCGTGAGGGCGGGCGACATCGTGGGGGAGCACACCGTGATCTTCGGCGGGATCGGCGAGAGGCTGGAGATCGTCCACAGGGCGCACAGCCGAATGACCTTCGTCAAGGGCGCCCTCAGGGCCTCCAAGTGGATAAAGGGGAAACCCCCGGGGCTCTACAACATGAACGACGTCCTGGGAATTTAGGGCCGTGGCCCTTTTGTTGTCGGGCAAAATTTTTTCGATATTGCGGTGTCGCGGTGCAGCTAAAAGTTCAATAAATCGATGGGGCGATGCGGCAATATCTATATCGCTATATTGAGTAGTAATATATCGGAGGAGAAGGATGAAGATCGTGAGGTTCTTTGCGGATGGAAGTGTGAGATACGGAATGGTCGAGGAGGATATGATCGTCGACATGGGGGACGACAACTCGCTGGAGGGGGATGAGGAGAGGGTAAAATACCCCCTTTCCGAGGTCATACTTCTGGCACCTTCCACACCCTCCAAGGTGGTGGCGGTGGGACTGAACTACCTCGATCACGCAGAGGAAGTGGGAATGAAGATGCCCGAATCCCCCATGCTCTTCATAAAGCCCTCCACCTCCATCATAGGCCCGGGTGAGGAGATCGTGCTTCCCGGCAGCAGCACCAGGGTCGACTACGAGGGGGAGCTGGCGGCGGTGATCGGCAGGGAGGCGAAAAAGGTCTCCGTTGAAGACGCGAAGGACTATATTTTCGGATATACCTGTCTGAACGACGTGACGGCGAGGGACCTGCAGATCACGGATATCCAGTTTACGAGGGCGAAGTCCTTCGATACGTTCTGCCCAATCGGGCCCTGGGTCGAGACCGAGCTCGACACATCCGGCCTCGCCATAGAAACGACCGTAAAAGGGAAGACAGTCCAGTCTTCCAACACCGAGATGATGAACTGGGACGTTTTCGAGCTTGTCTCCTTTATATCGAACGTGATGACGCTTTTGCCCGGTGACGTGATAGCCACAGGCACCCCGCCGGGGATAGGCCCCATCACATCGGGCGACGTCGTTGAGGTCACGGTAGAGGGGATCGGCACGCTGAAAAACAGGGCGGTCTCCGACAAGGAGCTGGACTGATTCTTACAGCTGATTGGATGATTCATGTGAATATTTTTCTGAGAGGATCGAGTTAGGATGAAAATCGAATATGCGGACAGGATAAAGAGCCTGCCACCCTATCTTTTCGACAAAATCGACACCCTAAAAAACGAGATGAAGACCAAGGGCGCCGACATCATCGACCTCGGCGTGGGCGACCCGGATATCCCCACACCGAAGCCGATCGTCGACGTCATCAAGCGGGAGGTGGAGAGGGGAGAAAACCACAGGTACCCCTTCTTCAAGGGTATGGAGGAGTTTAGAAAGGTCTGTGCCGACTGGTTAAAGGAGCGGTTCGGCGTTTCGCTGAACTACGTGGACGAACTGCTCTCGGTCATCGGATCTAAGGAGGCGATCTCCCACATCCCGGTCGCCTTTGTAAATCCGGGCGACGTCGTCCTCGTCCCGGAGCCCGCCTATCCGGTCTACGCGATCACGAGCGCATTCATGGGGGGCGAGGTGCACTATATGCCCCTCCTCGCGAAAAACGATTTCATGCCGGATCTCGGCGCCATTCCGAGCGATGTGGCAAAAAGGGCGGTCTTGATCTACCTCAACTACCCGAACAACCCAACGAGCGCACAGGCGACAGACGGCTTTTTCGAGGAAGTGGTGGCGTTCGCTAATAAAAACAACATCATCGTCTGCCACGACGCCGCCTACACCGAGCTCTACTTCAACGATAAAAGGCCCAGGAGCTTTTTGGAGACCCCCGGCGCCGTAGACGTGGGAATGGAGATCCACTCCCTCTCAAAGACCTTTAACATGACCGGCTGGAGGATCGGCTTTGCCGCCGGCAACAGCGAGATAGTGGGCGGGCTGGGCAAGGCGAAGTCGAACATGGACTCCGGGATCTTTCAGCCGATCCAGTACGCCGCCGCCTTCGCCCTGAAAAACACAGACGAGCTGTCTCAACCCATAAGGGAGATATACCGGAAGAGGAGGGACGTGCTGACCGAGGCGCTTTCGGCCGCCGGCCTTAATTTTGTCGAGCCGGAGGCGACCTTCTACTTCTGGGTCTCCACCCCGGACGGGGAGAGCTCGGAATCGTTCGCGGAGCTGCTTTTGAAGAAAGCTCACATCGTCGCCACGCCGGGAAACGGCTTCGGGGAGAGCGGCGAGGGGTACGTCAGGCTGACCCTCTGCACCACCGAGGAGAGGCTCAAGGAGGCGGGGGAGCGGATCGTCTCCGTGATGAAGTGAGGTGTGGGTCGCACCGCTGTCGTTTTGCTTGAATCCGGTTTTGATGTCAGCGGTATCTTGAATTTTGTGGTGGGCGGCCAAAGGGCCGTCGCCTACAATATTTGATGTAGGGGGTATTCCCCCGACTTACTTATCAAAACCATCAGCTTTTCAGGAGCAAATCATGGCAAGGAAATTCGTTGACCTTTCTATCGCGATCGAGGACGGGCTTCCCTCCGACCCGCCCATAATGATACCGAAGATCAGGTACGTCGACCACAAGGAGGGCGCCGAGACGATGATCCCCTTTTTCCCGGGGATCGTGCCGGAGAGGGACCTCCCGGAGGGGCTGGGCTGGGCCGTGGAGCTTTTAGAGGTCAGCACCCACGCCGGAACACACATCGACGCACCGTGGCACTACCACCCGAAGCAGGACAAGGGGAAGCCGGCCCTGACGGTCGACCAGATGCCCCTCGAGTACTGCATCTCGGACGGCGTGATCCTCGATTTCAGGAAATTCGCCGACGGCTACAAGATCACCCCGGACGACGTGGACGAGGAGCTGGAGCGGATCGACTACAAGATCAAGCCGGGAGACGCGGTCCTCATCATGACCGGCGCCGACAAGTTCTGGGGAAAGCCGGAGTACCTCCTCAAGGGGTGCGGTATGGGCAAAGACTCCACCCTCCATATCCTGAACATGGGGGTGAACGTCGTCGGCACCGACGCCTGGAGCTGGGACAGACCGCTTCCCTTCATCGCCCAGGAATACGCCAAGACGAAGGACGCATCCATCATCTGGGAGGCGCATTTCGCCGGGATCGAGAAGGGCTACTTCCAGATAGAGAAGCTGACAAACCTCGACAAGATCCCCCAGACCGGCTTTACCTTCTACTGTTTCCCGATAAAGATAAAGGGCGCCTCGGCCGGCTGGATAAGGGCGGTGGCGGAGCTGTAGGAAGAGGCCCCTCGTCCCTGAATGGGTGAGTCTTTAAATTGTCGAGCCGATTTCGATCTTAAAACCGGGGGGGGAGGTATCCCCCCCTTTGGTTTATTTGCGGTACGGAAGGGACGGTCGGGTTGGCGGAACCGAGAAAAAAGGGGGGGCAGACACCCATCCCTATACAGAAAAACGGGTCTCTCATCTCCCCCTATCTACATCGATCAGACAGACCTGTCACCTCACAAAGAACGGTCCGAGAAAATCCCATTGAATCATCTTCAAGCATAAGGGCAGACCTATTCTTCCGTCGGCGGTATTGTCGGCATCTTCGGCATCGACGGCATCTCCCCTCCCATCATCTCCCTCATCATAAGGGTGCTCATTTCATCGTCAGTGGCCTTTGTGTAGCCGGCCGGAATCTCGAAGAGGTCATTCGGCTGCTGGCCCAGCTCGATGTTTTTTAGCTCCCAGGTGTTGAGCGACCCGTCGGCCAAGACGAACTCCCTCTTAATAATGAGATCCTTGAGGTCTTTTGCCGACCATACGTAAAACTCCTGAGTCTCTTCGCCGGAGATAGAGACCGTTGCCCTGTATTTCACGCAGTCGTGTCCGTTGACCGTTTCGGTCCCTACCTTTTCATATTCGACATCCGCCTTTTTATACACGGGCGGGGCCGCAAACTTCTCCCCCGGGGACGGCTCGTCCAAGGAGCGCTCGATATACTTCTTGCTCTTCTCATAGAGCTGCCAGGTAAGGTTGAGGTCTGGACGGTTGATCGTAACGAGTTTTATCGGCGTGGGCATTCCCGGCGACTGTATCAGCGTCTCGATTCTCGTGCTCGTACAGTTTTCCCAGGTCGTTCCCTCGACGGTTGACTTCATCCCTCCGCCGTTGTTCATCTTTTGGACAAAATCCGCCTTGAAATGGCAGTAGAAGGTCTTCGGGCCGGGGGGCTTAGGTCCGGGGCCGATATCCGCTTCTTCGAGTTTTTCACAGCTGCATAGGATGAACACGAGGGAGAGAACAATCGCAAAAGTAAAGAAAACCGCATTTTTATTCAGACCTTGAATAATCATCTTTATTTCCTCCTTTTTGTTTTAGATTATATTACATATGTTGGATATTTCAAGAGCTGCTTTGACAATTTTGTTCTATTTTACGTTGATTTTTTGTTTTTTTGTGGTAGAAAAGAATAACAATCCAGTTGGATTTAGTAACTTTTTTAATGAGGTAAATTATGGAAAATGGTGGGAGTTATCTCGATATTGCGAACAGTCCCGGAATGTGGGTGGCGTGCAGTGTTATTATAGTGGTGGTGCTTATACAGGTGATCCGGCTGATTATCATCTCTTTTAGGGCCGGGGTGGAGATAGGGCTTACGAAGGCGCAGATGTTGAGGGCCGTCCGCTCCGGTTTCACCACGGCGCTGGTCCCGTCGATAGCGATCCTATTGGGACTTGCCATCCTAATGACACAGCTCGGGGCGCCCTTCCCCTGGATGCGGCTTTCGGTTATCGGCTCGGTTACGTACGAACTCATGGCGGCGGGATTGGCCTCAAAGGCGCTGGGGCTTGTCGATTTTTATAGCACCTTTGACGAACATGTCTTTACGAACGTGGTGTGGACTATGTCCCTCGGAGTCTTCTTCGGCCTTCTTGTCGTGGCGTTTTTTACACCGAGGATCAAATGGCTGAAGGACAAGGTGGCCGGGGGAGACGAGGGATGGATGAAGGTAATGACGGCAGCGGCTTTTTTCGGCGCGGTCGGCTACATGGTGGCGGAGCCCGCCGTAAAAGGAGGCTCCAATCTTATCGCCCTCCTTGCGGGATTTTTGTGCATGGGCCTTCTCGGCGTGATCATCACCGTGGGGAAACAGAACTGGCTCAAGGAATGGGCCCTGGCGCTCGCGATCATCGGCGGTATGGCCGCCGCGGGCCTTATGTTTCACTACTTTGGGATAGGAGGGGTTGAAGATGTCGTTAAATAAGGAGCAGATATTTCAGGAAAAGTTCATAGTCCCGGTTCACCGCACGGGGAGAATCACGATACTTGTGGCCATCGCATGCCTCTTTTTGCCGGGGCTTTACCTATATCTCTTTCACGGCTTGGCCCCAACCATCGGGCCCCTAATGAAATCGCTTATTGCCGTTTGGTCTTTCATGGTCGTGATGGGGATTCTGGAACCGATCATCTACTTCCCGATACTGGGTCTCGGCGGCACTTACATGTCGTTTCTGGTCGGAAACGTCCTGAACCTGAGGGTTCCCGTCTCCGCCACCGCCCAGCAGGTGGTGGGAACAGAGGAGGGAACGGCGGAGGCGGAGATCGTCTCCACCCTCGGTATTGCGGGATCGCTCATCGCCAGTGAGCTTGTCATGATAGTTGGAATCCTGCTGTTGATTCCCTTCATAAGGGAGATCAATGACTCGGGTGGAGCTATGGAGGTTGCGCTGAATCAGGTGCTTCCGGCCCTCTTCGGAGCGCTGGGCGGGATATTTCTCTTCAAGGTTCCGAAGCTCGGGATCGTGCCGTTAGGGCTCGGCTTCATTATCGCGGGCACCGGCCTCGCCCTCGGCGTAGAGATCCCATCGTCAATCGTAATCCCGCCGCTGGTGATCCTCTCTATAATTGCCGCGTGGATAATGTACAAGAAAGGCTGGGTCAAGGGCGAGGGGATGATGTAAAAAAGGAGGTTAATATCGATATGGATTACAAGAACGCATTTGCCGAAGTTGAAAAGAACGAAGACTACATAGTCGACCTCCTGAGCAGGCTGATTAGGGTGGATACCTCCGTCCCTCCGGGGGAAAACTACGAAGAGCTGATAGAGATAGTCGAGCCGGAGTTTGAAAAGATCGGCTTTGAAAACGAGAGAGTGGTAATGCCGGACGACGTGGTCGCCCAGATACCGTGGGATATAAGCGGTCCCAGGGTGAACCTCGTTTCATCGATGAAAAACGGCAAGCCAAAGGCATCCGCCTACTCCCACATGGACGTTGTGCCGGTGGCCGACCAGAAGTGGACTCAGGATCCCTTCGGGGGTGAGGTAATCGACGGAAAGCTGTACGGACGGGGCACGGTGGACATGAAGAACGCCATCGCGTCTTTCATCGGCGCCATGAAGGTCATATACGACATGGGATTGGAGCCGAACTACGAGCTCAACTGCTGTCTCTGCACCGATGAGGAGATAGGGGTCTACCCCGGGGCGCGCTACCTGGCCGAGCAGGGATACTTCGAGCCGCACCTGTTGTGGCTGGAACTGGGGGCGATGGAGCCGATCCTGACCATCGGGGCCGCCGGTTCCATAAGGATAGACGTAACGACCACAGGAAAGAGCGCCCACTCCGGTATGAACTACCTGGGTATAAACGCCATAGAGGAGATGGTACCCATCCTAAACGAGCTTTTGAAGCTTAAGATCGATGTGGAAAAGCGGCTCTCCAGAATCCCCTCCTTCCCCCTGCCGGGAAATCCCTACGACAAGATGACGCCGATGTTCAACCTCGCCATCATAAACGGCGGCACGAAGGAGAACATAGTACCGGAGGAGGCGGTCCTGACCATAAACCGTCGCTACATCATCGAGGAGAAATTCGACGATGTCATAAGCGAGATAGACGCGGCGATCAAGAGGGGAAAAGAGAAGTCGAAGCTTCTGGATGTCAAGGTCAACGTAATCCACGCCTATCCCCCCCTGGAGCTCGACCCCGAAACTCCGGCCCAGGAGAAGCTTAAGGCGGCGATGAAGGCGGTAAAGGGTTACGAGCACTTCATCTCGGGAGGGATAAGCGGCTCCACCGACCTCGGATTCGTTCAGGAGGTAATGAAGCCGAAGAAGATCGAAGTTGCAGGATTCGGCGCCATAAGGGCTACGAATATCCTCGCCCACGCGGCGGACGAGTTCATCTTCATCGAGGACCTGATCGACATGACCAAGGAGCTGGTTCACTACATCGCGTTTTAACTTGCCATCGGAAAAACCCTATAAAAAGGGGGGCTGACGGCCCCCCTTTTTGTTACTATTTTCACCTCTTTAAGGAAGCGGGCATATCTCAAGATTGTCAAATTTGGCACCGTCACTGTAACACCTGAAGCCTGGTTCACCGGTCTTGAAGATGTCCCAGCTATCGGTCCATGTGAAGTCCACGTTGCTGCCGTCGTTCGCGGTGGCCCCATCCGGGCCTCCCGTACCGGTATAGGTGTAGAGACTCCCTCCCGAGTCGTAGATCCTGACCCGGATAGTGTCGTCAACGACATCCAGCTTTAACGTAACCAGTGTATCTGTTGGGAATGGCGGGTTGCCCCAGTCGTTTGAAATGTCGACGCCGAACCTGTAACTCCAGCCGCCGTTGTAACGGGAGATCCTGACATCGACATCTCCGTCGTCACCGTAATCTCCATACTCGTTTCTGAGAAGCACCACGTAGTAGTGATTATAATTTTGAAATCTTACAATCAATCCCGCCATCGTGCCCCCCCATTGAGCCCTATTTTGATCATCAAAGTAGATGTCCGCCTTCACGCTGTAGTTGTCGTAGGTGCCTATCACGGTCCCGGATGAATGATCCACACTGGTCTGCCAGTAAGGCTCAGCGGCCGGATTTGCAAGTATCAGCAGTTTTGTGCCACTATCCCTTTCATCGGCAGCCACCCACGATCCGTTGAAATTCCTTATTATCCATTGACTTGTGTAGTATTGATTCCAGTTGGGACCCGGCTCCTGATTCAGAGTATAACCTTTATCCGCCTCGAAGTCGTCAATGAAGCAGGCTGGCGTCGGCGGCTCGGGGTAGAGGTAAGCGATACAGTTATTTGCGTCCGTCGCCATGAAGTACTCGGGGAATGGATCTCCCGTTTCTCTCTCAAACTCCACTGTGGTACCGGTCGCTGGATCACTAAATTCACCGGCGTTTGAGGGTGATACCGTCCAGGCGACGGGTGCAATCGCCGGATAACCTGTCAGGATATCGGTTATCGTAAGCTCAACCTTATTACCCTCCGGGAAAGTCCCGTCATCCGCCAATATGGTCAAAGGCGGACAACCGCATACCTGGAAGTTGTCGAACTTGGCTATGATGTTTTTGACACCGAACCCGGCGGTCCCGTAGAAAAAGTTCCTGTCGTGGGCGGAGAATCCCGTTATGGTGCCGAAATCGAGCTTCTGGTCGTCTATCCAGAGATTAAAATACTGACCGTCAAAGGTCCCGTATACCCTGTGGTAGTAGCCGTCATCGTATTGCGTCGTGAAATAGTTCGGTGCCTCCGACGTCACGTCGTTTCCAACCTGATTGATAACCAAAGTTACCGGGTCGGGAGTCTCCCAGTTGGGGTTGTCGATCCTGTAAAACTGTATAAGGGGATCCCCGCTGGAGTCCTTTGTCCACACCACGAAATAACCCCGGTTGATTACATCCATAGTGGGTGAGCCGTCAACCGCCGAGATCGTTTCCTTGCCGCCGGCCGCCCTGAATATTATGATAATCCCCTCCTCTATAGACGATGGGAGATAGTAATCTCCAACACTCACCTCGTCAACGGGAGCGTAGCTGGACTCATCCGGGGCTCCGATATATTTGAAGCGGAAGTTCATCGTGTACTGATCCCATTCCATCTCGGAATTATCCTCTCCCACAACCGACTCATCCAGATCGATCCAGACAAAGGACTCGCTGTTTACGTAACCTATAGGCGGTTGTGTAGATGGGGGCAAAAACATCGTTCCGGGCTCTTCCCAGAGAAATGTTAAGGGAATCGATCCCGAGATGTAGAACTCGTCGCAGAACTGCATCATCAGAAGCTTAAAGGTATCGGCGTCCGGGACCAACGTAGGAGATGTGCTCTCCGTGATGTTGGCGGTGGAAAAACCGCTCCACTCGCTGGAATTCTCGTTGAAGAATGGGAAATTCGCCTCATCGTCGGTAAGGCCGTCGTCTGCGCCTGTCGTGAAGTTTTCCATTATCTTAATTCCGCCCGTACACTTATCCACAATCGTCGGGATGAAGGGGGCCGCATCGTTGTGTACATATAAAGTACCGCCGGTATCCCAATATCTCATGTTGATGTGACCGCCGTTCGTTATATCGAGAACGCCGTCATAATCCGTGGAGGTCCAGCCTGCGGGGAGTCCTCTTGTCAACACGCTCCCCCTGAATACACCGGTGTCGTTTCCCGTCTCGGTTAAGGTAACTTCTTCCACATCTTCATACGTGAAGGTCCACTCGTAGACCATAACAACCAACTCATCCGGAAGTGCGGAGGTGTCTCTACAGCAGTCTCTGACTTCGAGGTAGATAGTGTCCCCTGTTCTCAAAGCGGTAGCCGATGTAAACCTGTCGGTATAACAGGAGTCCCGATACATAAAGAGTACCTCGTCCGGAACCACAGGCAGAGTGATATACTCGGTGGCAGTGTATGATCCATATTCGGTGTTTACCCTTATGGTGATTTCGGAGAGAGAACAACCGCTGAGAAGCTTTATCGGAATCTTCGCCTTGGCTTCAGAGTCGGTATAGATTTCCACCGTTGTCAGATCGTAATCACCGGTTCCGGTGTCAAGGAATCTCGCGTTACCGCTGCCGGAGGTTATCGTAAACGTAACCGGATTATTGATTACATCTTCACAGTTGGTGGTGGGCGGGACGTTGAGGATTATTCTCGCCTCGATATCGAGGTTGTCGTATTCACAACCGTCCCTGAAAAAGCCGTCCGTTATCTCTCCCTGCCCGTACGGGTCGGTGTGCGGCCCCTTTGCCCTTAAAACAAGGTTGAGTCCCTCGGGGCATTCCTCGAGGCTTGCATCGATCTCCCTTTCATCAACGTCGGGATCGGTGTACTCCGTGCCGGAGGTGTCGCTGTGGGCGATCAGTTTTATCCTTTCCACCACATCGAGGTTTGCACATCCCGTAACGAGGTACTTTGCGATAAATTTCAGGCTAGTACTGTCCCAGGGCAGATAGTTCGGCGGAGAGAGGGAATCTTCGTCTTTATTTGTCAGCTCGCCGAACGTCTCCGCCGAAGGATCTGCAACGTTTTCCACTTCTCCGTAAATCTGGTAATCTCGCTCCGCCGATTTATGAACGGGATACCCGCCGCAGTCAAAACCCTCGACATAAACGTAGGTGTCGTTTCCCCTGCAGCCTGAATCGTTATAATTAGGCGGATCCGCCGTTATGTAGAAGGGGCGAATACCCGTCTCCAAGACGATCTCCTTGGTAACGGTCGGTATCGTTGTATTCCATCCGTCCGGCTCGGGATCGGCCAAGGGTTTGTCATCAAACTTTGTTGCACTTGCCTTTATGCCGAGGGACGGTGGGTAGGTTTTCGATGTATCGGTAAACTTCGGCGCCTCGTACCATATCTTATACATTCCCTCTTCATCCTCGACCTCGGAGGCAATATACGGGTCGCCGGAATCGAAATAGTTCCTTGTCGGCCCCGCCTCCAATATGAAATATTTGCCGGGAATATTATTGGATCCCAGCGTCCCGCCTGAGCTGCCGTCGTAAAACTCAAACTCTATCTGGGCGCCGTCGACATCGAAACCGTTGCAGTCTTTAGCGTAAACTTCAAAGGCCTTATAGGGCCCATTATCACATGCGTAGGCCGAAATTACGACATCTTTGAATTCCAGTGTAGCGGGCGGCCCCACAATAAAGGGAACCGTGATAGAAGAATAAACCGGGAACTCTTTATCCACTCCGTTGATATTTACCGTTATTGTAGAGTCGGCGGATATTGTAATCGTTACTGGTTTCTTTTCCTGACCCGTAGGTGCCCAAGGCATAAGCTTGATCCCGGAAACCTCGCCGTTGGCGTCGGTCATCGGATTTCCATCCGCATCGGTATTCGAGACGCTCGAATAGTCGAGGATGGACAAATTGGCGGTGGAGTAGAAGTTTACCTTTCTGTTGGCAATGGGCGATCCTTCCTTATCCTTCAAGGTCGCTGACAGCTCCACCTCGTTATCTGGACATCTCAGCTTCGGCGGATTGGCGGTTAGGTTAAGCCGTCCGTACGGATTCAGTATCAGGTTTTTCGGTGTCGCGGAGGCCGTGAGAAAGAGCCGTCGGTAGTTATCCGAATAGGGGATAGATTCTCCGTATGTCGGGTATTGCTTCAGGTTGCAGTTTGAGATGAAACACTCCCAGTCTGTAAGGCCGACGCAGTTTGTAAGAAACGGCTCCTGATCGCGAAAACCTGAATCTCCGCAGGACCACCCCTTTGGCAAACCGGACTCATAAGTGGCAACCGATCCCACCGGATACGAACCCTCATCGTCCCATTTCGGGTCCTTTTTTGCACTCCTTATCAGGAGATCGAACTCGACACGCCTGATCCTTCCCATCTCCTCCCTTGTAAGGACATAGGGCGGCTTTGGAACTACACGGTTTCCGTTTGAGTCGGTCGTGGCCGGAAGCGGGAGGTTCTCCTCGTCGTAGTACCTGATAATGAAATTCTCGACATTATCCGCTATGGTATCCGGCTTTGGATTAACGATATATGGATTTGTCGTGGCATTGAAGATATTGCTTTCATTTTTCAGCCTGAATGTGTATCTGTACAGGCCGTATGGCGGCCCGTTCAGGTATAACTTTACCGCGTCCATCTGATCCAAGTCGTCATCGTCCGGGGTGTCATCCAGATCGTATCCGCATAACAGGATCTCGGTGTCATCGACATTCCCGTCCCCATCCATGTCGAAATATACGTCCATATAGTATTCATGGGGACCGCCCGTGGCAAGGTTGTTTAACTCAGGATCGTGGACGACCTCTGTCGGTTTAGTATCATCCTCGATATCGAAATAGGGCGTATTGATCGCCATTGTGAATATCTCATCGGCCTGAATCACTCCGTCATCATCTTCGTCCATCACCGCCGTAAAATAGTGATCGGACGCGGATTCGATCTTCATGCCGTTCTTGATATTGTAGCCGGAGTTCTGCACGGTCCGGGTGAGATATTCTATTGCAAAGTGCCCGCTGTTTTCAATCTCCAGGATTGCCCCTTCGGTTACATAGCTTCTCTTCTGGGCTATGAATACCTCGAAGACCGCCGCCATTATTATCATCGATATAAGGACGGTTATCAGTATCTCGATCAGTGTGAAGCCCTTTTTCGACCCGAAACACTTTAGTAATTTTCTTAGGTTTTCCATTTTATCCCCCGCTCACAAATTATTCTCAAAAATCAATCTTTCGGGCTCTGTATGAATTCTTCGAGGTACTCCTCTCCCTCGAGCCACCCCACCCGCTCAACGCCGTATGACGACGGACAGTATGGGGGCCAGTATGTGGGGTCCAGAAATCCCGGATCCCATCCGTAAAATCTTGTTGGCGGCGAATAAGTACAATCATAGTCATCACAACAACCCTTGGTTGTGCCCCAATCAGAGGTCCAATTACCACAGGTAAACGGCCCTTGCGCCTGTCTCGTTGACCAAAGGCAAATCATACATCCCATAATTTTCTCACTTCCACTACCCCAATTCTCCAACTTTGGCAGCCAGTTGTGTATTCCGCCGGGATTTCTAGCATTAGTCCCTCCACGCATAGTGAAATTATTGAGGTCATCTCTCCCCGAAAAAAAAGCGACATTGTATTGAGTAGTTTCAGCATTGTTCATCCTGAGATTGTTGTCAGCGGTGGGTCTCCCGCCAATATTTCCCCGATGTCCACCGTTAAAACTCGAATACAAACTTCCAGAAACATACGCATCATCCCAAGCATTTGACAGGATGGTAACATTATCCCCTATGACGGCAAACCCCTTTCTCTCAACAATATTTATATCCCCCTGCACATAGATGAGGTTGTCGGACACAAACGTCGTGGCACAGATAAGTTCTTTAGTTTTCCACAGTTTAATTGCCTGAAGCACTTGGTTGGTATGATCACCATAGTATGGATTCGGGGGACCAGTGGTTATGTCATATGACGCTCCCCATGCAAGGGATGAGGCTTCATCAGCCGTGGGGGTTCTTGAAACGAATACAATGAGTTTTGTCGGATCGCCGGTATTCTTATCGATCAAGAAATCTTCAACGGATTGATCATCCTTGTCTCCGTCATACTGCTCATCGAGGTAATGCTCGAAGAACCATTCCTCCAGCTTCTCCAGATTCACCGTGGTAAGGGCAACGCCGTTCATACCTTGACGTATGTCGTTTCGTTCCAAATAAACGGGATAAAAACCACCGTATCCGTCACCCGTCAAACCCGCTATAGCAGTATTTGTATCATTAGTTGGGAAGGCCGGAAGGCCCAGGGTGCCATTGTTGTAAACTGTTTCCGGGGAAAATACAATGGTACCATCTCCCACGTCCGCCGAGCTTTCAAGGTTGAAACCGTCGCCCGCCATAAAGACAGCTTCCGTTACATCCTCGATCTTTATCCCGTCCGTAAAGCTTGCAGAATCATAAGCGAAGTCCTTGGTGGCCGCATATATATGGAGCACTCCATTGTGGTCAGCTATATTGCGGGGAGGCCAATTGGTTATGGCGGTGGGATATTCAATAACGATGGCGATTCCGAAATATTCGGACCTCGTCGGGCCCTTTGCCCTTTTCTCATAGAAAGATTCCCTGAACAGGGCGTTAAAGCGGATAGTCGGGGATTTGGGAACCCCCACCATCAGGTATGTACAATCGTTTTCATCCGTAAAGCGGTCCATCTGTGCCTCGGCATTTGTGGAATCGATATCGGTGTTGATATATACGTAGTCGCAGTTGTTATTTCTTACTCCAAAGGCGTCGTACGTGGCCTCGCACTGGTTCTCCGACCCGATGATGTCGAGATCATGAATTTTTAGTTTAGCCATACCGGACCTGGTGCCAGCGTTAAAAATAGTGTTATGCTTTATTGTCCCTGATGCGGTTATAAAGTGAGGAACCCTTTCGTTGCCCGGGTCGGTATAGTTTTTAACCCAGATTTCATTTACAGGTGCAAACCATATATTCCCGTTTGTGTGCACTCTCCCCCAGGCGTTCATGATAGGGCCGTTATGCCACGCAAGGTCGTCGTTAAAGAAGACAAAGTATTGCACCAGAGGGGTTTCGAGGATTCTTATCTTCCTTTTCAGGTACTCCCTTCCCGACTTGTTCGAAGGCTCCGCAACGACCTCCACCGCGTATGGATACGCAAAGTGGATGATCTCCTGACACGATGTGTACGTCCTGTAGATGAATCGGTTCTTCTGGGGATCCGGGTTTTCCGGGATAATCCTGTATCTGACCTTCGCACCGCTGCAGTCGTCAAAGAGGTCCTGGAAGGAATAGCTGTGTTTTGTAACGTTGTCCTCTTTATACGTTGTTCGCTCCGTGCCGGAAAAAGGCTCGAGCTGTGTGATGATCTCATCATGGGTGATCAGCATGGCGGCCTCGAGTCCCGCCTCGGCACAGTTCAGCGTATCCCGGTTTTTTTCATAATTACTCACGATAGAGGTCTCCAGGGTGACGTTGGTGACGTACCCTACGGCTATTACCGTAAGCGTCATCATAATAACCAACGAGAGCATCAAGATGTATCCCCTGTCGGATTTTATGATCTCATTTAATCTCTTGTTTTTGAACGTCATTTTATCTCCCCTCCTCTCCATCATTCGTGAAAGCATTTTACGTATCATTGCTCAATCCCTCTTCAAAGCTTATTTCCAAAAACAACATCAAGTAAATCGCCTATTCCCAACAAACACCCATCTCCCCGGCCAGCCCCTCCCCAACGCCCCTCTTTCCCCCCTCACCACTCTCCCTAACTAACACCGACCCCCCCAACCAACACTTTCCCTACTCGTCCATCTCCTCGCTCCTCTAAATAGCGCCTTTCCTTTTTTAAGGTCTCCCTTCCCTAATTTTATTAAATTCCCCAATTGCCTCGAAGTTTTTTTATTATCATCATGTTTTTTACATAGAGCTTCTGGCTATGAGGGTATCGAACTTAATGGATCTTTCTCTTCTCGTCATATCTGTAAAGGCGCACTCAACGGTCACTTTTGCCACATCCGCCGCCGTTGTGTCT
>Ga0180431_10001448_pt1 | contig 33255 bp, 29 predicted proteins | sample SS_ome_11_FD_132459 | JGI IMG/M metagenome (GOLD analysis project Ga0180431, IMG submission 132459) | Hypersaline lake sediment archaeal communities from the Salton Sea, California, USA - SS_1_MS_1 metaG | ecosystem: Environmental > Aquatic > Non-marine Saline and Alkaline > Hypersaline >... | reverse complement strand
TCTTTAATGGTATACTCCACGCTCGTGCGAATCGTGGGTGAATCGTCTACTATCATGATATACTTCATCACGGCCCCCTCACCACTAGTATTCAAAAGGGAAAAGAACTTTTATCGAACACGGCGCCATCACCCCCGCAATCGCATCTCTAAACGGAACATCCAATCTGATACCGGTACATTCTCCCTCCCGGAGGCGCATGCCCACTCCTTAAAAGAGAATAACACACTCTTCTTTCTCCGTTTCCTGAGACTCGTTGAGAAGTGACACCAGCATCTGCCGCCGATAACTGTCTTCAATCGTGTGTTCAATGAACTCCCGTATGAGCTGGAGCTCATCAGAATAGCTCTCGAGTTCGTGAACCGGTAATTCCTCAGCGGCAACGAAACGATCGATACGATCATTGAGTTCCCGGAACATACCTTCAGCAGAGATAAAATACGAGAGTTTGTCCTCCTCGGCTTCGAGAAGACCGAGAATACTGCTTGTGCTTTCACGCACCCGGGATCGAATATCCACGAAGTATTTCTGGGACTCATCAAGCTTTTGCGAAATGCCCTTGATCGATTGAATACTCCAGTTCAGTACCGTTTCCTGTTTCCTGAAACCCTCATCGTACCTCCTGACCGCATCCATCATATTCGCTCGCAGACCATTATAGAATGATTGCGATTGCTCAACAATTCTCTTAATTCGTTTCGGTAGATGGCGGACATCAGAGAGCGCTGCGCCCAGCGAACGCTTTAAACGCATATGTCTGGCCAGCTCAATCCTCGTCAGCACGTTGATTATTTCGAAACGGCGTGCGACGTCCGATACCCGATCAAAAAATCCGCCGAACTGATTTACCAGCTGGAGGATTTCGAGAGAGACTTCATAGAGGTCCTTCTTATGCTTGATAATCTCCTCGACATAGCCAATATACTGATTCCGCATCTCATCCAGGCGATCATAGATGCCTCTCAATCCACGTTTCTCCTCGGTGGACTCACGGTGACGATAAAATTTTTCGACGATGCCTTTGATGATAAACCTGAACTGTTCCATACACCCGTTCGATCTATCAACCAACTGTGAAAAGCTCTGCTCAATGGAAGCTATCATCCTCCGGGAAATCAACAGAACGGCAGATAAGACCCGACCATTCCCGACGGCAATTCCGCTCTCACTCCAAAAACGTTGTGATCTGATAATAGCATCCGTGAAGTAGATCATCTTCTCAAGATGCTGGCGTACGATATCCTCCATCTGCATGCTGCTGATGATATCTCCGAGCGAATGACGAACATCTACAGATGAGCTCATGAGATCATTTACGTACCGGGCAAGCTCTTCCAGCTCATTGACCATATCGTTGAAAACGCTCTTATTTCGGATCTTCATCCGGGTTAAATAATTTTCATAGATGACTTCAATTTTATGGCGGCGATCATGAAAACGCCGGGATGCCTCGTGAAGCCGTTCAATCAATGTTCGAAAATGAACCGTGATATCACTGACCATCCCCGAAAGCTGTGCCATCTCCTCAGATATTTTGGTAAGCGTTTTTCCCTCGCTCCCGGCCTGCACCGAGACGATCATGGTATTGACAGCGTATAGCTCAATCGACTCAATAACCTCCAGTATAACATCAACACTCTTTTGCAGCGTCAGGCTCTCTTCTATCGCCCCCTCCATGCCATCGGTCACCTGCACATCTCCCTGCACCCCCCTGACAACTCCTTCGAGGGACTCATCGAGCTTATCCCTGTTCGGGATTATCACGTCATTGATGAAATTCTCATCTGCGGTGTTAGCACTCAGGGGATAGAAATAGGAAACGTACGGCTCGATCATATCAACAAATGAATTGATTTCACCTGAGAGTGTGTAGAGAGCGCTCCCGAGTTCGACAAAGTTTGCCGAGAGATCATCCTTAAAGTGAACAATCTCATCGTTCCCGTCACTTAACAGTTCTATGAAGTCCTGTGTGTTTATCACACCATTATCTCCCCCGGGGACGAAACGACGTATATCAACAGACATTTCCGAAACGCCCGAGCGTTAAAAGAAAGCACTCCACGATTGAGACGCTTTGAAGGGATGGGTATATTTCAGAATCGTTTCCGCCGAGCACAGCAAAACCTCATCACGAAGACAGGTACGGACAGTACCCGATAAACCTATCAAGATGGGATTTTTCATACAAAATTGTCTCATCGCATATACAATCTATCATAGATATGCAGAAAATTCAATCGGAGTTATTCTGTTTTTGTTGTAGGAAAAGCAACCAGACGCCTGTAGGGTTTTGTCCTACAAAATCTGCGTCCTGTAAAATGTACAGGGAGGGAAAAGCTCCACCCCTTTCACCGGCGAGACGAGTGGAATCATTCTGAAGGTATCTGATACTATTATTCCCAGGAATCTCCGCTTCACGACGGACATAATCGAAAACACAATATCCGTCAGGTGCTTCTAAAAACCAATCGCTTCAAGCAGCGAGCTCCCGATTAATCACCGTAATCCCTTATTGAATCCTTTCACCAGCTCAGCGAATTGCTACGCATGCTCCTCGCCGCTTTCACTGCCTGAAGGCTCGCCTGTTGAAATACCCGCAGGGGAGGGGATAGTTGAAATACCAAGAACCTTGTAGAGGGCGCAGTAACCGGTATAAGCGGTATAAAAACTCAGCGCTGACAGAACCAGGAGCACAATAGTTCCGAGAGCTCCTGTCTCTAATTGAAATATATTGAGAAGAAAACTGGTTCCCAGCAAAATTCGTATATACGCATCAGCTGCTCCGATATTTCTCTCCATAATCTTAACCTCCAGCGAATTATATCGACACCGTCACCGAAAAGATTCATCTTCCGAAAAACCCATTCATGCCACGCCCCCCCGACAGCACCCGGGCATCAACCCGTGAAAGTATGCGACTGCGGCAGAATACCTCAGGGCATACGTGACAATTCCGCATCCTGATAAGGGGAGCGATATTTTGCAAGGATTTTTCACCGGCCCCGTGTGTTGCACACAGCGAAAAACAGCTTGACGTATGATAATCTTCACCCTGAATCTTGCACTGTACCGTATCACACAGTGATTAACAGGGGGGTTCTTTTCAGCGACGCCGCGCCCGTGATCACTGATTTCTTATTCAACGGCAATTGTATCGTTAAAAATTTGTATACAGGTAAAAAACCCACCTGACAAGTACGCTGATTACGAGAGAGGAAAGCCATGTCACGAATACTTTCCGGAATTCAACCCTCCGGCAATCTCCATATCGGCAATTACTTCGCCATGATGCAGCCGATGATCGAATACCAGAAGAACCATGAGCTCTTCTGCTTTATTGTTAATTATCACGCTCTGACGAGCACGGAGAACTCCCGGGAGCTCAGAGAGAATACCCTTGCAGCAGCGCTTGATTTCCTGGCGCTCGGCCTCGACCCGCAGAAATGTTTCTTCTGGGTGCAATCGGATATCCCGGAGGTTACCGAGCTCACCTGGATTCTCAGCTGCCAGACCTCCCTCGGGCTCCTCGAGCGAAGTCACAGCTACAAAGATAAAATCGCACGGGGGGTAACTCCCAACGCCGGTCTCTTCGCCTATCCGGTTCTCATGGCAGCGGATATTCTGCTCTATCAATCAGAGATTATCCCTGTCGGCAGGGATCAGAAACAGCATATCGAGATAACCCGCGATATCGCTCAGCGATTCAATAGCGTCTACGGCGAGACCTTTGTGCTCCCCGAGGCACGTATTTCCGATGAGCTCGCCGTGATTCCGGGCATCGATGGGCAGAAGATGTCGAAAAGCTACGGCAATACCATTGACATCTTTGAAGATGAAGCATCCCTGAAGAAGAAGGTAATGCGCATCGTCACCGACTCAACGCCTGTCGCGGAACCGAAAAACCCGGATTCATGCAGTGTTTTTCAGCTCTACGCCCTCTTCGCCGAGAAGGAGAAAACGGCAAATCTCCGGGAAAGATATCTCAGCGGCGGCGTCGGTTACGGCGAGGTAAAGAAAGAGCTCTTCGCATTGATATGGGAATACTTCGCACCTTACCGCGAGAAGAGAAAAATGCTCGCAAGCGATCCGGGAGAAATCAGGAATATTCTCAAGCAGGGTGCAGATAAAACCCGCTCCGTCGCCGTGAAAACACTGGATGAGGTCAGACGGAAAGTGGGGCTCATGTATTAAAGGATGCGCGCTCAGGCTCCGAAACAAAAGGCATACCTTTAACGGGATGTACAGGATAAGACCGAAATAATAACCGCACATCGATCCGTCCCTTTCGCAGCTCTCATTCAATATCGACAACGATGTTTCTGGGAACTCCCTTTCGCTTGATCAAAAAGGGGATTCTTCTCCTCCCTGCCAGATCGGAGAGTATTTTTCTGTAGGTTATCGTGCTCTCAACCGGTCGACGGTCAATCTCCTTGATCAGATCGCCGATTGCCAGACCGGCATTCGCCGCCGGGGAGTTCGTGCCCACCGTAACAATGACCACCCCCTTGCTGTCCGGCAGCCGGTATCGATAGGCAAGCTCCTCATCGATATCCCTGACACCGATTCCAAGCGTATCCTCCATGCCCTGAGCATCAAGCGCGTCGAGCGGCTTCTCCGGTATCGTTCCGACGGTTACTTCGCTCTCCACGTATGTACCGCTTCGAAAAATTCTCACCGACGCCTTTTCACCCGGCTTCTTCCCGGCGATAAGGCGCTTCAGGTGACGGGCATCACGGATCATCACTCCGTCAAAGGAGACGATGATATCACCCGCACGCATGCCCGACTTTTCCGCCGGAGAGCCCTTGACAAAGCGGGAAACCACCGCGCCCATCCTCCCATCAAACTGGACGGAACCGATGATATCAGCTGTCAGATCCTGCAGCGATGCGCCAAGCCATCCCCTGACGACTGTACCGGTGTCGATAAGCTCCTTCACGACCGCCCTGATCAGATTCGATGGTATGGCAGCCCCCTCCAGCGGAGATTCACCTGACGGCGACCAGATTACCGTCGTGATTCCGATAAGCCTTCCCTGCACATCGAGCAGCGCACCCCCTTCATTACCGGGAGAGAGGGCAACATCAGTCACTATGTACCTTTCAGTTCCGATAAGCTCATCCCCCCGGGCACTGACAACACCCATTGTAATCGAGGGATATCTTCTGGTGGGATTCCGGATGGCGATTACCATCTCCCCGGCATTGATTGCAGCGGAGTCGGCCATCTCGACAACGGGGAGATCGGCCGGCACGGTGCCGGCAATCTTAAGAAGCGCGATATCGGTTGCCGGATCGCTCCCGACAATCTCACAGGGAAACTCCCGCTCATCCGGAAGAAAGACAACTATCTCCCGGGCGTTCGCTATCACCGCTCCGGTGGTAATAATATATCCCCTCTTATCGATGATAATGCCCGAGCCCAGTGAGCCGGGCCTTTCAGCATGATACCTCCTCCACGGAACCACCCCTTTTGTCGAAATGTTCACCACCGCCGGCTGTGCTTTTCCCGCCGCCTTGACGAGCTCAGCGTTCAATCCCTCCAGCGTGACCTCTTGCCGGGCAAGCGCCGGGAAGCAGATGAGGATAAGCATGAAAACCGTCGTACAGGCAATCCGCCGCAGATGATATGGCATGATATCACACTCCACGTTGCTCGATTGAACCCCCATCCCCGGCCGCTTCGCATCACCGGATGAGAGCCCTCCCGCGAATATGTCAGGATAACGAAATCAACAGAGAGGAGACTATGTCTCTTCTCTCTTCCTGTAAAGAAAATTTTAAATGCGCGGGAGCAATAATATCTGTTGACAAACAGTGGTGAAACCCTCTCAGATACAGAGTGTACACATCCCCGTGATGAGCTGCCCGATGTTCTCTCAATTAATTGAAACGGTATTTATCAATAAGGACTCTCGTCAAAACCCGGTCATCGCGGAGTCTCGCAAACGCTACGGACAGCTGGGAGGATGGGTATCTATCGTTATGAACATCCTGCTCTTTGTCATAAAGCTGATCGCAGGAACCATCTCCCATTCCTTTGCACTCGTCACCGATGCAGTGCATACCCTATCGGATTGCATCGGATCCATCCTGGTGATAGTCTCCTTTCGAATCTCGGCAAAACCGGCCGACCGGGAGCACCCCTACGGCCACGGGCGGGCAGAGACCGTTACGACCCTCATACTCTCGATTCTGCTCATCGTAACCGGATTCGAGTTCTTCAAATCATCAATTGCGAAGCTGTCTTCAGAATCCCGGGTCGATGTCACGACCCCCCTGGTTATCATCGTCATCGTGAGCATTCTCATAAAAGAGTGGATGGCGCGGTTTTCCATATATCTCGGAAAGCGTATTCATTCCTCGACGCTCATTGCCGATGCCTATCATCACCGGTTTGATTCACTGACGACCATCGTGGTCCTGCTCTCGATCATCGGTGCGTACTATCAGGTCAAATGGATAGACATGATCGCTGCAGCAGTCATCTCGGTCTTTATCGCCTATGCAGGAATTGACATGCTCAGGAAGTCCGTCAATCCCCTGCTCGGGGAACCGCCGCCCCGTGCAGTGCTCGAGGAGATCGAGCAGAGCGCACTGGGCGTGAAAGAGGTTATTGGCGTTCACGATATCATCGCCCATCAATACGGACAGCAGTTGATCATCAGTTTCCACATTCAGGTACCGGACACCCTTACCGCGAATCGAATACACGAGATCAGCCAAGAGGTGGAGGATATACTCGCTGAAAAGCTCAACTGCCATGTGACCATTCATCCCGATCCCATTAATGAAAATCACCCCCTCTACCCGCAGATTCAAAAAGCCCTTGCGGCAATCATTGAAAATGATAATCAGCTTATCTCATTCCACGATTTGAGAATCATCGGCGGCGCCGAGCGGTTTACCGCCCTCTTCGATCTCAGCGCCGACTGCAAACGAGACGCTGCTACCATCAATCGCATAACGGAACGGGTGAAAGAAAAACTGATCCTGCAATTCCCCGAAGCAGAATTCAGAATAACAATCGTCCCTGCATTTGCCTATTGATTGCCTCGCAACGGCTTTACCCGGTACATCAGAAGAGAATTCCCCGCTCTGCCCGGGGGATCTCACGGACCGCATCAACCCGCCAATCAGCATAGACGGTCTGAAATGAGAAGCTCTGTTTTCAGGCGTACCAATAAAATATTATTGACGTATGCAGTTGGCAGTATATTTTTATGGCACTGTAGAAGCTTCATTTGACAGCTCCAGATTTCTTCCGGATATTCGGCAATGAGAAGAGCCCTTATCTCACAATCGGTTTCAGAGTACCTGATGATACCGGAAAACGCACGTTCGGTCATCATCTGCGATAATATGGTAGAGGAGATAAGTGCTCTGCTGGCAGAGGAACAGAAGAAGCCGCTCAAAATAGTCCTCTTCATCCATCACAGCGAATTCGATACCGTTCACTACTTCCTGGACGGTTTTAATTACCGCGATATTCTGTACCGGATCATCGCCATCGATCCCGATAACAGCTTCTCTCCGACATCGAAGAAACTGAAAAAGATCTCCGATCTGAGAACCTCAAAGCTCAGCAAAAAGGAGTTTGCCTTCCTGGTCAATCATCACTTCAACGAAATTGACGAGTACTATGAAAGCAAGAAGCGGGAAGATGATTTCATCATACAGCTCCTTGACACCAAGCAGGATCAGGAAGACTTAATAAATATCGGCAAATCGCTCTCGCTCGAGAAGGATATGGACAAGCTCCTCAGATCGATCCTCTTCCTGAGCAAGCGGATCACCGGTGCCGATGCGGGAAGCATCTATCTCGTCGAAGAGCTCGAGAACAAAGAGAAGCAGCTCCGGTTCAAGTACTCGCACACCTTCTCCAAGGATATCCCGCTCGAGGAGTTTGTTATTCCCTATGACACAAAATCCATGGCAGGGTATGTTGCCGTGACGGGCAATGTCCTGAACATTCCCGATGTGTATGAACTCTCGGAAAACGATCCGGTCTCGCACAACACCTCCTTTGATGAAACGCACAACTATCGCACCAGATCAATGCTCACCGTCCCGATGAGAAATCACATCGATGAAATCATCGGCGTGATCCAGCTCCTCAACAGCAAGGAGGATACCGAGGGGAACAAAGGGGTCACCGGCAACGAGGCTTTTGAGATAAAGCTGATAACCCCTGAGGATTTTCAGAAAAAGGTTGTTCCCTTCGCCGAGCGGTATGAAGGACTCATGGAAGCCGTGGCAAGCCAGGCCGCCATCTCCATTGAGAACAACCGAATGATAAAACAGATCGAAAATCAATTCGAAGAATTTGTCAAGGCGTCGGTCAACGCCATTGAATCCCGCGACATCGCCACCTCCGGCCACTCCTTCCGTGTCGCCGAGATCTGCCTCGCTTTAGCACAGGCCATCAACGGGGAAACCGAGGGGCCCTTCAAGGACATCACCTTCTCCGACAAGGAGATGAAGGAGCTTGAATTCGCGGCGCTCCTGCACGACTTTGGGAAGGTGTATATCGACGTGGCGATATTCATGAAGGGGAAGAAGCTCTTCCCGAAGGACTTCGAGAATGTCATACTCAAGTTCAACTATCTCTACAGGCTGATTGAGATGGGGTACATCACGAAAGAGCTCTCACTCTTTCAACAGCATACCGATCCCGAGGTAGAGAAAAAGTTCCATATGCTTCAGGAAGAGAGCGAACAGCGCCTCGAGACCATTAAAAAGCTGATAAAGGAGATTGAGGTCCTCAATGAGCCAACGGTAACCGACGTCGAGCCTGATGAGGTTTTACAGGAGATATCCTGTGAGATCGGCGATATCGAATGCTGCGACATCGAGGGGAATGCTATCACGGTGTTGACTGAAGATGAGAAAATGAACCTTGAGATACGGCGGGGGAGCCTTAACCCGATAGAGCGACAGGAAATCGAAAGCCATGTGATACAGACCTACAACTTTGTAAGCAAGATTCCGTGGCCACCGGAATTCAAGAATATTCCGGAAATCGCCCTCAAGCATCACGAGAAACTCGACGGGAGCGGCTATCCCTACGGTCTCAAAGAGAAAGACATTCCCATTCAGGCGAGGATGATGGCAATCGCCGATGTGTACGATGCACTGATAGCGACAGACCGTCCCTATAAAAAGTCCATTCCCCTGTCGAAGGCGTTAGACATACTGAGAGAGGAAGCGGAGAACAATAAGCTCGACAAAGATCTCCTGCATATCTTCATGAAACACAAATTATACGAGCGCATTAATAAAGACTCCTTCAGAGTAAAGAACAGGGTATGAGAAGAGTACTCGTCATCTTCTCCCTCACTGCAATTGCTTTCTCTGCTCCCATGACGCAGGCAGGAGAGCGGAAATTGACCATTGTCTATACCAATTCCCTCAACGGGTACCTCGATTATTGCCACTGTAAGAACGATCCGAGAGGCGGCCTTGTGAAGCGTGCCACGGAAATAAAAAAGATTCAGAAAGAGTATGATAATACCATCCTCTTCGAGACGGGAGATTTTTTCACCTACGATCCCGATCACCTGCTCGCGAAATATCTCATCAGAGGCTACCGGCACATCGGCTACGATGCCGTCCTCTTCGGCGATCAGGAGTTCTCAATCGGTATCGAGAAATTCCTTCAGCACCGGACGGAGCTCCCCTTTGTATGCAACAATCTCTTAATCAAGAAAGGCACCTGGAGACGCTTCTTCCAAAGATACCTGATAATCAAACGGGGCGGCCTCAGTGTAGGCGTCATCGGAACGATAGCATCAGATGTGTTCAGATACTATCCCCGCACACTGACGAAAAGACTCAAGATACTCGATCAGGTACAGGCGATCAAAAGCGATATTGACACGCTCAGGAAGCGTGGAGTAGATATCATTGTCCTTCTCTCTCATTCAGGCTACGAGAGAGATATTGCTCTGCAGAGAGAGATCTCCGGTATTGACGTGATTATCGGCGGACATTCACAAACGCTCGTGAAGAGGCCGAAGCGGTGGAAGAACGCTATTATCGTCCAGGCAGGTGCCGATGGAGCCCACATCGGCATTCTCCAGCTCACTCTCACGGATAAAAAGATATCCTTCTCCAATAGTTTCAGGCTCCCCGATGAATTTCAGCCGGCTGACGATCCGCACATTCGCTCGCTCATTCGGGAATACCGCAATACACTGAAGAAACAGATGAAGGGATTACGGTTCTGACCATGATCGAGATGAAGGAGCTGAAGAAGGTTTTGCGCGAGTCAGTTCTCATTGTGCTGATAACGATCATCATTGCCTTTACCGTCAACCTCTTCCATCCACGGGGATATGTGCTGGTAAGCCGCGATCGCGCACAGGGAAAGATCGTTTTTATTTCAAGCGTTGAGGCGAAAATCAAGCATGCGCACGGTTCGGCACTCTTCATCGACTCGCGTGATAAAAGGGACTATCTTCGAAAACACATTGAGGGGGCGATACATATCCCCGCCGTTCCGGAATCTCTCTCACTCAAAAAAATAAATGAGCACTTTGGCCTCCTCAGAGGACTGAAAGAGATCGTCATTTACTGCTCCGGGAGATCCTGCGAAACAGATGAAACCCTTGCCCGGCGACTCCTGGACCTGGGGTATGAGCGACACATCTTCATACTCTACAATGGCCTCCCCGAATGGGAAGCCGGTGATTATCCGATCACAGTGCAGAACGATGAGAAGAGGGAGTAGGAAATGAATATCGTCAAGCGCATCGCGATAAATATCGCATACGGCAATCAGCTGGTCGCCGTACTGAGAATCCTCATGGGAGCACTCTTTATCTTCTCGGGATTCTTCAAAGTGCTTGACCCGAACTCCTTCGGCACGGTGATCTTTCGCTACGGCGTTCTCCCGGACATGCTCATTCCCTACGCAGCGATTGTCTTCCCCTTTCTCGAGCTCACCGTCGGCTGCTCCCTCCTCTGCGGATTCAGAATTCAGTCCAATGCACTGATTGCCATAGCCCTCATGCTCGCCTTCATCTTCGCGATAAGCGTTAATGTCATCCGGGGAGAGACCTTCGACTGCGGATGCTTCGAGCTGAACAGGTTTGGCTTCGAAGAGAATATCAGCACTACCCTGATAATCAGGGATCTCTTTTTCGTTCTCGTACTGTATCTCATATTCAACGCGAAGAGGCATTACTATTCTCTCGACAATCTCATCGAGAAGAAACAGTTAACCAATTTATAACGAATACTCCTCATCGATACGATCCAGTGCCGAACATCCTTCGGCAAAGTGCAGGCAGTAAATTCTTGACGAAATTTAACGATAATGTCATTAAATTTGTCGATAATATAAGGGAGTTGTTATATTTATGATAACTGTCTGAATCGGAATCGACCGACGTTCCGCTTCTGATAGTATATTTCCATGATTGTTATCAAGAGCACATGAAGAAGACGAAGAAGGCAAAAATACCCGATCTGACCGAGTTCATCGACGACGAGGGCAAGAAGTGGATACAGACCTCAACCGATGACCTCTTCTCGATTAAAGAGATCAGCGATCTTCTCGAAACCGTTGAGAAGGAGCGGGAAGAGGGCGAGATTGTCCTCGCCAGAATTGATTTTCAGAAGGTCAACCGGGAGTACTATGAGAAGACACGCGATTTGCACACCAAGCTCAAACAACGCGACGTGCTCATCAAAAAGGTGATAACCGAATCCAAGGAAGCTATTGATCGAAAGAACACAAAACTCAAAGAGCTGATTGAATATATCAAGAATCTGCACCTCCTGATTACCTATTATCGACTCGATCCCTCAATCATGAAGGAGATTGAGGTCATGCCGGTTGAAGTCGCCAGGCCGGTCGAAGCGGTCATCGAAGAGGAGGTGCCGGTTGAGAAGATCGAGTACACAGCCGTTGAAGAGATCCTCCTTAACGACGAAGGGGAAGAAGCTGAACCGATTCGCTGATTCCATACCCGGCCACCGCCCGCTCTGGCGAATCCTCATCTGCTCGACCATCATCCTCCTCGGAGCACTGCTCATCTCCTGCGGCAGGAGGGAGCATCGGCCTGATTTCTTTTACACCTATGTCCAATCCGATCCCGCGAGGCTCGATCCCTTCTCCAGCACCGATGTGGTCTCCGGCAGGATTCTGGCACATCTGTTCAACGGTCTCTTCAGAATCGATCCCGACGGAAATCTGGTCCCGGATCTCGCCGAAGGGTACTCATTTAACGGCATCGAACTGACGATCACCCTTCGCAAGGGTGTTCACTTTCACAGTGGGGATCTGCTCAATGCTGACGATGTGATCTTCTCCTTCGAGCGAATACGGCGTTCCGAGAACCCCACCTCTCCGCGAAAATGGGTATTCGCGAACATTCAGAAGATATTGAAGACGGGTAAGCGATCGCTTGCCATCAGGCTCAAGAAACCCTCTTCAACGTTTCTCTCACTGCTCACCATGCCCACCTGCTTCATCATCTCACGGGAGAGCCAGCAGAAGCACACCGCCGTTATCGGGACCGGGCCCTTTATCCTGAAGGAATGGAAGCAGGACGAGCGCCTCGTTCTGGTACGAAACCCCGATTACTTCGGCCGGAAACCGCAGATACGGGGCATCGTGTACAAGATCATTCCCGAGGATCTCACGGCGCGGTTCGAGTTTCTCAATGGCAGAATCGATTACTTCGAACTCCCCTACCTCGCAAAGGTAACCATTCAGCGACCCGATCTGCGGACAGTAGAAATTCCCGAGTTGAGCGTACACTACATCGCCCTCAATACGGAGCGGGAGCCCTTCACCTCACGCTCTTTCAGGCGGGCGCTGAATCTGGCCATCGACCGTGAAGCAATTCTGAAGAGCCTCTTCAGCAGAGGGTTCCGGCGGGCAGCGGGTTCCGTCCCGCCGGAGGTCGGCACCTATCGATCGACACAGACACCCTACCCCTATCAACCCGACCGAGCGCGCAAGATATTTGATGAGCTCAGGCTCGGGGACAGGCCGCTCTCACTCTTCATTAAATCGGATCATCAGGTTTCGCTCATCGCCCAGTTGATACAGCACTATCTCAACAGCGCGGGACTGCGGGTCGAAATCAGAGAAATGGAGTGGTCGGCACTCAAGGCGGCAACGATCAGGGGAAGATATGATATGTGCTACTTTACCTGGCACGCCGATTACCCCGAGCCGGAGAATTTTCTCTTCCCGCTCTTTTTCTCTCACAACCGTGGCGCGGGTGGCAACCGATCCTTTTACCGCAATCGCGAGGTTGATCGCATGCTCATCACAGCTCAGCGGATACTGTCGCGGGAAAAAAGATTTGACATCTATCGACGGACAGAAAGATTAATCACCGATGATGCTCCCTGGATTTTTCTCTGGTATGGCAGCAAGCGGATTATACTGAGCGGGAAGGTGCGGGCATTTCAGGCGTATCAGTTATACCACGGGATGAAGGGGAATGAGATTGTTCTCTCCGATCAGCGAGCTGAACGGAAACGCTGAGAGGCGAGGAGCAGGGGAATGCAGTGACATTGAGAATACACAATACACTCTCCGGGATTACCGAGGACCTCGTACCGGGCGGCGTGAAGAGGGACCACATCGAGGATTACCCTCCGGTGACCATTTACTCCTGCGGTCCCACCGTCTACGGGGAAGCGCATATCGGGAATTTCAGGACCTTCGTGTTCAATGACTTCCTGCGGCGCTATCTAAAATTCAGGGGCTTTGCCGTTGATCATTCGATGAACATCACCGATGTCGATGACAAGACCATCGCCGGCGCCCGCACGGAGGGGATAAAGCTGCAGGAGTATACCGAACGGTACACCCGGATATTCTTCGATGATCTCGCGACACTGAATATCGAGCCGGTCGAACACTACCCGAAAGCAACTGAATCGATCGACGCGATGATCGATCTCATCGAGCATCTCAGGCAGAAGGGAATCGTGTACGAAAAGGAGGGATCGCTCTACTACAGCATCTCGAAATTCGATCGGTACGGCAGGCTCAGCAGACTGGATCGCCGCGAGATACAGAGCGGGCTGCGATACGACACCGATGAATACGAGAAGGATGATATCCGCGATTTCGCTCTCTGGAAGGGGACGCGGGAGAATGAGCCTTCGTGGGAAACGCCCTTCGGTTCGGGGAGGCCGGGATGGCATATCGAATGCTCTGCAATGGTCAGAAAGATATTCGGCAGCACCATCGACATCCATACCGGCGGCGTCGATCTCATCTTTCCGCATCACGAGAACGAGATCGCACAGAGCGAGGTTGCCTACGACGAACCCTTTGTTCGCTACTGGATACACATCGAACATCTCCTCGTCGATGGTTCAAAGATGTCGAAGTCGATGGGCAATTTCTATACCCTCAGGGATCTCCTGGAAATGGGACACTCGCCACGGGCGATTCGATATCTCCTGCTCACGGCGCATTACCGGAAACAGCTCAACTTTACCTTCGAGGGACTGAAGCAGGCGGGGAGCGCGCTCGCCCGCATCGACAATTTCCTCATACGACTGTCAGAGATAGAGCGCGCCGGAACGGTGAGCGAAGAGGTGCGGGAGGGGATTGAACGCTTTCTCGAGCGATTTGCCGAAGCCGTTGATGACGATCTCAACATCGCCGGCGGAATGGGGATCTTCTTCGACTTTCTTCACGAGATGAATGCCCTCATCGATACCGATCGGCTCAGCACGGAAGACCGGGACGCCATACAGTCCGCCCTCGAGCGAATTGACAGGGTATTCGGATTTATCTTCTTCCCCGAAACAGCGGAGCCCGCATTCGATGTCGAGCGAATCGAAGCGCTCATTGATGAACGTACCGAAGCTCGACGGAACAGAGACTTTGAACGGGCCGATGCCATCAGGGACACGCTCAGTAAAGAGGGCATCGCGCTTGAAGACACGAAAGACGGAACACGGTGGAAAAGAGAGAGATAATCAGCGGAAGAAGGGCGGTGCTTGAATACCTCATCTCCCTCGATTCGGCGGAAGGCGTTTCACTGTACATATCGAAAACATCTCACGGCAAGATCATCGACACCATCTCCGAAGAGGCCCGGAAGAGAGGAATAGCCGGCGAACGCTGCGATCGGGCGTTTCTTTCACGATTCGATCGATCGGCGAAACATCAGGGCGTTATCCTCCTCACCCCCCGTCACAGAGCGGAGAAGGGGGTGGATTTTCTGAAACGCACCAAAGAAACGAGAGGGGTTCTCATCCTCCTCGACCATCTCACCGATCCTCAGAATGTCGGTTCAATCATCCGAACGACCGAGGCGCTCGGCGGCGATGCTGTTATTATCCCGAAGTCACAGTCGGCAACGATCACCCCCGCGGTCATCAAGGCATCCGCGGGAGCAACGGCCCATCTCGAAACAATCATCGTTCCCAACATCGCGAATTTCCTCGCCAGCGCAAAAGAAGCCGGCTTCTGGATCATCGGCACGGCGCAGTCGGGAACTATCGATCCTGCGAGGGCGCGCGAGCTCAGGCCGGCTGTGATAGTTATCGGAAGCGAGGAAAAGGGAATGAGAAGGCTCACCGAGGAGCAGTGCGACTGCACGGTGAGCATCCCACTGAAGGGAAAAATTTCATCACTCAATGCCGCCGTCGCCGCGGGAATTATCCTCTATGAGATGCTGAGAGAGGACACCGGTCACTTCGATTAAAAAGAGAATTTTAACAGGATTAACAGGATGCCATTTTAACGGAGCATATTAAATTTATGCCACGATATCACCCCACAATTCCGTAATCCTGTCTAAAAATTTTTATTTGTTAAAGAATTCCCGGGCTCGTTGAACATGCGATAATGGTACATCGGCGCTCCCTCCGCCGAAGGCGGCGGGGGACATTGTTACATTCAACCGATAATGTGAAATTATTGGAATAACCGATCGATTCAGGTCATAATTGAAAAAGTATTTTTTGAAGATACTTTCCCCCGGAGCTATACTCCTCTCAAGCATATATAGCATCGGAGGTAATTATGGCAAAAGCATTGATCGCGTATTACAGCAGGACTGGAAAGACGAAAAAGATGGCCGAATACATCGCCGAAGGGGTTCGCATGACCGGCAGCAGCGCTGATGTGAAACCGCTATCCGACTTGAAAAAGGCCGATCAGCTCGCCGGATACGACGGTTACGCTCTCGGCTCCCCCACCTATCACCGGGATATGACCGAGGGGATGAAGCAGTTTCTCTTCCTGATGGAAAAGGCCGAACCGAAAGGAAAGGTGGGATGTGCCTTCGGCTCCTATACGCACAGCGGTGATGCGCCGAAGATCATTTTCGACACCCTGGAGCATGTCTTCAAAATGGAGATGCTGCAACTGGGATCCTTCAACCTCAAGGAGGCGGTGGTCGACACGGACGAGGGGCTGCGCGCCTGCCAGGACTACGGAAAATCGCTGGGCGAGAAGATAAGACCGTAACAGTAAAGGGAGTACCGCCGTTGCCATAGCCAATACCATGAAAAGATCAGTTGTTATCATGCTCGCTCTCCTGACAGCTGTCTCCTTTGCATCGGAGATAGATGAGATCGTCAAACCCTATTACACCGATCCCCTCGTGGTAAAGAGAATATACGAGTCCATCAAGGCGGTACACTTCGCAGAGGTGAGCGCTTTCGATGATTTTCACCGTGAGGGGAATACCTTCACCCTGATCAAGAGCAAAAAGGCTATTGTCACTTTTCCATCATCGCGGCTGAAGAGCCTCTTCGAGCAGCTGAACAACCGGGAATACTTTTTAAAGCTCCTCAACAGGGCATCGGCATTCGGAATCGAAACGGGGAGGACCTCCCGCAGCGCTGAAGGCGGCGAAACCGAGCTCAAGGGCTACGAGGCACGGGTGCTCATCATCCTTCACGGCGAAGGCGCGGACGAGGAATTCATGGTCTTCTTCGCGGAGAACTGATACAATGACCGCCTCATGCGGCAGTCATTGTATCAGCAATATCATCTAGAACGTGTAGAGAACGCTTACGAAGACGCCGTAGAGATAGTCGTTGGCGTCATCGAGAGGCTCGCCGGGAGCGAAATCATCCTTGAAATCGGTTCGCAGCCACTGATAGCGGAGCCCCAGGGTGTAGATGAAGCCGCTCTCACCGGTGCTGAATCCGATGGCGGGCTCGAAGTTCACCCCGTACTGCGCGATATCAATGGTTTTAGAATCAGTGAGCCTTATATTATAATCGTTAAATCCGGAATAATACCCATACGAATACTTTTCCTTGAGCTTGAATTCACCTGCCATGTATAAGCCTGAGAGATTTGCCGCTACGAAGAATCCCTTCCCGAAGGGGAGGGAGTAGCCGAGACCCAGGGCCGGACCGTGCGACATCGTCTCAGCTTCCCCATTACTGATGATAATCTCACTTATCTCGCGGGCAGCATCGGTCCTGATCTCGGTGTAGTTCAGCTCCGAATCGATGTACTGATACTTGTAGCCGAGAAAGGCCTTTAAGTTCTGCATCAACCGATAGCTCAGCACCGTATCGACATCGGTACGGCGGGATTCGAAGAAATAGGTCCCCGCCAGATACTCGCCTTCCCAGGGCTCGTAGTTCGCCTTCCAGTGCGTCGACTGCACGCCGGTGAGCGCCGCCAGGGAGAGGGAGATATCCGGTGTAAAGAGAAGGCTGAGCACCGGCCCGTAGAGAGCACCGACCCCTACATCGATCTCGGAAAAGCCGCTCGCATCTATCTCCTTCAGGAAGGGTTCCCAGCCGTAGTAACCGGCCTTGGCGCCGATGATAAAATCGACCGCGAATACCGGCATCGAAAGGAGATAAACGAGCGCAATCGCTACAGTCACTTTTTTCAATTTCATCTCATAACTCCTTGTTCATCATATAAACATTTATGAACGCTTTACACATGAAAAAGCATAAAATTCTGTGAAAAAGCAACACATTTCCCCTTTTTTCACTTGACGACACACGGAGCTGTTATTACTTTGTTATATAAAGCCACTTTGTATCACAAAGTAAATTCGAGGCAGCCATGAAAGAGAGCGAAAGCGCCGATATCGTAAGATACGCGAAGGACATCGAGACCATCAAGAGCGTTCTCCTGCAGATCGGAGAGAAACCCCTCATCGAGCACTGGGCGTACTATACGTGGGGAGGTCTTGTCCTGGCCGGTTCCCTCCTCCAGTACTACGCAACGAAAATGCTGGCGTACAGCATTGCCGAGGTGTTCACCCTGATCTGGCTCCCCGTCATCCTCATTGCCCTGTTCCTCGAAACCATCGCCTGGATAAGGCGGATGGCGAGGGAATCCATCCCCTTTTTTTCACGGGAGACTATGAAGCTGAGTCTGAGTGCTACCGGAATGTTCATCGGGGCCTGTATCATCGTCTCCGCATTTATACAGCTGCAGGCGGTGGATATGCTCCCGAGCATTATCCTGATACTCTTCGCATTTTTTCTCTTCCTCTATGCGCTGATGACTTACACGTATATCTATGGCTATGCCTATTTTCTGCTCATCGCTGCAGTCATTCTGCATCTGCTGCAGCTCGAATCCTCATTTAAATTCCTGATGATGGGAATCATCTGCAGCCTGAGCTTCATCGCAGCGGGAATCACCGCATGGCAGGTGGAAAAGCAGCGAAATGGCACGAGATGATCTTTACACGCAGTTCGACAGCGTCTTCTTCGAGAAGACGCGGCTGTCGATGATGACCATACTCTACCGGGAGGGGCGGGTCTCCTTCAACCGCTTCAAATACCTGATTGGAGCATCGGACGGTGCGCTCTATGCCCATCTGCAGAAGCTTCAGGAAGCGGGTTATATCTCGCAGAAGAAGGAGCTCGTCGGAAAAGCTGTTCAGACGGTCTATACGCTGAAGAAGAAGGGGCGGGAGCTCTTCCAGAAATATCTCAGTTTTCTCGATGATATCGTTTCTGAACAGAAAAAGCGGGAGGCATCGAAATGAATGCACTTTTCTGGGTGTACCTTGTCAACTCAGTGCTGATCATCAATCACGAGATAGACTCAGCATACTGGAAGGAGTGGAATCTCTTCCGGTTGCCGGGCGGAATCAGCGGCTTCCTTATCGTCCACTTCCCGCTCCTCTTCATCATACTCTACGGGCTGATCGAGGTTTACCGGCAAACAGCAGCGGGATTCTTCTTCTCACTCATCCTGAGCGCAGGCGGCATCTTTGCCTTTGCAATACATACGTACTTCATCAGGAAGGGGCATCCCGAATTTACCGGCCCCCTGTCGCGGTTCATTCTCGTCGCGACCATGATTGCATCAATGGCACAGATGGCCGTAACCGTGTATCTCATGAGTCTATAATCAATATCCTGGTATAAGGTTTCTGCTTTTTGGGCAAAACGTTAAAATTTTGACAGGATTAACAGGATAGAGGGGATAAAATCCCATATAATAGTCTTTTACGCTCAGCAATACATTAAAAAGGAACCGGTATAATGCTTCAATAATCATTGTAATCCTGTCTCATTCTCTTACAGTAAAAAGGGCGTTCAGAAAGAGCTGCCCGTTTGAATTACCTGCCAGAAGCAGGATGTTGATTTGAACAGGTTGTAATGATTATCGCAAAAAATATCATCCTGGATTGACATAAAGAAGGAGAACACTATGATAGCGAACAGATGCGTAACGGGAATCCTCTCACTCCTCTTCGCCTTCGTAGCATCGAGCGAAGTAGCCGCACTGACGGCGAAAGAGATCATCGAGAAATCGGACGAGGCGGTACGGGGGGATACGCAGGTCGGCATATTCGAGATAACCATCAAGACGAGGCGCTGGACTCGAACGATGAAGATGAAATCATATCAGATCCGCGAGGGAAAGAAATCCTTTTCCGAAATATACGCACCGAAGAAGGACGCCGGCAACCGCTTCCTCCTCATCGGCAAGAACATGTGGCATTACGTCCCGAAGCTCCAGCAGACAATCAAGATATCGCCCTCCATGATGCTCCAGTCGTGGATGGGCTCCGATTTTACCAATGACGACATCGTCAAGGAATCGAGCATTGTGGAGGACTATACACACACCATAGCGGGAAAAGAATCCGTCGACGGACATTCCTGCTACAAGATACAGCTCACGCCCAGGCCTGATGCCGCCGTTGTCTGGGGGAAGATAATCTACTACGCCCGTGAAGACGACTATCTCCCCGTGCGCGAGGAATTTTACAATCAGCACAATGTGCTGAAAAAAGTAATGACCTGCGGGAATTTCAAGATGATGCACGACAGGGTCATCCCGACCCGGTACAAGATGAAGACGGTGAAGAAGAAGAACCGCTACACTATCATGAATATCTCGAATATCAAATTCAATGTGAACATACCTCCGGGGATCTTCACCCTGCAACACCTCAAAAGGAGATAGGCCATGAAGGAAGCCGGAATCATCACCACGCTCGCCTGGCGCAATGTCTGGAGAAACAAGCGCCGGACCATTCTGACATTTCTGACCATCGTTATCGGCCTGGCGATGATACTCGTTATGAACTCCATTGCCAAGGGCGGCCACGATCAGATGATAGAAGACGCCGTCGGCATCAATACCGGTCACCTTCAGATCCATGAGCGGGGATACTGGAACAATCAGACTATCGACTACGCTTTCAGAATAACCCCCGCCCTCGAGAAGGCGCTGCAGAGCGACGAACGCATTGAGGGGCACTGTACCCGGGTTCTCGCCGGCGGCCTCCTCTCGTTTCGGGAGAACACGGCAGGCGCCTTCATCCAGGGGATCGATCCGGACAGGGAACCGACGGTTACCGATCTGCATACCAGGATTCTCCCCGGGGGAAGATATCTCAGCAGCAGTGATCGAACAAACATCATTATCGGAGAGGTGCTCGCCAAGAACATCGATGCCGAAGTCGGGAGCACCATCGCGATGCTCTCGCAGGGATTCGACGGATCCATCGCAGCAGAGAAGCTCACCATTGTCGGCATATTCAGAACGGGCAACCCGGAGTACGATCGCACGCTGCTCCTCATGCCGCTCGAACAGGCGAAGCAGACCTTTACCATGATGAATTTCGTACATGCGATTACCGTCCGGCTCACGGACCCGGATTACACCGACGGGGTGAAGCACCGCCTGCAAGCCGCTGACAGGGAGAACATGCTCGAGGTGATGGGATGGGATGAGCTCATGCCGGAGCTCGTTCAGTTCATCGTGATGGACGACGCCGGTGCGTATATCTTCGACCTCATCCTCTTCATGGTGGTGGCCTTCGGAATTCTCAACACCATTCAGATGTCGGTTTTCGAACGGACGAGGGAGTTCGGCGTCATGCTTGCCATCGGAACGCGCCCCGACCAGGTGGTCAAGATGGTGCTCATGGAGTCATTCTTTATCTCACTCCTGGGCATACTTCTGGGCGTCGGTCTGGGATATACCATCAGCTATTACTTTAAAATCAATCCTCTCGACTACTCAGCCTATGCGAAGGAGATTGCCGTGTGGGGTGTTTCCACCACCCTCTATCCGGCCGATACGACGCTGCTGAACATATCGATGACCTCGCTGGTGACCTTTATCCTCGCCCTGCTCTTCTCACTTTTCCCGGCACGGCGGGCTTCGAAGCTGAATCCCATCGAGGCGATACGGAAGCTATGAGAGTAAAAAGGGAGTGTATTTCACCATCCTTTTTGAGGGGGATTAACAAAGCATTATGTCATTGTGCGAAACGCCAGGTTCCTCGCTGCCTGCCATATGTCAGGCAGGCGCTCGCGATGACCTATAGTACGGTAACAAACTCTCTGGCTGAATAGGGAGCTTCCAATATAATTTTGCAACAGTGACGCTCACTGATTACAGGAGTAATTTATGATGAAATACATATTATTGAGGCTGCCATGAAAATTTTATTTCAACTGGGATGGAGAAATCTCTGGCGGAACAAGCGGCGCTCGCTGGTGGTCATATCGTCGATAGCCATCGGCATCTTCGCCATGATACTCTCCATGGGGATAATGAACGGCATGAACAATCAGATGGTGGAGAACACGATCAAAACCTCGCTGGGGCATATTGCCATTCATCGGAAGGGCTTCCAGGACGATATGAAGCTCACGTACCACTTCACTCCGAACAGGAGGATGATCGAAGTCATAGAGAAGGATCCCCGCATCCTTGCCCACGCGCCGCGTATAAAGCTCCAGGGCATGGTCCGATCGAGCGAATCCTCGCGGGGAGTGATGATTGTGGGGATTGATCCGGAGAAGGAGAAGTCGGTATCAAACCTCTTCGAGTATACCCTGAAGGACGATGGCCGCTTTCTCGAAAGGGGCGATGAAAACGCCATCATGATTTCACAGACCACCGCAGACAAGCTCAACCTTATCGTCGGCGACAAGCTCGTCGTTATGTTTCAGGACAGAGAAGACGAGATAGTCGGGATCGGACTTGAGATTGTGGGACTCTTTCAATCGCCCATCGAGAGCTTCGACAAGTACGTGGTGTTCACCACTATCAGAACGCTGAAGGAGACAACCGGGTTGAACGAGAACATATCTGAAATCACGCTCGTGCTGAAGGATAAGGACCGGGTCGACGGGGTGAAAGGAGCGTTACGCGAGGAGATCAATGACGGGAACCTCGAGATACTCTCATGGAAGGATATGGCGCCAAACCTGGTCAGCGCGGTGCGGCTCTTCGATACCATGATGTACTTTTTCTTTATTATTGTTTTTATCACCGTTATCTTCTCAGTCGCCAATACGCTTGTCATGGCAATCATGGAGCGCTTTCATGAGATCGGCGTCATGAAGTGCATCGGCACACGACCCTCGTGGATCTTCAACATCGTCCTCTTCGAAGCGCTGAACCTCGGCTTCGTCGGACTGTTTGCGGGAATTATCATCGGGGTGCCGGTAAATGAGCTCCTCGGCTTTACCGGCATTGACCTCTCATTCTATGCCGAATCCATGAGAATGTTCGGGACGGGGAGCGTCATCTACCCGTCGATAAAACCGCTCGATATCATCGTTGCAACCGGAATCGTGCTGGCAACGACCATCATCGCAGCCATCTATCCTGCGATCAAAGCAGCGAGGATCAAGCCGCTCGAGGCATTGCATTACGTATGAGAACGGCAAACAGGAGAAGGAATATGAATATAATCTCATTACAGAACCTGACAAAGAATTACGATTCTGACGACATCGTCGTCCATGCCATCAGAGGAATCGATCTGAATGTCAAGCAGGGTGAATTTACAGCCATTGCGGGGCCCTCGGGCTCCGGGAAGACAACACTGTTGAACCTCATCGGCGGACTCGACTCCCCCACCTCGGGAACAATCGCTGTGGCCGGAGAGACCATTGACGCCTTCTCGCCGAAGGAGCTCTCGGATCTGCGGCTTCGAAAGATCGGATTCATCTTTCAGGCCTACAATCTGATTCCGGTTCTCAGCGCCCTGGAGAACGTGGAATACGTCGCCCTGCTCCAGGGAATCGAGAAAGCGGAGCGGACCGAACGCGCCGTGCAGATTCTGAAGGACGTCGGTCTCGGCGACATGCTCCACCGTCTTCCGAATGAGCTCTCCGGCGGACAGCAGCAGCGGGTCGCCGTCGCCCGTGCTATCGTCACCGAACCGGAGCTCATCCTTGCCGACGAGCCAACGGCGAATCTGGATCAGGCAACCGGTGCGAGTCTTCTCGATATCATGCACGACATGAACAGATCGAAGAAGATCACCTTTCTCTTCTCGACACACGATCCGATGGTCATGGAACGGGCGGAGCGGCTGGTCAATCTCAGAGACGGGAAGATAGTCTCTGACAAGCAGAAGAGAAAAACGAAGAGCCAGCCGAAAAAGAGCACGAGGAAGAGGACATCCTCGTGAGCGGCAGACCATCGCTCATCAACAGCATCGGCATGCTGCTGCTCTTCTCTCTCTCAGTGCTCTCACCGCCCCTTCTCGCCCGGGAGATGGATGAAGAGATGCCCGATTTCGGCGAGAAGCGGGTATTCTCCTTTCAGGGACAGTTCAAAAATCTCCTTACCTACACCGAGACCGAAGAGTATTCACTCTACCGCTCAACGCCGGAGCCGGATAAGAAAAAGCGCCTCATCGCCGATCTCAAGCGGATACGCCTCTCCCCCGAGATAAACCTGTCGGACTGGCTGCACCTGCATGTCGATTACGACAACGAGATTATTACCGGCAGCTATCCGGAAAGCCCGGAGTTCGATCAGTACTGGCGATTCTCGCAGCACAACGATCTCATGCAGCCATCCTGCGAGCCGCATTACGACGAGGATCTGTACTACCGGACGAAGCTGCACCGCGCTTTCATGAAGCTCACCCTGGGGGATCTGACGATAACGCTGGGGAGACAGATGATCCGCTTCGGGAGCGGGCGGCTCTGGAATCCGCTGGACATCCTGAATCCGATATCACCAACCTTTGTCGAGGGGGCCGAGGAGCAGAAGGGGACCGACGCGCTCAGGCTCGAGTACTATCCGACCGATAAAACGGAGATCAGTCTCGTCCTCGATCAGAAGCGCATCGATAACGAAGAGGATCCGAAAAAGCTCAACAGCAAGAACAGCAATATCATCGGCCGCTTACGGGGAACCGTCGGCGAGACCGATATCGCCCTCCTCGGCGGGAGAGTATCGCGGCGGGGCATCGGCGGCATCGACATCTCGACTATTTTCCTCGACGGGATGCTCCGGGGAAGCGTTTTATACTCTCATCCCGATGAGGAGTGGGGCGATCCCTTCTATCAGGGAAGCGCCGGATACGAGTACACCTTCTCCTTCGGACTATACTTCCTCCTCGAATACTTCTACAATCAGAACGGCCTGAACTTCAACCGGCAGCTGCGGGTGGCTTACCGGAAGAGCCAGATCGACAGAATCGATGAGGAGAACTACTACCTCCTCTCAAATCAGTTCCTCACCTTCAATCGGCACTACGGCGGTCTCGCCCTCGGCTACGATATCACCTCGCTCCTGCGCGCCGAGCTCTTCACCATCTACGATTTCCAGGGAAAGGGGCTCTTCTACAACCCCTCACTGAAGTACAACGCCTTCGAGAACCTGGATCTGCTCATCGGAACCATGTGGAGCCATATCTTCAAAAATGCGGAACATGAATCGGACTTCGAATACCTCGAGCAGTACGGATTCTTCTACGCTTCGCTGAGCTGGTATTTTTAAGTACCATGCCTCCGGCACGGATCCTTTTGCGGAGATTTCGTAAGTATTTCGGTTACCCTCGTTGTCGTTCACGGAATCGAAGATTATCCCCGCCTCTCTTCACGGGCTGCGCTCGTCATTCTGTATCCAGGTATCGCTGGCTGTATCGAGCTGGGGAACCTCCTCATCAGCCATCGGTATGTGCAATAAATGATCCGGCAGAAAAACCATGTTTGCGATGACTGTCGGTATCACGGCGCTCGCGATGATGGCGGCTATGAGAAATGAATATTGTCCTTGCGTAACAATTCCGTGGTTAAGACCATACAGTGACGATATTGACCCGAAAGTAAGGCCCGTGGACATAAGCAATGTGTAATACCACTGCTCCTTTTTGGTCTCACGGAAAATGCCGATGACAGGATAGAGACCGAATATCTTCGATATCACTTTTCCACCGAAGAGAACTAAAAATAGCAATGGTGCCGAAACCACCGCCGGTATAGAAACGAAGTACCCGGCACGAAGAAAATAGACGGGCGTAAGAAACCCAATGGTGAGCGTTCGCAATCTTCGAATAAAAAATTCATCCTTCGCGACGCTCCCGGCGAGCACCATACCCGCGATATAGGCGGGAAGAACCGCCTCGCTGCCCGACCAGAGCGCGAGAGCCCCAAGGCCAAAAAGAACAAACAGGATCCATTTCGTTCTTATGGCGGCAGTGCGGTTGCCGTAAACCCGCGTGAGGCGGGATGTGATCGAAGGTAGCACGAAAATCAGCACAACGCAGGCAACTATCAAGACAATCGTTTTCCAGGTGAAGGGCGCAAAAATGAGACCAAGGGCTATTACCGTTCCCAGGTCATTGATGAAACATGCCCCGAGTATTCCCTTGCCGTATTCTGTTTTGTTGAAGCCGTATTCGAGCATCACCGCGTATACGACCGCCATGGAAGTTGTTGAAAGCGCTACGCCGGCGAGAAGGCTCGCCTTCTTGTCCCATCCAAGGCAAAAATAGGCCAGCGCCGTACACCCCAGAAAAGGAACAAGAAAACCGATTAAGCCAACTACGGTTACCTCCTTGAGCTTTTCCTTCATTGATGACGGATCAAGCTCAGTTCCAGCAAGAAAAGTAAGAAGGATAGCTCCCGAACCAGCTATGAATTTCATCCAATCGGCATTTGGTTTCAGAACTTCGGGATCGAAAAAAATGACGGCCAGGTAGCCAGCGATAGCACCCACGCATATTTCTATTAGCGACATTGATATTTTAAGACGATTGGCAAGAATCGTTGAAAAAACCGCCAATGCGAGCCATATTGTAGCGATAGTGAACATTTCGAGCATGATATCTCCTCCATGGATAATAATACACACAACGACGAAATGTATTATTCCGCACATACCGCCGCGTGATGATTGTAGGAGTTATCAGCCTCGTGGAGCGTTTATGGCGAACCCCATCGCCGTTTATAATCAGGTTATAGTTTATTATTGACTCGACATCTCGATTTTATTAAAAAAATAAAGGAGGAAAATTCATATATCACCCATTCGTTTTTTTATATAGTACAGCTTCGACGCAAATTTTTCCAGCCGTGATACTTCGCCGGCAATCAGCTCCGAATAGTTCCTGCGTTTTTCAAGTGCGGCACCGATGGCATCACGGGTAACTCCGATAATATCGACAAAACGTTCTTCAATATCCGAAATGAACTTTCTGAAAGTCACGTCCAGGTTTTGCAATGTTGACCACCGAAGATTTTCCACATTGTTTAAAACAAGGGCCCCTATCTGTTTCTCAAGCCGTTTTCTGATCCGACGATCCCTCATTTTTTTTGGCAGAAGCCTGTCTATCAATTCATCAGGGACGGGAACCAGCGATGACTTCCACTGGTGCAATACCCAATAAGGCTCGCGGACAAATTCTATACCCTCAGTGTTCATCTGTGCTCGATAGCGAATATCGAATATATCGGAAGCACTCTTACGAACCGAGTCAATGATGGAATCGGCACGGCTTCGGTGATGGGCGATTATTTCCGCCACCCGTCTGTCAAAAAACCTGGATAACTCGCCCAATTCATGTTCAAAAAAAACCGGAATTGCCTCTGAGAAGGCCTCCCGCACGTCGTTTTCACGTATGGTACCCCCCTTTGAGAAAAAATCAGTGAGAATGGACTCAAGATGCAACCGTGATTTTTCTCTCAGCGATTCGGATTGCTCTTCCAGAAGAAGGAGCAGTCGTTTCCGCTCTCCCGCCAGGATATCCGCCGTCAGCACTTTCTGCTGTTCCGCCTCTCTGATCTTCCCATCGAACAGAGAAAGCTTTTCACCGAGTTCCTCGACGGGCATTTTGTACGCTTTCAACGCGAGCCCAATCTGCATCTCGACATCGTTCACGATGTCGGCTGTTTTTCTCGAAAGGGCTGCGGTCAGGACAGCATGTTTATCTCTCTTACTAAAATCAGTCAGATGATGCAAAAGGAGATTTATTCCGCTTCGTTCTTTCGTCACCGGATCATTCAGGCGAGCGGCATCGAGCGCCCATCGTGCTGAAAGGGGAATCAGTTCAACATCCTCCGTGACTAATGCATTTTTTCTCAAAACTCTTAAGATGAAGGAAGCAACTTCATTTCGCTCAGTTTCAGAGAGATAATCAATCTTGTTTAAAACGAAAAATATCTTTTCAATTTTTTTCCGTACCTGCACGAGAAATTCAATTTCAACCTCGGTTACGGGAGGATCGGCCGACACCAGGAACAGCGCAGCGTCGCACTGAGGGAGAAAATTCAACGTCGCCTCGGTATTGTGCAAGTGCGTTGAACCAATGCCTGGCGTATCAATCAAAACGATTCCGTGCTCGAGAAGAGGAGCATTATGATTAAGCACCACTTCCGAAACGCTCAGTCTGTTCTCCGGGTTCCCCTCCTCGGAGACATATCTCTTGAGGAACACGCATAATTCTTCCACTGAATCAGTGATGTTTATCTCGTCCGGACGTCCGTCCGTAAAAATCACTCGCACCCCGGGCTTCGGATCGTATCGTATATAGGTGGGGATGGAGGTTACCGGGATGACGGAAGTGGGAAGAAGGTCAGAACCCAGCAGGGCGTTCAGGAGCGAGCTCTTCCCCCGTTTGAACTGCCCCAGGACGGCAAGATGTATCCGCCCCTGTGACAGGCGCTCTCGAACATGCAATAGCTTATCACGATGAGAGATGAACTCATCGTCCATTGACACGAGGAGATTGATGATCTCATCGAGGACACCGGGAAATCCATCAAAACGTTCATCATTCTGTATTATGGGATCCGGTGAGTTTTGATTTTGGAGAGACATTCGGCTTCACCCTGATTCTCCCGGATGGCAAGCATCGGAAATATAAACCAGGAGTTATCAGCCATGGGGCGGTTTCGGTGAACTCCATCACCGTCTGTCATAATGCGATGTGCAAGACGGATATGACGAATGTAATAACTTCTTACAGAAAAAGAATTATCCATTGAGAGATGTCAATCGTTATTCCAATTTAATGCAAAAAATTATCCAATACAAAAAAGATACCGCAACAAGAAGCCGGATAATCAATCCCTCACTGAACTACAACGCCTTCGAGAACCTGGATCTCTTTATCGGCTATATGCGGAGTCATATCTTCAAAAATGCGGAACATGAATCGGACTTCGAATATCTCGAGCAGTACGGATTCTTCTACGCTTCGCTGAGCTGGTATTTTTGAAAGCTATTACGATCTGCTTACAATCGCATCATCACGGTGTTAATTTTTTCCTCCTGCAGTACGATTAATATAACAGGGGTTTATGCCTCGGTGAATGCGTTGCTGCAGAATAAATCGTCGGTTCTTATTATGAGAGGGAAGCAAACCTGATAGTGGCGGCATCTCTTTACATCGCCCTTTTGTCAGTTCTCCTCTATTACCTGATCTATTTCAGGCATTTCTTTTCTTTCTACCGACAGGAAGGCTATCAACCGGCCTATATCAAGCTTATTGAATCATTTCTCTACGGCGTCGCCCTCGCGCTGATTATACTCATTGCAGCGCCATATATCACCATCCTCCTTCCGGGGAAATCAGCTTTTCATGCGGGGTTTTACAAGGCGGCTCTTGTTGAAAAGCTCGGCGCTGTTCTCGCCATCATCTTGATACAGCGGCATTTTCGCAACTTCACCATTATCGAGGGTGCCATCTCCGGCTTGCTGGTTGGTGCCGGGTTTTCGCTGGTAGAAGATATCTTCTATTCGCTCCAGTTTGGCTACTCCGTCATCATGGCACGCATACTGTTTTCAGTGCCGCTGCACCTCGCAACCTGCGGCATGATAGGATATTATATCGGCCTCTACAACATCAGCACATCACCGCCGTACAAAGCGATTTACCTTGTCAAGGCGCTGCTCCTCCCGTTTCTGTTCCACGGTACATTCGACTCCCTTCTGCTACTGGGTGATGCGCGTGCATATCTTGTCGCCCCGCTGACGATATCATTGATAGGAACGCTGGAGCTTATTATCACACAGGCAAAGCTGATACCTCCCCCTGCTTCTCTCTCTGCTCAGAATCTGCGATTCGAGGATTGGGTGATGAAATACCGTCAACCCCGTTATGAGCGGTGGATCCTGAATTCCATGGGAACCAAAAGCGGCGTTCGCTTTCCCCTGTTCAAGCCCGTATATAATCCCCTCTGGTGGAGTATCGCACTCCTGTTGATCATCGCTGCAGTCATACTGACACCATTCAGGAGCGAGATCACCTCGGCGCTGAAAATCACCCTCAGCATCCCTGAACAGTTGCTGATGCTCTCCGTATTCCCATCGTCGCTGGGGATCATCATGATGATGGTGGGAGCCCTCAACCCGGACTTTTTCAGATACAGCGTCATGCGCATTCCCGTGATAATCGATGCCGTTCTCTGCGATACCAGCGAAGAGGAAACGCTGGTGACTTTTGACGTCAGTCCTGTCAACTGCTTCATCAGAACATTCGAATCCATTCAAACGCCCACAACGAGGAATATATACTTTCAGAGCGGCGAGCTCAAATCACCGCGAATTTCGATGCAGGTGGTATGGGAGAATCACGGCGAGTTGAAGGATCGGGAGCCGACAGGCTCCATCGTGAAGCTCATAACGCCCGGCCGTAATTTTTACTCCTTCATTCTTCGCTATTACCTCTTCCGGCTGAGAAAGGGGATCATCTTCAATCTCAAGCTCCCCGGTTTTGAAGGCGTCCGGCGGCTCTTTATGAGGCCGGCAACCATCATGCAGAAGACAGTAATCTATCAGCCCGGATCGACCGTGTTCAGAAAAGGGGATGATGAGTACGGCTTCTTTTATATCAAGAAGGGGAGAGTTGACATCTACAAGGAGCTGGATTCGGGAGAAAAGATCCTCATTGAATCAATAGGAGAAGGACAGATATTCAATGAGATGTCACTCCTTGGCGAGAGCAAAAGGAATGTCACCGCGCAATGCCCGGTCCGGAGCATCCTCTCCCGCGCACATCCCGACAATCTCGAAGCGCTGATACGGTATAATCCGGACTTTGCAATCGCGCTCGTTCGGAAACTGGCGGAACGAGTGGACAATACGCAGATCGTGCTCGCCGAGAATTTAGAATATCTTCAAAAAATGCTTCAACGCAAGGATGACACGACGAAAACCATAGCCGTGATATTCTCCTTGCTCCTGGGGGGCACGGTCAGCGGGTCTTCAATTCGGGTTAATGTCGATACTTCATCTGTCACGAAGCGTATTTCCGCCACTTCGGATGAAGTGATCCGCTACCTCATGAGGAGAATAACTCACAAGAATGACGACGCGAGAAAAGAACAGCCGGCAGAAAAAAATGTCGAAGACGCCCTCATGAATGCATTTTCCGAGCTGAGCATCGAGCTCATCGCAAAAAAGCGATGAGCGATTGCGCTCCGAAGATGTAAAAATCAGAACGGGAAAGCCGGCTGTATAAATGCCCGGTGATGATACCTCAATCATCAACCCGCTTTTTGTGCCCGCCTCCTGTTATACACATAGAACGCCACCAGCACCAGCACCACAACTCCTAACAGCACAATCAGCGGTGTTCCGTTTCGAGATGCAGCATCGAGCAGATAGGCCGAGAGGGAGGTTGTGGAACCTGAAAAGATTTCATTGTAACGGGATGCGACCTCGTCAGCGCTCAGTGGCCGGTTTAAAAGCTCTACCCGGTCGATTATCCCGTTCATGCCCAGATTGTGCCATGATGAGCTGTACCACTTGTCGGTCAGCTGTGCCCCTATTACCAGGCCGCCGGCGCTGTCGCGCACAGTTCCTATGGTATTCGTGACCGAGCCGTCAAGTGCACCGTTGATGTACAGGCAGAGCTGGCTGCTGTCCCAGGTCGCAACGAGATGATACCAGGTGTCCTTTGAGAGTGTTACGGAGCTGTCGATATATTCGTATGCGCCGGTCCGATTAAAAATCGAGAAGCGAAGCGTGCCGTCGGTACCCCAGAACTGCAGGCTGTACGATTCGTCGCTGAAATTCTTTTTGACCCCCTTGTGCACAATGCCGGCATAGGGCCGGTGAGAGATGATATTGACGACCACCTCAATGCTCCCCGCTTCGGCAAGCGTCAGCGCATCGCTGTCCGGTATCAGGAGATAATCGTCATAGCCATCGAACAGCAGGGCGCTGCCGAGCATTCCCTCCACCGTTTGCGCGCCAAAGAGCGTGCTGCCGTCATCCGGCAGGTATTCGAAATTCCAGATGCCGACGAGATCATCGGGTTTCTCCACCGCGACAGAATAGGCTCGCGTGCTTCCATCCTCAGCGGTCACCTCATAAACCATCGAACTGGAAAAATCATTTATTGTCACGCCGCTCTCCTGCTCGGTGCCGTTCACGGTGACCAGAACGCCGGTGGCAACAAAGGATGCAATCAGGCGAGTGATATCCTTAGAAGCGGGAAGGGATACGGTAATCGTTCCCCCCTGCTCGTCTATCGTTCCAGCTTCGCCGTCAAGCTCAAAAGCGGTAATAGCCTTGGCGTCACTCTTCGCAACCGTGACAGAAACGGTGTACTCTCTCTCTCTTCCATCCTCGGCTATAACCCGATAGAAGACGGGTTCGGTAAAATCATTCGAGGTCTCTCCGGAGTCCTGTTCTGTCCCTGCAATCATCACCTTTTCTCCGGTTGTCTCGAATGAAGCCACCAGTTCCGCGGTGCTGGAACCGTGAGGGAGCACCACGGTGATCATGCCGTTGTCAATGGTTCCAATGCTATCGGCAGCGAGACCGGGATTGCTGGCGCGCCTGAACGAGAAGGAGGTAATTTCTTTCTCGGCGGACGGGCGGACCGTCGCCGTAACGGTGTAGGTGCGTGAGCTATTATCGTCAGCCGTAATGGCATATACAACGGGATGCGAAAAGTCGTTGGCGGTCACCCCGCTTTTCTGAATCTCGTCGTTCACCATCACTGATGCGCAAACTGCCGCAAAAGACGCAACAAGAGATGTGAGCTGCGTGCGCGGAGGAAGTTCGACCCGTATCGTGGATGACGCTTCATCGATAGTTCCGGCTGTCCCGTTCAGCGAGAAGGAAAGGATTCTCTTCTCTGAGCTGGGCGCAGGCGAAACATCAACCGTATAGGTTCGCATCTCCCCATTTTCGGCAAATACATTATACACAACAGGATTGCTGAAATCATTCGGCGTAACGCCGCTCTCCTGAAGGATGCCGTTCACCTCCACCCTGTTGCTGTTGGTGACAAATTCCGCCACAAGGGAGGTCCGTACCACGCTATGGGGAACAACAAGTGAGATAGTATCCCCGCTGACAGTTCCCGAGACATCGGCCGGGATGTCTCCGTTCTTCGAAGCGGGTAAGCTGAATTGGATTATCTCGTTATCATCACCCTGAAATCGGGGATAGTTAGAACCGGATCCATTATCTCCCGAACAATTTATAAGCCCGATTACAAGTAACCCAAAAAGAAGCATGAGGTTAATTCTCTTCATTGTGCCGATCCCCTTCATAGTCAGGATATATTGCATTCCTGTTGCTTTACTGAGAATATATCAT
>Ga0180431_10001447_pt1 | contig 33263 bp, 31 predicted proteins | sample SS_ome_11_FD_132459 | JGI IMG/M metagenome (GOLD analysis project Ga0180431, IMG submission 132459) | Hypersaline lake sediment archaeal communities from the Salton Sea, California, USA - SS_1_MS_1 metaG | ecosystem: Environmental > Aquatic > Non-marine Saline and Alkaline > Hypersaline >... | reverse complement strand
ATGATCGCCAGATAACTGAATTTCTTGTGATTATCCACTCCAATATACTGCATAGCGCACCTCCCGTTTATTTCAAGTATACCACTTGCTTCAGTGCGCTAAATTATCATTGTAGCTCCTTTTGCCTTTAATCTCAATTAATCCGACTAATTATCTTTCACAAAAAGGATCGTATTTTTTTCCGGACCATTGCATCCCAAGGTGTCCGGAAAATTCAAGCATATTAAGTCTTATACCATGCACGATTACTGCCATACATCCCAGTACAATGTTCAGCATATGCCCAAAAAAAAGTATAAGCGCCGCAATTAAGCCGCCAATCACCCCATGGGCCCCTTCTAAAGCCATATTGTTGAAACTTTCCGCTACAACTACAGTAGCATATCCCACTGCAAACAGCCTCAGATAAGAGACGATATCCGAAAAAGATCCGATCACTTTCAGTGGCAGTTCCATGAGCGTGCTAATCATGCCTTTCAAAAGACCTTTTTCGGGATTTGAAAATAAAAGAACCAGCGTTATTCCCGCAATTAAAAACCATCCCGCAGCTTGTGGAAATAATCTTCCTAAAACAAATTTGCCAGCTGCAAAAAACATGCCCCATAGTATTAACACCCATCCTATTTCTGCCAAAGCTTTACGGGAATTAATAACTCTGCTTGCCCTTAATAAGTGCGCTATAGTTAATTGCACCGCGCCTATTACGAAACAAATAAGTATTAAAAAATCCTGGCTATTATCAGCGAAACTGTCTATCTTACCAATGATTAGACTGTTGAAAAAAGGTAATTCCGCTATCCTTTCTGATCCAAACCACGTACCGGTAATCGCTCCCCATATGATCGTTCCAACGCTTAAAAGATACATTAATAAAAATGGCTCTGGCTGAATCTGTTTTAGCTTGCGTCTGGCCAGATAAGTAACTATAAGAAACAAAAAACCGTACCCGGCATCTCCTATAAGCATAGCGAAAAATAGACTGAAAAATGCCAGAAAATAAAAGCTTATATCAAACTCGTCATACCCCGGAAGTGTGCTCATAAATTTAAAAACAGGGTTTATGACTCTGATCCATTTTGGATTTGTTATAAGCGTAGGCGTCTCTTCCGGCTTGTCGGGTTCTTCTATCATATAACCCAGTTTATTGTGTTTAGCCATCACAATAACTTTCTCTACTTCTTTAGCGGGACAAAAGCCTTGCAAGTATGCAAACTGCCCCTCTTCCTGCATGCCAAACCTGACTTGTAGCGATTCGTATTCTTTTTCTAGTTTTTCCTTGCATTTTTTCATCGGCTTTACGTTTCTGGCGTACTCTTCCAGCATCGAAACAAGGTCTGAAATTTTTCTTTCTAAATCCTCGACGTCTTTAGTCATTTCTTCTAAGCCTTTATCCGGCGGAAAAGTTTCTTTGAAAGGGAGCTCTTTCTCTGAATCGGCAGATATTACTGCCAGAGAGACATATCCTTTATCTTTGTTTAAAATATAGTATTTTTGCGCTTTCGGTATTCTTTTAATTTCTTGTTTCTTAATATGATACAGTTTTATATTCGCTCCGGCCTCTTTTATTCTCTTTAGATCATTTGGCTCGAAGCTTCCCCAGAGATCAAACCATGCCATTTGGTTTTTTATCCGCTCTACTGCCTCTTCCAGGTCACGCTTGCCCATGTATGCCTCTTCAACAGACTCTGAACAGTTAAGAACATCTCTTTCGCGGCTTATGTCCCGGCGGTCTGGTTTGTTTGGGTTTACATACGGCGAAAGCCGTGAAATCATTCTGTTTACTTTTGATATTCTATCTTCCAAAAACCTTATCTCATGAGCAGTAGGCGCCTTTACATGTTTAACATGAAGTACGCCGATCTTACGAAGTATGGAAACAAACGCGTCCCTCTCTTTTTCTGAGACAAGTATTGTTATCTTCTTCATCCGTTCAATCATATTGTCATCTCTTTAATGCTCTTCTTGCGTATTTTCTCTTTTGCGATCTTGCCGGTAACAACCGCTGCGGTCTGCATATCTCCCAGATAGATCTGTATTTTTCTTATGCTCTCGCGCGTTCGCGGGATCATTACTTTTTCAAAAAGGTTTACCCTCTGCGTGGTTATTCTGAGCTCCTCCCGGATGAGGTCGTCTTGCCGCTGCAAGATTTCCATTTTGGCGTTCACCGTTATCATCTTTTTGAGTTCCTCTATCCCGTAATCTACCCAAAGCGGTGTAGTTAAAAAATGGTACTCTTTTTCTTTGAAGATCACTTTTGCAAAAACAGGAATATCGACTCCTGCGATATTACCTGTCTCTGTTACAACTTTTTCTAGTGTAAGCAGTTTCCCCAGACTAATATCTTCCGCAAAGACATCCACCCATTTATATACGGTCGCTTTAAGATATGCTTTTTCTTTTTTCAGCCCTTCCATGACCTGGTGCAGTTTCAGTATTTCCATCTGGAGCTGCTGTTTTTTAAGAAGCAAGGTGGGAAGATACTGTCTGTATCTTTTAAGCGCATCTTTCTGTTTTTTAAATTCATTTTTGGTAAGCCGTATTTTTGTCATTTGTATGGAATGTTGCTATTTTTTGGGCCAGAATTTCTGCACGAGTTCCGTCCTGAAGTTTGTTTCCTCGGGCTTGAAACATTCCGCGAGCATTTTCCACCCGTTATCAAGCGCTTCTTCCAGGGGTATATTCACCTTTAAATCCATCATCTTATCTTCGAAAAGATTGCCGTATTTTAAAAGTTTTTTATCCCAGTCGCTCATCCTGAACCCCATAGATCTTTTTTCTTCCGTCTCGCGGTACTGCGCGTAAAGCTGTATCATCCCGTCCATGATGGATCTGTGGTCTTCTCTGGTATCTTTGTTGACCTGCTGTTTTAATCTGCTTAGTGACCCGAATGGTTCGATCCTGCCGTTACGAAGATAAAACTGGCCTTCGGTTATATAGCCTGTATTATCAGGAACGGGGTGCGTGACATCGTCTCCGGGCATGGTTGTAACAGCCAAAATCGTAATAGATCCGGCTCCTTCGAAATCGACTGCTTTTTCATACCTTGCCGCAAGCTGGCTGTAAAGGTCTCCGGGGTACCCCCTATTAGACGGCACTTGTTCCATAGTAATGGCTATTTCTTTTAATCCGTCTGCGAAATTGGTCATATCAGTGAGCAGCGCCAGGACCCTTTTTCCTTCAAGAGCAAATTTTTCGGCTACCGCCAATGCCAGGTCCGGCACCATAAGGCCTTCTACTATGGGGTCCGCCGCAGTATGAACAAAGAATATAGCTCTACTTAAAGCCCCACCTGCTTGAAGGGTATCCCTGAAATACATATACTGATCATATTTTAAGCCGATGCCCCCGAGAATGATAATGTCGACTTCGGCCTGAAGCGCTATTCTTGCCAAGACTTCATTATACGGTTCGCCGGAAACCGAAAAGATCGGAAGCTTTTGCGACTCGACCAGCGAGTTAAAAACGTCTATCATCGGTATATTAGTCCTCACCATCCTCTTTGGGATGATCCTCTTTGCGGGATTCACGGCTGGCCCGGCTATCTCTACCATGTTCTCGGAAATAACAGGCCCCCTGTCCCTGGGCTGACCGCTGCCGTTAAATATCCTACCCAGCATATTGTGGGTAAAACCCACTTCCATAGGCCTGCCTAAAAACCGCACTTCATCGCCCGTTGAAACCCCTCTTGCCCCGGCGAATACCTGGAGGTAGACCGTATCCCCCTCAAGGCGTATCACCTGGGCCAGGGAAATACCCCTTTTGGTTGAGATCTCAGCAAGCTCTTCATATGCTATGTCGGCCGCCTTGACAGTCACAACGTTCCCGGCAATACTTAATATTCTAGTGCACACTTTCCTCATTCTTGCTTCCTTCCAGTAAACTGTTTATTTCTTTTTCCTGATTTTTAAAATCACCTGATCCCCATTTTTTATAATTCCAGTCTATAAACCGGTGTCTCAGGTTATAGAAAAAGTCTCTCGCATCTTTCTTCTCATCAAAGAAAAAATCTTTTCTTAAGACTTCTATGACTTTTGAAAAAACATATTGTTGTCGATCCGTTGCCGTGGAGGCGTCTACCTCATCAAACCCGTTCTGCTGAAGATATACGGCATCAAGAAAATTGCTTTTCAGATAAACTATGAAGTCTTCCAGAGAGGTGCCTTCTTCGCCTACGACTTTCATCATCTGGCCCACTTCTTCTCCTTTACGTAATACTGCTTTAGCAGCAACTGTCTGATCCTGTGGAATGAAACTAGTATATTTACTCCAGCTTTCAAGTGGATCTACCGATGGGAATTTTCTGGCCTCGGCTCGCTCCCGGGAAAGTCCATGAAAAGCCCCAACCACTTTAAGCGTACCCTGGGTTACGGGCTCCTCAAAATTGCCTCCTGCGGGGCTCACCGTACCGCCTATAGTTAGACTGCCCATCTGGCCGTCATGGAGTCTTACCAGTCCCGCTCGTTCATAAAAACTGGCTATCCTTGACTCAAGATACGCCGGGTATGCTTCTTCCCCGGGAATTTCTTCAAGTCTGCCGGAGATCTCTCTCATAGCCTGTGCCCATCGTGAAGTGGAATCCGCCAATAGCAGCACATTCAGCCCCATCTGCCGGTAGTATTCCGCTAAAGTGGCGCCGGTATACACGGAAGATTCCCTGGCAGCAACAGGCATCGAGGAAGTGTTGCATATGATTATTGTTCTTTCCATAAGAGCTTTGCCTGTCCTCGGATCTATTAGTTTGGGGAATTCCTTCAGCGTCTCGACAACTTCTCCGGCTCTTTCCCCGCACGCCGCGATGATGACAACATCGACTTCTGCGTACCGACTGGTCAGTTGCTGAAGAACGGTTTTCCCCGCACCAAAGGGCCCCGGGATACAGTACGTCCCGCCTTTTGCCACCGGGAATAATGTGTCGATGATCCTTATTCTGGTGACAAGAGGTTCTTTCGGCTGGATTTTTTCTTTATATGCTTCTATCGGTACCTTCACCGGCCAGTTAAACGTCATAGTGACGTCAATTTGTTCGCCTTTGGGGTTTTTTAGTATGGCTATTTTTTTGTCCACGGTATAACTTTCGTTTGCGGCTATTTCTTCGACTACATACTCATCACGTAAATTGAAAGGCACCATTATCTTGTGCTTGAATATCCCTTCGGGGACTTCTCCGAGCGCGCATCCCGCGGTAACTTTATCTCCCTTTTTCGCAAGGGGGGTAAATTCCCATTCTTTTTCAGAAGAGATCGCGCTAAGCTCTACCCCCACAGGCAGAAAAAAGCCAAATTCTTTCGCGAGTTCAGGTAGGGGATTCTGTAGACCGTCGTATATTTGTGTGAGTAGTCCCGGCCCCAGCTGTACCGAAAGCATGCCTCCTGAAAACTCTACTTCGTCTCCTACTTTTATCCCCTTGGTATACTCAAATACCTGCAGAAACGCCGTGCGGCCGGTGATCTTGATAACTTCGGCCTTTAATCGTCTTTCTTTGCTCAATACGTATGCAACTTCATTCTGTATAATATCGTCTTCGAATTCCACCGTTATCATGTTCCCATTAATGGAAACGATCCTACCTGACTGCTTTTTCATAATCTACCTCACATAACTTGTAAAATATAGCTTCTCCCTTATCCTTATCAAATTGTGCCATTCTTTCCATGATCTTTATTTTCAAAAAATACACTATTAGCCAGTTCACATCAAAAAAGTGCTCGGTTTCTTTTTCTTCAAGAAAACTCCACCTAGCCCGCTCCAGCTTCTCTTCCATAAGAAGAGGGGTCTCTTCCCTTAGAATGTTTCTGAACATTTCAGACGTTTTTATCTCTTCCCCTTTTTTTCTTGCCTCTCGGATAGCTGCAAGCTCTTTGCTCAGATCCCCTTCGAAAGTTTTCCATTCTTTTAAAGCTTCCGCATTTGCACATCTGATCTTCTGACAGCCCTTCTCCGCTGCAAGTATGATCTCCATGTCGCTGGGAGTAAGCCATTTTGCGCATTCGTCGATAAACTTTTTCTTGGAAATGGGTGGTTTTTCTTCAAATTTAAGATATGGTAGTGAAGCTACAAGGTAATAGTATTTATTCGTCATTTTTCTGCCGTATTACAAAACTAATAACCATTATTTACTCCCGGCCCCAGGAGTCAGGATCTGGATCAGTTGTTGGTTGAGATAAGCTTTGAACGCCTCGGCTATTGCTTCATCGGTAAAATCATAATATGTGTTGCCTCCCTTTTCCCCGATTCGAAAACCGTGCTCTACCGCATCACTTGCTTTTAGCGTCACTCCTTTTTTCATTGCTGCCTTTAATTCTCCTAAAAGAAGCTTTTCAAGTTCTTTTTTGTCTTTTTCGTTTAAAAGTACCTCTACCGCGAGCCCTTCCTTTTCCCCGATACTGCCGGCAAGACGCAAGATCATCTCCTTCATAAGGTCAGGTGACAGTTGTTTGCCTACATCTTTTTTTATGACTTTATCAAAAAGCGCAACAATGTTCTCTCTTAACCCAAGTAGTACATCCCTCGCGCTTTGTCTGATAGTTTCTTCCCCGTTTTTTTTCAGCCTATCTGCTTCTTTCTTAGCACGTGTTATTATTTCTGTTTTCTCTTTCTCGGCCGCGTTTATCGTATTCTTTGCCTTTTGCTCTGCTTCATTAACTATATCCGTAGCCTTTCTTTCGGCCTCGTTAACCCCTTCTTCTTTTATTTTTTCTATAATATCTTTTAATTCCATCTCCATAATCTATCCTCCTATTCAAAGATGTGCTCTTCTAATTTGTTACTCTTTTCTGGATCCCGGCTTTACAATAGGCACGCCTTCTTGACATAACGGACATTCTGTTTCGTTAAAAGTAGGAATATTTAATTTTATCAAGCTTTCGTGTTTTATTCCATTAAAATCGAGAAGCCCGCCACTCCTGTCTACTAAAGCTGCTACCCCTAAGGGGACGATTCCGTCTTCACGCATCAGTGATATTACCTCCTTAACGGATTTTCCGGTCGTAAGCACGTCTTCTGCAACTAGTACTTTATTCGCGGGGGAGACCCTAAACCCTCTTCGTAAAGACATCTCTCCCTTAGCATCTCTTTCTGTAAAGACTGCCCTGGCATTTAACGCTCTCGCTAACTCATAGGCAAGTATAATTCCACCCATAGCCGGGCCTATTATTATGTCGGGCTTATCCGAACGGAACTTCTCTGCCAAAACCCCGCAAAGCCGGGCAGAAAGAACCGGGTCCTGTAAGATTAAAGCGCATTGCAAGTATGCGCCTGAATGCAACCCGCTGGACAGTTTAAAATGCCCTTGTTGATATGCCCCGATTTTGGAAAAAATATCCATTATTTCCATCTCTTGCATCTTTCTACTCCTTCATCTCTTGTAGTATTTTTCTTGCCGCCTCCTGAGGTTCTTTATCCTCGATTATGGGTCTTCCTACAACGATGTAGTCGGCACCTTGCCCTATCGCCTCTTTTGGGGTGAGTATCCTTTTCTGATCTTTTGCCTGAGCCCATCGTGGCCGCACGCCCGGAGTGACAATTATAAAATCGTTTCCTATTTGTTGTTTTATAGCAGTTGCTTCCTTTGCGGAAGCAACTGCCCCATCAAGGCCTGCTTCCTTGGCAAGCCGTGCTAAATCAAGTACCCTGTCTTTCACTTCGCCTTTAAAGCCTACGGATTCCATGTCTTCTTGCTCCATGCTGGTAAGGATTGTAACTCCAAGTAAAATAGGCATGTTCTTCCCGGTCTCCCTGCATCCTTCTTTCGCACCCCTCGCTGCTGCTTCAAGCATGCGTGCTCCCCCCAAACAATGAAAATTCATCATATAGATGCCTTTTCTGGCAGCGGCCCGTGCGGCAGCAGCTACTGTATTGGGTATGTCATGGAATTTTAGGTCCAGAAATACCTTTTTCCTGCGCTTCTGCAGTTCTTCCACTATAATATTCCCGAAATCGGTAAAAGGTGCTATCCCTATTTTAAAAATATCAATCTCCGGTGAAAGAATCTCTATAAGCTTCATCGCACGGTCGATTTTTCCCACATCCAAGGCAACGATTAAGTTCTCTTTTGCTTTCATTCCCCTCTATTCCTTTAATTTACCGGTTAGTTCCGTTGCTTTTCTTATTTTGTGCCGCATTAGGTATTCTGTAAACTCTCCAAGTATTCTTTCATACGCAGGCGGGTCCACAAGGTTTACCGTCCCTAACTGTACCGCACTTGCCCCCGAGAGCATAAATTCGGCAACATCTATCCCTGTCATTATCCCGCCTATCCCTATAACCGGTATTTTGACGCTTTTATAAGCGTCCCTAACGGCTTTTAAAGCCATTGGTTTGATCGCCGGCCCGCTAAGCCCTCCAATAACCTTTCCTAAAAGGGGTTTCATTGCTTCCGCATCCACTGCCATGCCGAAGTATGTGTTAACCAAAGAGACCGCATCACACCCGCTTCCCTCGACTGCTTTGGCTATAGGCATTATATCTGTTACGTTTGGCGTAAGTTTTGCAATCAGAACGCACTTAACTTTTTTTCTGAGCGCGGTAAGTATTTTCCCGGTGCTATGCGCATCCTGCGCTATCAGCTGGTGCCTTGTCGCCTTATGGGTGACATTGGGACATGAAAGGTTTACTTCAATAGCATCCGGTAACGCTTTTTCTATAAGGATTCTCGCGCATTTAAGAATCTCATCTTTCTTCTCTCCTGCTATACTCACTATTATTTTCGTCTTTAGCTTTTTTAAAAATGGATGGTATTCTTTTGTGAAATGTTCAATTCCTTGATTTTCAAGCCCTATTGAGTTCAGCATGCCGGAGGGGGTCTCCACGATCCTGGGAGGGGGGTTCCCTTCCCGTTTAGTTAACGTCAGCGTTTTTGTTGCGATAGCACCGACTTTTCCGAAATCAACAAAGTCCTGGAATTCCTGCGCGTAACCAAAAGTCCCTGAAGCTACCCATATCGGGTTTTTGAATTCAAGCTTTCCGATGCGAACCTTTAAGTCCATTTATACTTTTCTCCAATCGATCTCTTGCGCGTCAAAAACCGGGCCATCTTTGCAGACGAGTTTGTACCCTGTTTTTGTTTTAATCGCGCACCCAAGACAAGCCCCGATGCCGCATGCCATATATTCATCAACTGATACCTGTGCCGGTATTTGAAACTTTTCTGCTTCTTTTGCAATCACGCTTAGCATGGGTTTTGGCCCGCATGCATACATTATCCTTTTTTGGCAGTTTTGCCTTTTTTGCCCAAGAAACTCTTTCAATAATGAAGTGACGTAGCCTTTCTTCCCTCTTGTACCGTCTTCAGTTGCAATATGGATTTTTACTCCGAGTTTTCTCAGCTCTTTTGCACAAACAATATGCTTTTTTGTGCGGGCTCCGATAAAAAAATCGATTCTTTTTTTCTTCTGTGCGATTCTTTCGGCCAGCGCATAAAGGGGCGCCACCCCATGCCCGCCGGCGCAGATAATGGCTTTGGAATTCTTCTCTTCTAAAAGCTGGGTGAGATCGAATCCATTGCCGAGTGGCCCCAGTATGTCAATTTTATCGTTTTTTTTCTTGGAAGATAAAATGTCTGTTGCCCTGCCTACTACTTTATACAAAAGACGGATTCCTTTTTTATGTATGACGTGTACTCCCAAGGGGATTCTAAGCAAAGGGTCAGAGGTGTCCTCCTGCACCTTAACCAACACAAACTGTCCCGGAAAGGAATTTTGCGCTAGGTAATTTGTTTCAGCGTTGATTATATAATGGTCTTCTGCGATTTTTTTGTTTGAGATTACGTTCGCATTTATGATTTTTTTCTTCATCGTTTTTATTTTCCCTTTATCCCTTTACCCTCAAGCCACTTGCCGACCATGCCCCAATGTGTTCCCTTCCAGAAGATTTTCTGGCATTTTGCGCATTTTTTGAACACCTCATGATTCCGGAAGACATATTCCGGGACTTTTTCTTTAATTTGTCCCCTCTCGACATCTTTAAGAAGGGTATTACATTCTACACACCGCCGGAAAAGCCCTTCCTCTCTTAAGAGCAGTTTAAGTTCCGTGAAAACTTGTTCTATCTGCTTTTCTACGTGATCAGATCTTATTATAACAACGTGTATTCCCTTATATTTCGCCGGGGCTGTGCTCCTCGTAAGAATAACACGTTTGTCTCTAAGCGCTTGTATTATAAGGCCTGCGGTTTCTTTTTTGTCATAATATATCGCGTCATATCCCAGAATCCGCAGCCATTTTGCCAGTTTCCCGAGTTCTTTCGTAACTATGAATTTAGCCTCTTGCATGGGTATCTCTTGCTGATGGCCTTCTCCTAGATAATTATTTCTTCTTTCATCACAACTTTCCCGCCAACGATAACGTCCGTTACTTTTGCCGTCATCTTCCATCCGAGGAATGGAGAGTTACTTGAGTGGGACTTTATTGTTTCTTTAGTATAGCTCCATTCTTTCTTGGGGTCGATGATAACAAGATCGGCAACTCTTCCTTTTTCAAGGGTCCCTCTTCCATATTTTAATATCTTAGAAGGATTAGCTGAAAGTTTCCTGATTAGTTCCGGCCAGTCCAGATATTTTTTCTCAATAAGTTCCATGACGCCAAGTGAAAGTGCCGTCTCCAGTCCTATCATCCCAAAAGGAGCATAGTTAAATTCTTTTTCCTTTTCGCTTTCAAGGTGGGGGGCATGATCCGTTGCTATCACATCAATAGTCCCGTCCTTAAGGCCTTTTTTAAGTGCCTCTGTGTCCTTCGATGAACGCAGGGGCGGGTTAACTTTCAAATTGGTGTCATACGTCTTCAGCGCTTCATCTGTAAGAGTAAAATGGTGCGGCGTAACTTCTGCCGTTACTTTTACGCCTCTCTTCTTGGCGTTTCTGATAATCTCTACGCTTTCCGCTGCGGATACATGCGCAATATGAAGCCTTGCCCCGGCCAGTTCCGCAAGCCGGATATCTCTTTCGACTATAGTGCTTTCAGCTTCCGCCGGTATAGGAGCAAGACCCAGTAGCGTAGAGAAGTAGCCTTCGTTCATTACTCCTCCGGCAAAAAGAGCTTTATCCTCGCAATGCGAGATAACTAATAGGTCCACCATTGAGGCATATTCCATCGCTCTACGCAAAAGTTCCGCATCTTCAACAGAAGAGCCGTCATCTGAAACTGCAGGAGAGCCCGCTTCTTTTAATTCCTTCATTTCGGTCATCCGTTTGCCTTCTCGATTTTTTGTGATGGCGCCTACCGGCAGTATGTTCGCCAGCTTTACCTCCCGAGCTCTATCCAACAAAAATTTAACATGCCCTTGGCTGTCACAGGCGGGTTCCGTATTAGGCATAGCGCATACGGTTGTAAAGCCCCCCATTATCGCGGCAGTTAGGCCAGTTTCTATGGTCTCGGCATCTTCTCTCCCGGGTTCACGCAGGTGCGTGTGCATATCCACAAACCCGCTAGAAATGATTTTCCCATCCGCATTTATTGTCTCAGAGGCTTGTTCCTTGATTTGTCCGCCTATTTGACTTATTTTCCCGTTTTCGATTAACAAATCCCCTTTGGAATCGATGTTCTGTGAAGGGTCTATTAATCTACCGTTTTTTATTAAAATCTTCATTTTTGCTCCATTTTATGTTATATAAGACATATTTATGGGATATTGTATATTTTTAATGCTATTTTTCTGCCTTTTCCTCCACAATGCTTGTTTTTATATGACTCAAAAGAAATAGCACCGCCATCCGTACCGCTACTCCATTCGTTACCTGATGTAGTATTACTGAATATTTCCCGTCGGCAACATCCTGGCTGAGTTCGACACCCCTATTAATCGGCCCCGGGTGCATAATAATTATTTCTTTTTTGGCATATTTGTCTAAAAGCTCTTCCGTTATACCGAAACATTTTATATATTCGCGGATGCTGGGGAAAAGCGCTTTTTCTTGTCGTTCAAGTTGTATTCGTAAAACATTCAAGACGTCCGCCCCCTCCACAGCCTCAGCTATATCGTATGTCACTTTCACTCCCATTTTTTCTATCTGAACGGGTATAAGGGTTTTTGGCCCGCATACGGTGACTTTGGCCCCTAGTTTTGTCAGCGCCCAGATATTGCTCCTTGCGACCCTTGAGTGGGCAATATCCCCGATTATGCTCACATTTAGTCCTTTTATATTCCCAAGCTTTTCCCTGATAGTAAAAGCATCTAAAAGCGCCTGTGTGGGATGTTCATGTGCTCCGTCCCCGGCGTTGACCACGGAAGCATCTATGCATCTTGCAAGAAAGTGCGGCGCGCCGGAACAGGAGTGCCTCATGATTATCATATCTATGTTCATGGCTTCGATATTTCTTGCCGTGTCCTTCAGCGTTTCCCCCTTCAGGAAGCTGGAAGAAGAAGCTGCTATGTTTAGCGTATCCGCGCTCAGTCTTTTCGCTGCAAGTTCAAAGGAAGAACGCGTCCTTGTAGATGCCTCGCAGAAGAGGTTAACGATTGTCTTCCCTCTAAGCGTAGGGACCTTTGGAATGGGCCTCTTTAGCACTTCCTTAAAACTTTCGGCCTGGTCCAGTATAAGCAGTATCTCTTCCTTAGAAAGCTCTTCAATGCCCAGAAGATGCTTTTTTGTCCATTTTATGTTTGTGTTTTTCTTCATTAGTTTTGTGCTCCGCGTTTTATTTTGACGCTACTACCACTACCTCCTCTACATCATCGGCCTCTTCCAGTCTTACCTCGACGCTTTCGCTTTTATTCGTAGGGATGTTTTTCCCTACAAAATCGGGACGGATGGGAAGCTCCCTGTGTCCCCTGTCTACAAGCACTGCAAGCTGGATATTTGCGGGCCTGCCGAAATCAATCAGTTCATCCAGTGCACACCTGACGGTTCTGCCCGTAAAAAGCACGTCATCGACGAGTATGATTTTCTTCTCCGCGATATCGAAGTCTATCTCAGTCGAGTGGACAACGGGCTGCTCGGCGATTTCCGTAAGATCGTCTCTGTATAGTGTTATGTCCAGCGCTCCTACGGGGATTTCCTTTCCTTCGATCTTCTTTATATTTTTGGCTATTCTTTCGGCCAGATACGCCCCCCTTGCTTTTATCCCAATTACCACAAGGTTGTTTGTCCCCTGGTTTTTTTCCAAAATTTCATGCGAGATCCTTTGAAGCGTCCTTTTGATCCCTTCTTTGTCCAGTACTTTTGCTTTTATCTTAAGCTTCATCTCCTTTTCCTCTCTGTCAGATTGTTCCCTGCCTATGCACAAAAAAAGCCTCCCTGTCACACTCTCATGACAAGCAGGCTTCTAGTTGTTTTCCCGTCTTCATCTTTTCTCCTTTTCCGGTCTCGCTGGACCAGTTTAAAAGGTTCATAATCTGTGAAGATAGTACTATCTTATATGGTTTCTGTCAAGCTAATTCTTTATTCTGCGCGAAGAATCAGCTTTAATAGCCGCTCGAGATCTTCGTTTGAAAAATACTGGATCTCTATCCGGCCCCGCTTTTTACCTTGGATTATACTTACTTTTGTCCCCAGCTTATGCTGAAGTTCTTCCTCGAGGCTCATGGTCTCAGGGTCTTTTGTTTTCTTTGCCGCCCTTTTAGGTTCGGTAATCCTGCGTACAAGCTGTTCTGTCTCCCTGACGGATATCCCTTTTCTCAGTATTGTTTTGGCTATTTTTTTTCTTTTGGCCTCGCTTACAATAGAAAGCAGCGCTTTTGCATGCCCCGTGGAAAGCTTCCCCTCTTCGAGATATTCTTTTATTTCCTCTGAAAGGGTTAAAAGCCTCAGGCTGTTGGAGATCGTTGTTTTGTCCTTTCCCATCATCTGGCCGATCCTCTCCAGTGTATACGCAAACTGGTCAATCAGCTCCTGATATGCATTCGCTTCTTCAACCGGGTTAAGTTCTTCTCTCTGTATGTTCTCGATTAGAGATATTTCTAGGCTGTTGGCATCGTCTATGTCCTTCCTGACAATGGCGGGTATCTCCTCCAGATTGAGTTTCTGCGCCGCACGCCAGCGTCTTTCCCCGGCGATAAGTTCGTATCCGCTGGACACAGGCCTGACCAATATGGGTTGGATAACTCCTTTTTCGCGGATGGAGCTGGTAAGTTCTTCCATCTTTTCTTCGCCAAACCTTTTTCTCGGCTGAAAAGGGTTCGGTACAAGTTCTGTTAACTTGACTTTTTCAACCTTTTCTTTACCTTTACCTAGGGTTGCCTCTTCTGATATAAGAGCATCTAGTCCTTTACCCAATCTCTTTTCCATGCTTTTCCTCCATATTTATCATAACCTCTTCATTGACAATTGGTTCTGATTCCAAGGATAGCCCCAGAATTTCCCTTGTTACATCGTTATATTTTTTTGCCCCGATTGAATCCTGGGCGTACAGCGCTATAGGTTTCCCAAATCCAGGCGCTTCTGTCAACTTCACGGTTCTTGGTATTATTGTTGTGTAGACTTTCTTCCCAAAGAACTTTTTCACCTCTTCAATAACTTCTTTAGTCAGGTTCGTTCTATAATCTGCTAATGTCATTAAAACGCCTTCTACTTCCAGCGAATCATTAAGATTTTCTTGGATCAGTTTTAGTGTCTCCATTAATTGGCTTAATCCTTCTAATGCATAATATTCGCACTGTATCGGAATAATAACGGAACTCGCGGCTGTAAGCCCGTTTATTGTCAAAAGACCTAAAGAGGGTGGACAGTCAAAAATTATATAGTCATAGTCTTTCGTCATTTCGTTTATTGCTTTTCTAAGGCGATATTCTCTTCCCATTAGATTTACCAGTTCGACTTCAGCTCCGGTAAGATTAATATTTGATGGGGCTATTGATAAGAGGTCAATTGCTGTTGGTTTGATTGCATCCTCTAGGCCTATGTGTTCGTGAAGAACATTATATATACTTTGCTTTATTTCGCGTTTATTGATACCAAGTCCGCTGGTAGCATTAGCCTGAGGATCTAAGTCGATTAAAAGAGTTTTTTTGTTATTTAAAGCGAGGTATGCTGCGATATTGATAGCGGAGGTTGTTTTTGCGACACCGCCTTTTTGATTACAGAAAGCTATTTTTTTCACTATGGTGATTCTTTCTTTTTTGGTTTATGGGGTAAAACTACAGCTTAAGAAAATATAGCATATGCGTATATAAAAGTCAAGGTTTTCGCTAGTTATAGTTTCCACGTGGAAACTACGCGCTAGTTTTGAACAATCGGCAAAGATGTTTCCACGTGAAAACTATTTCTTTAGTCTTTGATTATCCTTTTAATGAAAAAGACTGGGGAGTTCTTAGTGGGGTTTAAGTGTGGCCTTTATTTTTGCCCGCCCGGCTCCTTCCATGCCAAAAAGCCCTTTGTGTTCTTCCTTAAGCACCTTTATGTCTACTTCCTGTTTTTTGGCATGCAGGGTTTTGAGCGCTTCTTTGATAGCTTCTTCAACCGTGATTGCCTCTACTTCGATCGTTTTAGGTTCGTGGTTTTTTTCTTTTTTCTTCATGATTTTTAGCCTGCGTTCATGCGTCTGCTTATAAAGCTCTGTTCTGCCGTCATTAAAATAGTGTTTGTCAGCCAGTAGAGTACAAGGCCGGATGGCATTTTATAAAAGAGAAAACCAAAGAGAAGCGGCATCATAATCATCATCATTCGTTGTTGGCTGGCTTGTTCGTCGGTCATGCCTGCTCCTGTAATACCCTGAGATATTTTCTGCTGAAGAACCATAACCCCCACCATAAGAAGCGGTAAGATGTTTATACTCGCGCCTAGTAGCGGCAAAACAAAGGGAAGGGCAACCGCATCCGGTTGAGCTAAATCTTTAATCCACAAAAAGTGCGCGCCTTTTAAAGCAACAGACTTCATAAGCCCCTGATAGAGAGCGATGAAAATAGGCATTTGCAAAAGAAGCGGAAGACACCCACCAAGTGGATTTACATTATGTTTCTTGTATAGTTCCATCATCTCTTTGTTAAGTTTCTGGGGATTGTCTTTATGAAGCTCTTTTAATTTTTGCATATGCGGCTGGATCTTTTTCATCTGCTGCATTGCATTAAAGCTTTTATAAGTAAGCGGGAATAATATCGCGTTTACAAGCACGGTAAGTAGAATTATTGCTATGCCCCAGTTTTTTGTGCCTTTATAGAAAAAGCTTAGAACCGAAAGTAGCGCTTTACTGAGCCCTCCGAAAAAACCATATTCGACTACCTTCTGCATCTCATATCCCAGTGGTGCGATTCTTTTATCATCCAACGGGCCTGCATATAGCATATATTTTTCTTCTGTTGTGCCCCCTGGAGAGAGTTCGTAGTTTTGGCTGGCCAAGACAGTAAGGATGTTTTTCTCTAAGGTTTCTTTAACTGTTACAGCTCTGGGAGGGCTGAAGGGTTTAAGGATTAACGCAAAATATCTGTTCTTTAAGGCGACCCATGTAATGTCCCCGGTCCTTTCCTGTGCGCCTTTTGACGCTTTTGTCTTCCAGATCTTGCCGTCGATCATCGTGTCAGCCTGCAGCAAGCTTCTTCCGCTAACTTCGCTTGATTCCACTAACCCGGAAGGGCCTATAAGCTGATAGGAAAAAGGTGTTGTTCGGGATGCCGCGTTTTTAATTATTATATCTAAGTCTATATGATTACTTGACTTATCGAAAGTGTAGCGTTTTGTAATCTCCATCCATCCGCTTTCAACAAGCCTGTATTCTAAGCTGTTTTCCTGTTTTACTAGCTCGAATCTTTTTCTGTCCAGGCCTGATACTTGCGCGCTGTGCATTGTAAAGATGCGTTTCGCGGGATCGTTTTCCTCGACAAGTATTTCTTCCTTATCCCTTTTTTGGTATTCATTAAGGGAGATGTTTTTAAGACTTCCGCCGATATCAGAAAAAACAAGTTTATATGTCTCTGTTTGGATTTCTGTCAGGGTTTCTTGTACAGGCTCGTCACTTGGTGCTTTTTCCTGGAAATCCATCTCTCCCGCAGGCAGCGCTGATTCGCTTGGGATCACTTGTTCTTTAGCCGGAATTCCGGCACCCGGAACCTCTGCTGGTTGATAGCTTTTCTTTGCCGGGGTTAGCAGCTGAAATGCAAGTAGTACCACGAGAGATAACCCTATTGCAATTACTAGTCTTTTTTCCATAAAGTGTACCCTTTTTGCACAAATCATAAATCCGAGACGAATCTCTGTTTATGCTGTTTGCGCGTTGCTGTTTTCTTGTTTTTTAGCGGGCAAAGTGTCGCTTCCTGCTTTTACCACAGGATCAAATCCCCCTCGGGAGAGGGGATTGCATCGCAGTATTCTCCACAAAGCCAGTGCGCTTCCTCTAAAAAACCCAAATTTACTTAAAGCTTCTTTTGCATAGTCCGAGCAAGTAGGATAAAACCTGCAACTCCTTATCAAATAAGGACTTATAAGTTTTTGGTACGTTTCTACCGTTTTAACTGCCGCGTTTACTGCAGCTCTTTTCATCCTGTTATCCCAGCTTTGTTTGTAAGAGCTTTTAGTTCGTCTCTTATGACCCGAGAAAGGCTTTTTCTTCCCGCCATGGCAACTTGCCCCGTTACTCTTACAACCACGTTTGTCTTGCGCCGGTACACTTCCCCGGGGTCTCTAAAATACACGTATATCAAACGCCTTAGATAGTTCCTTTTGGTGGCCTTCGGGACCGTTTTTTTGGAGACAACAACTCCTACGGACATGTTTGCTGCGTTGTCTCCTCTTTTAGTATATAAAGAAACTGTCTTACCCTGTATTTTTGTGCCGTTTTTAAAAATCTCGGCGAACTCTTTTGCGCTCAGAATATGCCGTATCTTCACTATGCAGACAGGACTTTATGCCCTTTCCTTCGCCTACGCTTTAATGTGGCCTTGCCGGATTTGGAGCTGCTTCTTTTCCTGAACCCGTGTTTTCTCTTGCGTTTAAGGTTTGATTTTGTTCTTAAGGTTTTTTTCACGAGAATTCTCCTTCTTGCGACATACGATGAAAATGAGATTTAAAATTATAACACACTCCTCCTCTAAGTCAAGAAAAATGACTTCTTGGGTCGTCCTCGTTTCTTCCGGGAAGGGTTTGCATACACGAGCTGCCGCCTGTCTCCTTTGCCGTTGGTCGTTGCTGTAAAAATACTCTTTTTCCTGTTAAAAAAGTCCTTGCATTGCCTGGCTTCACCGTATATAATAAGTTTCACATTTGCTATTATGCCTTTTGTCTAGTGTTAATAGCCTGTGGATAACTTGTTGTTCCCTTGTGTTTTGTGTGTGGACATACCCCAAGTGGTGTTAATAAATTCTTATACCCGATTATTCGTTTAGAATGGAAAACGTCTGGCAAAAAACCCTTGCTGTTCTTAAGTCTGAAGTGAACGATCAGATATATTCTGCGTGGTTCTTGCCCATACAGGAGTTTTCTGTAGACGACCAGTCGCTTACTCTGGGCGTGCCTAATAAGTTTTTTGAAAACTGGATCAGAGAAAAATATATCAGTTTAATAAAGGCGGCCGTGCAGCAGGCGTCCGGGGCAGCTCTTTCGATAAAGTTTAAAACAATAGAAGCTTCGCCCCTGCAAGAAACTATAGGCAAAAGTCCCGCCCAGCCCGACAACGCTCGCTCTTCTGAAACAACTCTGGCGGGAACTATTCCGCAAAAACAAAGCTCCAAGGATCCTTCTTCCGGCTGGCTAAAATCCGTTTTCTCCGGGACCCGTCAAATGCCTGAAAGTCGGTACCAGGATCTGGGTTTTAATCCCAAATATACTTTTGATAATTTTGTCGTTGGTCCCAGCAACCGCTTCGCCCATGCGGCTTCCCTGGCTATTTGTGAAAAATTGTCCAAGGTTTATAACCCGCTTTTCCTTTACGGGGGTGTCGGCCTTGGTAAAACCCATCTTATGCAGGCTATAGGGCAGGAGGTTTTGCGTAAACATCCTAAAGCCAAGGTGCTGTATATTTCAAGCGAAGAGTTCACCAATCAGCTGATACACGCTATCCGCACTAAAACTACGCCGAAATTCCGTGCAATGTACAGAAATGTCGATATCCTCCTGATAGATGATATCCAGTTTATTGCCGGGAAAGAGTCCACACAGGAAGAGTTTTTCCATACCTTTAACGCTTTACATGACGCCCATAAGCAGATCGTCCTTTGCAGCGACCGTTCCCCGCAGGACATACAGGATCTCGAGGAACGCCTGGTCTCAAGGTTTGCCTGGGGGCTGATCGCGGATATCCAGTCCCCGGATTTCGAAACGAGGATAGCGATTTTGGAGAAAAAAAGCGAAAACGCCGAGGTGAAAGTCTCCAAAGAAGTCTTATACTTCCTTGCTGAAAACGTGAAAACCAATATACGGGAGATGGAGGGGGCCCTCATAAGAGTCGTCGCTTTTGCGGAGCTTACGGGTAAAGAGATGACAGTTACGCTGGCTAAAGAGACTTTAAAGGATATGATCCTCTCGGAAGACAAAAAGATAACGATCGATCTTATACAAAAAGTTGTTGCCTCCTTTTACGGTATCACTGAATCGGACATGAAAACCGGCAAAAGGACGCGGGCAATAGCGTATCCCAGGCAACTTGCCATGTACCTTGCGCGGGAACTTACGGATTATTCGCTCCCGGATATAGGTGGTTTTTTTGGGGGAAGGGACCATACAACGGTTCTGCACGCCTGTAATAAGATCAGTGAAGAGTTGGGAAAAAACCAAGAAACCCAGTCTGTTATAGACAAACTAAAAGCTGGTATTAAAAAGTAACAAAGCATTCTGTTAGTAAGTTGTGGATAAGTATTACTGATAATCTCTGTTGCGTTTTTTATGGCCCTTACAAGATATCAACACCTTATTATGCAAACAAACCATTTGTTTATATATACTTATAAAGTTATCCACATAATAACAGACTCTTTTATTACAACTATTACAACTATCTTTAAAAAAGAACAATAGTCTCATAGGAGGAAAACATGGAACTAAACATCACAAAAGACGCACTGGTGGAAGGGATACAAATCGTACAAAACGCGGTTTCACAGAAAAGCAGCCTTCCTATATTAAGTAACGTGCTTCTGGAAGCGGATAACAGCGAATTAAAGCTTACCGCAACAGATCTTGATATAGGGATATGTTCCTCTATCCCGGTCACGGTAGGACAAAAAGGCGCCATAACGGTCCCGGCAAGGAAATTTTTTGATATAGTAAGAGCCCTTCCTGACGGAAGCGAGATAAACCTTTCAATGAAAAAAAACAACTTTGTTAACATAAAAAGCGGAAAAGCGCAATTCAAAATAATAGGGCTTCCAAAAGAAGAGTTCCCGCAACTTCCTCTTTTCAAAGACAGGGATTCTATCACAATGGCTCAAAAAGATCTTAAGGAGATGCTGAACCTGACGGATTTTGCTATTAGTAAAGATGACACCAGGTATGTACTTAACGGGATTCTCTTTATTGTTAAGGGGGATACGGTCAACGTGGTCGCGACAGACGGGAGGAGAATGGCCGCAATCAATAAAAAACTTCACAAAAAAACCCTGGTCGACAAAGAGGTGATCATCCCGACAAAAACCGTTCAGGAAGTAAAAAGGATGCTGCAGGATGACGGGGAAGTAGACGTTAAGTTCAGCGAGAACCAGGTGCTCTTTGCCTTCTCCTCCTGTTTCATTTTGTCGAGACTCATAGAAGGAGAATATCCAAACTATAAGAAGGTTATTCCAGAGAAATCATCCCAGGAAATAAAAGTCTCAAGAGAGGATTTTCTTTCCGCTGCGCGCAGAGCCAGCATCTTCACTGACCAGGACTCGATGGCCATCAAACTTTCGGTAAAGAAGAAAAAAATGATGATCTCGAAAAACACACCATACCTCGGCGAGGCCAGAGAAGAGCTGGATATAGACTATACGGGTAGCGGGGAACTTGAAATCGGGTTTAATCCAAGATATCTTATAGATGTTTTAAAGAATCTCTCGGGCGATGAGATTGTTTTTGAAGTAAACGATGCTAATAAGCCCGGAGTGGTCCGTAAAGGCGGGGAATATACCTACGTGGTACTCCCCATGCAGCTGACCGCATGATGCAAGAAGGCCGCGGGAAAAGGGCATGATGAAGAATGACGCCCGACATGTCAGGGGTATTATAGATGGGCTGCTAGCGCGGTGGCAGCAAGGGCCGCAGAAAAAAGCAAGCGCTGTCATAGCGGCTTTTTCGGATGCGGCAGGCGAGGAAGCGACGAAACACGCGCGCCCTGTAAGCTTAAAAAACGGAATATTAATGGTCATAGTTGACAACTCCCCCTGGTTATATAAACTTACACTTGAGAAGAAAAAAATACTTAAGAAGTTCAACGAAAAATATACGGGCAAGAAAAAAGCCAGGGATATAAGGTTCAGGATAGGCGACATCAGCGCATAAGAAAGAAACGACGTTCTTGTGGAATATCAAGGAAAGGGATAAGATGGCCAAGAAGAAAGCGGAGATAAAAGAGGTAAAGGAAAAGAAAAGCACTACAAAGAAATATGACGCCACGACCATACAAGTCCTTGAAGGGCTGGATGCGGTCCGCAAGAGACCCGCCATGTATATAGGCGACACGGGAAAAAGAGGGCTCCACCACCTGGTGTATGAGGTCGTGGATAATTCTATAGATGAAGTAATGGGCGGGGACTGCGACAGGATAGACGCTATTATACATGCCGACGAAAGTATAACTATCCGCGACAACGGGCGAGGCATCCCGGTGGATATACATGAAAAAATGAAAAAGCCGGCGCTGGAAGTTGTCATGACCACGCTACACGCGGGCGGGAAGTTTGATCACAGGGTCTATAAGGTTTCCGGGGGATTGCATGGCGTAGGGGTAAGCGTTGTTAACGGACTAAGTGAATGGCTGCAGGTCGAGGTCAAAAGAGACGGGAAAATATATCACCAGGAATACCGGCAAGGGAAGACTTTCTCTAAAGTGAAAGTCCTGGGAAAGACAAAGACTACCGGCACAAGTGTTACCTTTAGGCCCGACGAGGAAGTGTTTAAGGAAGAAAACATTTTTAATTATGACACGCTTTCTACCCGGTTAAGGGAACTGGCCTTCCTGAATAAAGGCGTCAAGATAACGTTAAAAGACGAAAGGACGGACAAGGAAGTGGAGTTTTTTTACAAGGGAGGGATAGCTTCCTTTGTCGAACACATGAGCAAAAACAAAAACCCGCTGCACAGAAAAATAATCTATTTCGACAAAGAAAAAGACAGCGTTTTCCTGGAAGTCGCGATGCAGTACAACGAAGGGTACGCAGAGAACCTTTATAGTTTTGTTAATAATATTTCGACTACAGAAGGAGGAACGCATTTAACCGGGTTTAAATCGGCTCTTACCAGGACCATAAAAAATTATGCGAAGGCAAGAAACCTCCTAAAAGACGAGGCGCTGTCGGGAGACGATACGAGAGAGGGGCTGACGGCGGTTCTAAACGTAAGGATCCCGAACCCCCAGTTCGAAGGGCAGACGAAAACAAAACTGGGCAACTCCGAAGTAGAAGGTATAGTTGAGGCTGCAGTTAACGAAATGCTGAGCTCTTACTTGGAAGAAAACCCGTCTATTGCCGGCAATATTGTCCGCAAAATCGTCACTGCGGCAAGGGCAAGAGAAGCCGCTAAAAAGGCAAGGGAGCTTACCAGGCGGAAAGGCGCTCTTGAAAGCGGATCCCTCCCGGGCAAACTTGCGGATTGTTCGGAAAGAGACGCCGCGCTGACCGAGCTTTATGTCGTTGAGGGAGACTCGGCCGGCGGCTCTGCAAAACAGGGAAGAGACCGCAGGTACCAGGCGATACTGCCTCTTAAGGGAAAGATCCTGAATGTTGAGAAAGCAAGGATCAATCAGGTCCTCAGCAACGCCGAGATCAAGACGCTTATTACCGCTCTCGGGGCAGGGATAGGGGAGGATTTTGACGTCAGCAAGGTCCGCTACGGAAAGGTGATCCTTATGTGTGACGCGGATGTCGATGGATCCCACATCAGGACTCTGATTTTGACGTTTTTTTTCCGGCAGATGAAATCCTTGGTAGAAGAAGAACATGTATATATAGCCCAGCCGCCTTTATACAGGGTGAAAAGAGGCAAAAAAGAAGAATATATCAGCACAGAAGCGGAAATGAAAAAATTCCTGATCGAGCAAGGATCAGAAGGACTAAAAGTAGAAAACGCAAAAGACAAGAAAAGCATAACACAAAAAAGCCTGGGAACCCTATTAGAGGTTTTGATAAAGATCGAAAAACTATCCCGTGCGATAGAAAGACGTGGGGTGACATTAGGCAAATATCTGGAACTCAGGAATACGAAAACCCAAAAATTGCCGTTATATAGGGTCAAAGTGGAGGGAGAATACACATATTTGTACGATGACGACGAGCTGGCGGATTTCAGGGCTAAGGAGGGGAAAGAGGAGCTTGAGATAGAGGAGGGTGCGGAGGAGCAGAAAGAAGAACAGGCTGAGACGATCACGGTTCACGAATTTTACGAAGCAAGAGAACTGGAAAAACTCTCTAAGGAAGTAGCAAAATTCGGACTAGATATCGCTGATTACGATAAAGAAGCGCCCGGGGAAAAAGAGGAGCAGAAAAAGAAAAAGGGGACAAAAAAAGAAAAAAAGAAAGACGACGGCCCCGTTTTTATCATAAATGACGAGAAAGAGATCTTTTCCCTGCACAAGCTTCTCGAGCACGTTCTGAAAGAAGGAGAGAAGGGGATGACAATACAAAGATACAAGGGTCTTGGAGAGATGAACCCGGAACAGCTTTGGGAGACCACCATGGACCCCGAAAGAAGGACGCTTCAGAAAGTGACAATAGAGGATGCAGTCGAAGCGGATGAGATGTTTACTGTTCTTATGGGGGACAATGTTAATTTGCGGAGGGAGTTTATCATCAGCCACGCAAGGGATGTCAAGAATTTAGATATATAAAAGGGAGAGAGAATGTATACCAGAAACGAAAAGATCCTACCGATACATATTGAAGAGGAGATGAAGGATTCCTACATTAATTACGCGATGAGCGTGATTATAGGAAGGGCTTTGCCGGATGTGCGCGACGGGCTTAAACCCGTTCACAGGCGCATACTTTACGCGATGAAGGACATGGGTATTGTTCACAATAAACCCTTTAAGAAAAGCGCAAGAATCGTCGGAGAGGTTCTCGGTAAATATCACCCGCACGGGGATACGGCCGTATATGACGCGCTTGTGCGTATGGTCCAGGAGTTTTCTCTGCGATATCCGCTTATTAACGGGCAGGGCAATTTCGGGTCCATAGACGGGGACTCGCCTGCGGCTATGCGGTATACCGAAGCAAGGATGCAGCAGATTACAGAATGGCTTCTTAAAGACATTGAAAAGGATACCGTCGGGTGGAGGCCTAATTTTGACGGATCCCTCCAGGAACCGGAGGTGTTGCCTTCGATCCTGCCGAATCTTCTTTTGAACGGGTCGAGCGGGATCGCCGTCGGTATGGCGACAAACATTCCTCCCCATAATTTGAAAGAGATCGCGGATGCCATCTCATACGTTGTTGATAATCCTGGGTGCACGGTAGACGACCTTCTAAAAATAGTCACGGGTCCGGATTTTCCCACGGGAGCGCTTATCTGCGGGAAAGAAGAGATCCGAAAAGCCTATCGAACGGGACGCGGGTCGCTCAAGATGCACGCCAAAGCGCATATTGAACAGAAAAAGCGCGGGAAAGAATCCGTAGTAATTTCGGAGATACCATACCAGGTGAATAAAACGCGGCTTATCACATCGATGGCGGATCTTGTCAAAAACAAAAAAATCGACGGTATTGTAGACATCCGCGATGAATCGGATCGAGACGGGATGAGGGTAGTTATTGATATCCGCGGGGGACAGAACTCAGAAGTTGTAATGAACCAGCTTTACAAACATACCCAGATGAAGGAGACATTCGGGGTGATAATGCTGGCGATAGTCGACGGGCAGCCCCGGGTGCTCAACCTTAAAGAGATGCTCGAAGAGTTTATAAAACACCGCAAAGAAGTCATAATAAAAAGAACGAAATATGATCTGGCGCGCGCGGAAGAAAGAGCGCACATACTCGAAGGGTTAAAAATCGCCATCAATAACCTGGACGAGGTCATAAAGCTTATAAAGAAATCGAAAGACCCGGAAACAGCGAAACTGGGACTTATGAAAAAATTTGCCCTTTCCGAGGCGCAGGCCCTGGCGATACTGGCGATGCGCCTGCAGCAGCTGACAAACCTTGAGACAAATAAAATAGAAAAAGAGTACCTGGAACTATTAAAGCTGATAGAAAAGCTGAAGGGAATACTTGAAAGCGATAAAAAAGTGCTGGGACTCATTAAAGAGGAAGCCCGGGAAGTCAAAGAAAAGTTCGGGGACGAAAGACGCACGGAGATTACCGAAGCGGCGGAAGATATCGACATAGAAGACCTTATCGCCGAAGAGGACATGGTTATAACGGTAAGCCATGCCGGCTATATAAAAAGATTTCCTGTAAGCGCTTACAGGAAACAGCGCCGGGGAGGCAAAGGCGTAACCGGGGCTGAAACGCGGGAAGAAGATTTTGTAGAGCATCTCTTTGTCGCCTCGACGCATGACTATATGCTCATCTTTACAAGCGAAGGGAAACTTCACTGGCTGAAAGTGCACGAGATACCCCAGGCCGGACGCAGGACGAAAGGCAGGCCCATTATCAACCTTTTGGGGGTCTCCGACGGTGAAAACATAACATCTGTTGTCCCTGTGCGGGAATTTAAGGAAGAGCAATTTGTGGTCATGGCGACCGAACAGGGGAAAATAAAGAAAACAGCCCTTACGGCATTCAGCAACCCGCGTAAAGGCGGGATCATAGCTATTACTTTAGGCAAGGGGGATCAGCTGATAGAATCGGTTCTCTCAAGCGGAACGGACCAGATCTGTATGGCAACTGCCAGCGGAAAGGCGATCAAATTCGAGGAAAAAGATATCCGCCCGATGGGGCGCAGCGCCCAGGGCGTCAAAGGCATCTCCCTTAAAAAGAAAGATAAAGTGGTAGGGATGGTAAGAGTCGATCCTTCCGGAACACTTCTAACGGTTACAGAAAGAGGATACGGCAAAAGAACGGAATTTGATGCCTATCGCCTTCAATCCAGAGGCGGCAGCGGAGTGATCAATTTAAAAGTAGTGGCAAAAAACGGACCGGTTGTAGGCGTTAAAGCGGTTCGCGACGAAAACGAAATAATGCTTATTTCCATAAAAGGGATGGTTGTCAGAGTCTCGGTAAACGGGATAAGCAAGGTGGGAAGAGTCACTCAAGGCGTAAAAGTTATTGACCTCCAATCTTCAGACAAACTGACAGCTGTTGCAAGTGTCGTGGCAAAAGAAGAAGAGGATGCGGCAACGGACGAAACAGGGCCGGAAGAAGAGTAAATAAAATATAGAGGGGAAAAGGGAAGAAAAGGGTTGCAATCAAAAGAAGTATTTTGTAAAATAACTTCTCTATAAGACTTTGCATTTAACAAAATACGCGTCCCCATCGTCTAGCCCGGTCTAGGACACCAGATTTTCATTCTGGCGACAGGGGTTCGAATCCCCTTGGGGATGCCATTTCGTGTTCCCGGTATGCAGTATGCGGGAAAAGACTGTTTACTGTATACCGGGGGCGGCCTCTTCCCTTGCTCGGCAACAGGCAGGGGATATTTTTTTAAGAAAGAGAAAATGGACATTGAACAGCTTTGGGAAAAAGCACAGAAAAAAACAGAGGTAATAAGAGGCAGGATTAAAGCGCTCCCGACTTTTTCCAGCACACAGGTGCCATATGTTTTTCTGGCAGAATCCGCTTTAAACGAAGGACATACGGTTATAAGAAAAGGCAAAATAACGGTCGAGAAGCCTCTTATAATTCTTCCGGAAGACCTTCCCCAGTTTGAGGGGTTTGATTTTGAAGAAGACCTCGAGCTCGAACAAGGCACTATTCAGATGTTCTTCTTAATGCGGGGGATAAAGTTTCCTTCGCTTAAATATAACAATGTCGTGGACAACTTGGACTTAAGCGAGCGATCCCTGGCAAAATGCGTCGAACAGTATAAAAAGAACCTTGAAAGAAAAGAAAACGTCAACACAGCGCTTATCCTGGGGCCGGAAGACTGTTGGCAGTTTTCGATTCTTCTTTATATGGCTTCCCTCGCGGGCCGGTGCGCCAGGAACGACATTATCAATATTATGGACAGGTTTCACAAAGGGTAAGAGCGCTACTGTTTTTTTTCTACAAAGGGGAAAATAGAACATGTGCGGGATCATAGGGTATACCGGAAAAAGAAATGTCACAAAAGTCCTGTTAAAAGGACTTTCCCGTCTTGAGTATAGGGGGTACGACTCGGCAGGGATCGCCGTCATAGAGGACGGGAAGATCCTTGTAAGAAAAAAACAAGGGAAACTTGGCGTGCTGGAGGACGAACTTAAACGCACAAAAAAAATAAAGGGAACAACGGGGATAGGGCATACCCGGTGGGCTACTCACGGGGTTCCCAACGATATAAACGCACACCCGCATCTGGGGCAGAAGGGAAAGATTGCGATTGTTCACAACGGGATTATAGAGAACTATCAGGAAATCAAGGATGAGCTTCAGAAGAAAGGGTATAAATTCGCTTCTGATACAGACAGCGAAGTAATTGTGCACCTTGTCTCGCAAGAGTATAAAGGCGACCTTTGCGCCGCGGTCAAAAAAGCCGTAAAACGCCTTAAAGGATCTTTTGCAATAGCGGCTATTCATAGCGAAGAACCGGATAGGGTTGTGGGGGCACGAAAGGATAGCCCTCTCATCGTAGGGGTGGGGAATGGAGAGAATTTTGTCGCAAGCGACATCCCTGCAGTTCTCGAATACACTAAGAACATAATTTATCTGGAAAACGATGAAGTTGTAGATCTGTCCAAAGAAAAATGCATTATTTATAATACGCGAGGAAGAAAAGTCAGGAGAAAAACCACAAAAATAGACTGGGATATATCTCAGGCAGAAAAAATGGGGTACAGACATTTCATGCTCAAAGAAATCTTTGAGCAGCCTCAGGTATTGGAGAATATCCTGAAAGAACGGATAAAAGGAAGTAAAGTTGAGTTTAAAGAGCTGAAAATCCCCGCAAGCTATTTTAAAAAGATTAAGAATATTGCGATTGTAGCCTGCGGGACAGCTTACCACGCCGGGCTTACAGGACAATATGCCCTTGAAAAATATGCAAAAGTCCCCGTTTGGGTGGACACTTCAAGTGAGTTTCGTTACCGTGACCCACTAGTTAATAAAGAGACGCTGGTAATTGTGATATCGCAATCCGGCGAAACGGCGGACACCTTAGCAGCCCTTCGGGAATCGCAAAAGCGGGGAGCCAAAGTTCTTGCTATATGCAACGTTTTGGGCAGCTCCATTGCGAGAGAAGCGGACGGAGTGATCTATACACATGCCGGACCGGAAATAGCAGTTGCTTCTACCAAAGCATACACGGCGCAGATCGCTATCCTGCACCTCTTTACATATTATCTTGCTTCTTTGAAGGGGAAGGCGATGCCGGGCGGGACGAACTTTTTGAAAGAACTGAAGAAGGTACCGGCATTTGCGGATAAAACCCTTAAACATTGCCATTCTAAAAAGAATAAACTGTCTGAATATGCCGCGGAGTTTCATGAATATTATCTTGCGCGCAATAATAAAAGCTGTTTTCTATATCTCGGCAGGAACATAAACTATCCAAATGCATTGGAAGGCGCGTTAAAGCTTAAAGAAATCTCTTACATCAGCGCAGAGGGGTACCCTGCCGGCGAGATGAAACACGGCCCGATCGCACTAATAGATGAAAACCCCTGGGTGGCATGTATAGCAGTCGAGGCTGACACATACGAAAAGATGCTGTCTAATATACAGGAAATCAAGGCCAGGGGAGGAATCGTCCTTGCTGTTGTCTCAGAGAAAGACAAATTACTTCGTGGGAATAAAACAAATTATGTCATAGAAATCCCAAGAGTGCCGGAAGTATTTTCACCGCTTCTTGTTGTTATCCCGTTTCAGCTACTAGCATATTATATAGCGGTAGAGTTCGGGTATGACGTAGATCAACCGCGGAATCTTGCCAAATCGGTTACTGTTGAATAGATAGAAGAAAACCCCCGGATAGGCCGGGGAACTAGACGCTTGACCCGAAAAAGGGACTAAGCTATAATAACCGTTTCTATGGGCGAGTAGCTCAGCTGGTTTAGAGCGCTACCCTTACAAGGTAGATGTCACAGGTTCGACTCCTGTCTCGCCCACCATCTTTCGAAGCATACACCACAATAACAAATGCAATCAGCAGCAAGAATAACGCTGTCAAAAACACGCAAAAACAACGAAAACACCAAACGTTCTGGCAATAAATTAGTTATTAATTATAAGATACGACACAAATGGTTTATTTACGATTCAAAGCTAAAGCAATAAGAATACTTAAAGTTCTAAAAATATATGGGCCTGTGAAAAATACAATTGAATACTGCTGCCTCTTTTTGCGTAAATATAGGATTATTGCGAGAAGCAGATTTGTTACATTTGAACATCGCTATATTAATTGCCAAGCGGATCCCAATAAGAAGACAGTCTGCGTTATTGTCTCATGTTATAATCACCTGGAGTATACAAAGCAAGCGATCGATTCGTACTATGCCGCTATAGATGACTTGCATAACTATATATTAATAGTCATGGATGACCATTCAACCGATCAGACAAAATCATTTTTCACGCAGAACGCAAGAAAATATAAAAATTTATGCTATTTTCGTTATAACAACAATATGGGATTAACACAAACTTGGAACGATGGAACTTTATTTGCATTGAAAACTCTGAAGGCAGATTACATCTTTATTATTAACAATGACGTAATTATGCCAGAACAGACGTTTTATAAGCTACTGACCCATTTCGACAGGAATAAAAAAATAGGAGCTGTTGGGCCCTTGACAAATTCACCCGGGTATGAACCTCGCCAAGATATAAGGCACTTTTATCCAGCATATAGGGCATCTGATTGTAGAGCGGACGTACAAGCAACCGCTGAGATTATAAAACATAATAGACCCGTACAATTAGCGCACATAAATGGATTTTTTATGGGTTTTCCAAGAAAGGCTTTTGAGAAAAACATATATTCGTATATTTTATTTAAGCCTTATTTTTTCGACCCCTTAAATAGAAATGCAGGGAACGAAGACGAATTCTTGCGACGACTTAAGCAAGGCGGTTTTAAAATTCTTGGAGCAATGGATGTATTTGTTTTTCATTATAAAGATATTAGCCAACATCGATTTGCGGAGGGCAAAGTGACACGGTTTAGAAGAGATAAAAACTTTTCGGCGTTAAATTCTATAGATGAAACATGAATACTTGTTAACAACCAAGGACGGAGTGGCAAAAATCGCCTTAAAAGAAACAGCTTGCTTCTAAGTTTATATGTAATTTGTGATATTTGACAGGGATGTCGAACCTAGGGCTTAATATTAAAAGCAAAACCAGATCCTTTTACTCCACCCAGTTAGAGGTTTACCTGCCAACTCAGATGCATGGTTTATTGCAATGCCTTCAAAAAATTGCGCAAAAAAGGTAGTTTGCTACGCACAAGGACAATTCTTTTGCTATCAAGCAAGACGTTTATCTTAAGCATCGGGAATTTTCTTGTCAAAACATCAGCAATCGGCAATGTCTTGTATCTGAGGCCAGTGATAAGCTAGTTCTGCAAGCAGTCTATTCTACATTCTTAAATCGACTGTTTGAATTTACAACCTTTTTCAAATAGTAGACAACCCCGAGTGGAGCGAAACCGATTTAACTAGGCGCAATCTGCGATCAGTTTTTCTGGGGAACGGAAGTAATTAGAAACTTGGCGGGGCGGACGGGGCTCGAACCCGCGACCTTCGGATCGACAGTCCGACGTTCTAGCCAGCTGAACTACCGCCCCCAAAATTAATATAGCGAAAATAAGCGTATATTTTATAACACAGAACAATTTCTCCGTCAACTTGTTTTCAATATACAGCGGCCAAAGAGAAGAGGAGACACTCTTTATTTAAGAAAAACTTTGCAAAAGGGACGATTATCAGATATAAACTATAGTTAAAGCAGGAAAGAAAACACTTTTAAGGAAGATGTCAATATAGACAAGGAGCAAACAAAAGAGAAAGGAAAAAAATGCCATACGACAGCAGTTTAGACGAAACTTTATTTTCAAAAAGTTGGGAAACGGAATCAGATCGGATAACGGTAAGCGTACGTTCTTATAATAAAGGAGAAAAGAAGCTCCAGCTCTCCAGAGAAAGCAAAAACGCGCAAGGGGAGCTACGGTTTGCCAAGTTAGGGCGACTTACAAAAGGAGAGACAGCGGCAATCCTTCCTTTGATTCAGGAAGCATTAAAAGTGATGGCATAAAGCGCAGAAATGCAACAGGGGTGGGGATAACTCCACAACCATACGTGATAAAAGGTAAAGAGAGACAAATAGTTTTTACGGGTTTTAAGGAGGAATAAGATGAAGATAGCCATTATGGCGGCTTGGAATACAAATAGCGGCGTTGCTATGCATGCAGAACCGATAGGCAAGGCCTTTAAGAGGATGGGGCATAAAGTAAAAGTCTTTACCTTTAATAAAACCGATTATCATGGAGAAGGAATTACCGCACCCGACGAGCGGTATGTGATAAGGTGTTTCGGGACAAGGACTGGGACCAATGCTCTTAACGCGAAACCGTTCATGGAAACAGAGTATGACATACTGCTGGTTGAAGATATGGGGATGCTGCCTGTGGAGAAATTGGCCAACATAATCCCGATAGTTAAGAATAAAGCCAAAGTTGTGCATGTAGTCCATGAAAATAGAATATGTGAACATTCCTGGTTTTACAAAATACACTGGGATAAAGTTGTTTATTTTGACCACAGGCAGGACTTTTTAAAGGCCATCTATCCGGATGCGGAATATGTTCCTTTCCCGGCATATAGACTGAGAAGGGGAGACAAAATAGCTGCCAGAAAAAGGCTGAAACTGCCAATGGACAAAAAGATTATCTATTCTTTCGGGCACAGGGGATACCACTCGTATTACAGGGATCTTCCTCCTAAGCTTAAGCGAAAAGCGGTTTTACTTCATATTGTCACAAAAGACTATCAAATGCTGGAGGAGCTTACCCCTGCGGATTGGCGCATCGTAAGAAAATGCAACATCTTATCGACCAAAGAGTTTGATGATTACCTCTTTGCTGCAGACGCGGCTATTTTTCACAAATTCCAAAGCCGGGAGCATGCTGTTATTTCTTCCACGGTGTACCAGGCGATGGGAACGGGGTGTCCGATTTTTGTCCCGAGTCAGTCTGACTTTTTCCATGATTGGACAAACGAAGTAGAGCACTACAGGGACATCACCGCGCTTAATAAAAAACTCATAGCCATACTCGGGTCTGAGAAGAAAAGAAACATCCTTGAAGAAAGAGCGGATAGATTCGTCAAGTCTCATTCACCGGAAAGAATTGCAAAACAATTCATAGATCTTTTTGAAAGAATGCTATCGGAAAAATAAAAGAACAAGCTTCTTTTAAAAGCAAAAAATGAACAACCTCATCCTACATGAACTAAAGCGGCATGCACCCTTTACCGCTGCCGGCGCTTTTACCGGTATAGTTGTTATGCTCTTTTTTTATAACTTGCCGTACAAGGAAGCCTATAATGTTTTTTATGTGTTGCATCCTATGCATGTTTTATTGAGCGCACTTGTAACAGCGTCCATGTACAGGAATTATAAATGCGCGGTTGACAAGCGGGGGTGTAGCATAGTAGCGCTTCTGGCTGTGGGGTATGCCGGGTCGATTGGAATAGCAACGCTAAGCGATTCAGTTATTCCGTATCTAGGGGAAGTGCTGCTTAAGATGCCCAAGGCAGAGCCTCACATTGGGTTTATCGAAGAATGGAAGCGCGTGATCCCTCTGGCCGGGATCGGCATTGCAATTGCATATTTCTGGCCTACTACAAGATTCCCACACGCAGGGCACGTCCTTGTAAGCACCTGGGCGTCACTTTTTCATATTGTTATGGCAGTAGGGAAGCCCTTAACACTGTTTTTTGCAGCAGCGGTTTTTTTGTTTTTATTCCTTGCGGTATGGGTGCCCTGTTGCATAAGTGACATTGTTTTTCCGCTTCTTTTTGTTAAGGAAGATAAGTAGCAAGAAACACTTGGCGACAGGCCCATCGTATACCCCAATGTTAGGCATAATAGACAAGGCAAAAAGACGCTTAGAAATATGAGAAAAAATAAAAAGGCTATATATT
>Ga0180431_10001445_pt1 | contig 33280 bp, 43 predicted proteins | sample SS_ome_11_FD_132459 | JGI IMG/M metagenome (GOLD analysis project Ga0180431, IMG submission 132459) | Hypersaline lake sediment archaeal communities from the Salton Sea, California, USA - SS_1_MS_1 metaG | ecosystem: Environmental > Aquatic > Non-marine Saline and Alkaline > Hypersaline >... | reverse complement strand
TCTGTTCACGGTGTTGCCGTGACTCGAGCCGCCTGGCAGGATCGCCTGGCGGCTTTTATTTTGTCCATCGCCGGCAGTATTCGGAATTGATGAGCTGCTCATTTCATTACTTTCATAATAATAACAGATATGCTCTGCTAACTGTCCGGCATACTGAAGCGCGTACTTTGTTTGAGCTATATTTCCAAGATATTCAACATACTCCGGCTGCTCATCGAAACCAAACCGGCCCTCATATATATCGGCACCGTCGATTGATTCTAATTCATGATATTTTTCTATTGCTTCCATTGGAATTCTCTTTTCTGTAATCAGCTTATAAAGCCACTACGAATAGTGGCGATATAAAATGATTAGCCGTTAAAACTATGCTCTTAAACATCCACCGTTCATAACAATATATACGTCCATAGCATGAAGCCATTCACCATAATCGTGCAGTCGGTTCCACTTTCGAGCAATTTGTTGAGCATTCAACCTTTTGTGCTTTTCAATAAAAAAGAAAACATTTTCTGTAAGACCCTCAATCTCATTGTAGTTCGCATAGGCCGATTTCATAATATCATCCTTTCATTATTGAGATACTAAGATTGTAAGACATAATCCCACGTTTGTCAAGATGTTATCATAAAAAAAATATATGACCATAAACAAAAGAATTTTTATATTGCCACCACCACCAAAATTAGCCTATTTACACACAACTTACCAAAAATACAACGAACCCGCTACCCGCGCACGCCTCTTTTATCCTTATAGTTTTATTAATTAATTATTTTATAACCATCCAGTATTAAAAGAATATTAAAAGGGGTTAAAGGGGTTGTAGGGGAAAAGGGGGAAAAGATATTCACCCCGCTCTATTCACTCAATAGTAACACGAATCCCACAATCGTAACACGCATCATTCAAGGCCTGGCAGACAAGGCCAGCAATGGCGCATCGAACACTAGGCGCGAAGCTTCGGCATTACCCAGGTCTTTTCGATCTCGTGCAAACCGATACATTATGAGACACTCACGGAGTTTTGTAATATAATATCTATTTAATACAAAATGAGCATTCATGGGAATATTTCTGCAGGGGTAGCAAAACGGGCTATTTATTCTGCTATCACCGCGCCATGTTATCGTAGTTGATAGCAATGGTGTCAAGGTTGTTGGTTGCGCGGCGCACTACATAACCTTAGTGCTATACGCTCATACACGACAAGGCGGCGTGGTTGTGAAATCTCGATATATCCCTTTTTTCATGCCCTGAAAGCTGATACATTGGCGCGGGAAAATAGGTAATCTCTGACTCTGGGGAAAAGATCGATCGCGGGAAAAGAGGGGGCCGGGGCATAGGGGGGGGGGAGGGGGCCTAAATTATGTAAGTAAGACATCACCTCCCCCAAAACTGTCCAAACTGCGCCCTATCAATTTTAAATCGAAACCCTGCGTGTTGTTACTAAATGAAGCGAGAAAAGTGATTGAGCGATGATTTGAGTATCTTGTGAGGTATTTTGTAGATTGGTTGTGGGATAGTAAGGGACTCCTGAAATGAAATAGAAAAAGCTGGAGTTGGGTTGACAGATTTGTCACGTGTGATATAGAATGTGGGTTAAAAGAAAGGGTATACAGATGAAGATTAGAGCGACAGGAAAGAATGTAGTAGTTGATTTAGTGTTGGGAGTGCCTGACGGGTACAGTAAGTCTGATATAGCGCTGCCTGAAGGTGCGAAGATGCCGGACGGGATGGGTCCGACAGATTGGGCGCGGGTGTTATCGGTGGGTGAGAAGTGCGAGACAGGAATCGGTGTTGGGGATTTGGTAGTGCTGAATGCGAATGCGCCGCGGATGTACAAAGCTGCCGGTCACGATGAATTCCAGTGTATTTTTGAAGAAGGAGCAATCCTCGGGGTAATTGAGGACACGGAAGGGTGGACGTATCAGGATACCCGGGAAGCGAAGAAGGTGAAGGTGTTGAACTGAGGGGCTATGAAATTCCACGAATACCTGAGGGCTGTGAGGGAAGGGATACCGTTTACGCAGAGCGAGTTAGCGTTTCTTATCGGGAAGTCGCGCGCGTACATGTCGCGGTTTGAGGCAGAGGAAGAAGAAGAACGGCGTGTCCCGCCTGATGAAACGATAATGTTGTTGTCGAAGCATCTCAAGCTCGACCTCGAGGAATTGATGATACGGAAATACGTAGATGACCCGAAGGTTTCATTTGTGATAAAGCGGATACTGAAAGCGCACCTTGCAGAAATACACGGCTGGATACAGCATGAGCCGGAACCGGAAGAAGGTTACAGTGGCGAAGAAGACATCGTTTAAAGCCCAAGAAAAGAAAGCGCGTAGGTTGGCTGAGCTCAAGAAGCGAGTTGAAAAGGCGCGTGCAAAAGATATGCAGAAGCCGACTGATCCTGCGCCTGGAAGTGGCACGCAGCCGTTGCCGGAAGTAGTGCCGCGTGCAGACGAGACGGCTGAAATAGCGTTCATGCCTGAGGATTGCGCTTATTTAAGCAACCTGTTCAAGATGGACGTAACGCTTGAGATGCTGCCCGAGTTGCAGGAAGTGTATGACCTTGTAGTAAACGGCGAGGAGTTAATGCCGAAGTTCGGCACGCCGAAGCAGAAGTTCAGGCGCATCGAACTCATACTGCGATACAAGAACGTGGTAGTGGCTTTGAGCGAGATACGAGAGTTTGACACCAAGAACAGAATATCGAAGACAATCCACGAAGCCGCGAAAGATTTGTCTGACGGAAGATACGATGAGTTGACAGCTAATCAGATGGTCAAAGCGATTGGTGAACTCAGCAAGACGCTCGAAAAGCAGACACATGATTCTAACACGTTTAACTACATCGTGAAGGTAGAGGATAAATCAGACCGCGAGAACATGATAAACAAGTTGATAGACGTATTCCAGAGCAACCCTGCATTGAGGCAGAAAGCGATAGGTGGCGATGTAGTAGACGCTGAAGCGGAGGAAGTAGATACCTAGCGCCTGCGCCTCATGTAGTTTTTCTGCTGACCGCCCCCGAAGTAGTGAAGATAATCCTCATCAGAACCACGCTGCATAATATCGTGTTCAAGGCGCGTAGTGTTGAGCGCAGGCATCTTTAAAGCCATGAAATGGCACGAACGTATCCAGTGGTCATCTTTGCGCTTCCAGGTTTCTTTCGGGTTCTTCTCGTCGGCGACGATGCCCTTGTAGTCATCCCACATGTGGAACATGATTGAATTTATTGACTTTCTGCATGTAGAGAAAATGAAGAACTTGTCTTCCTTGATGTATTCATTGAGGCGCATAACGCCGGCGCCGTGGTTGCGGTTGGCGTTTATACCGGCAATGCCCTTCTCGCGGAGAACTCGGCGCATTGAGAAGTCGCGCCTACTCGGAGACTCTTTCGCTTCTGGAGTGTCGATGATATTGAAAGCAATCTCAATATTCATTTTATCGGTCATGCGGTTAACTTCGTCAGCGAAAAGGTCAGTCTGACCGCCCATCAGGTCATATTCCTCGATTTCGTAAATGATCGGGTCGTAACCGTCACGGTACATAAACCACTGACAGACACATTCGTTACGTGGGTGAAGGTCAATCACCCGGCAGAACTCGTATTCCTTTCTGTGCTCCTCGGTAATCTTGAACGGCGGTATAACGTGTGTCTGTTCATTAAAAAGCGGGTGAATGACGCCGCGCAGGATAGTGAATCGCCCGTGGATACGGGAATCCTCCTCCTCGGTCCCGGCAAACGCTGACTTCTGCGCGTCCTTCTGCGCCTCGTCCAGGTGAATGTTGTGGTCGAGGTCCATGATGTGGTAAACAATATTTTTATCGTCTTTCGACTTTTGCCATATTTCTCTAAAAGTCCATGCGGAGTGCGCGTAAAGCGGAGTCATTGCACACCAAATGAGTCCTGATTTTCTGTTAACGCGGGATCTGGATTCCTTGAAGTGTAAAAACGGGGGCTGCTCATCGAGGAATATGCCGTCGATAGCGTCCGACTGCCACATGCGGATGTCAGATTCGTATGACATGAGTTGCAGGATGTTCCCATTTTTCATGTATAGGCGTTCGTTGTAATTGTCGTAGCGCCCGAACTCCCCTGGCGGTATCATCCTGCGCAAGTCCTGTTCATACATTGACTTTGCTTTCGACATTTTTACCGCGCCGAACCAGAAAACCTTTGGCATGTGCTTGTAAAGCGGGTGTTTCCCGTAGCGAGGGACTTCGCGTTCTTTACCGCCAATCATAATTTTCCGGGTTTCTGGTGTCGTACCGGATGGGTCGTATTCAAGAAGGTGGCAGCATAGTTCCTTGAATCCAGCGTAGGTTTTACCAGACATGTTGCCACCAAACAGGAACCGGATAATAGCATCCGAATCATGGAACTCGCGCTGTATATCGTTTGGGAGATAGATGGATAATGGGTCGTTTTGCTTCTGGTCCTCAAACTTTTCAACGAAACTGAAAAGCTCTAAAAGCTGTCCATCGTCAAGGTTTGTAAGATATTTTTCAATCGGGTCAACTTCAGTAATGTCAGGCAAAAAACACCGTCCCTTCATTGTCACACATTATGTTTCATTTTGAGACAGAAACCAGCTTGTGTCAAGAAAAATGTGTAAGCCGTTACACAGAACGGGTAAATATTTACACAAAATGCTTGACAAAGGCAACCATTGTCATACAAAATTGAATCAGGATGAAAAATGGGTAAGCGGTTACACACATGATAAAGAAAAATGGCGGTAAATGGTGCGTTTACGATAAGACCGGAACGAAGAAGTTGGGTACTCACCCGACCAAGAAGAAAGCGCAGAGTCAGTTGGCAGCCATAGAAATCAACAAGAAGAAGCCTTCCGAAATATATAAAAAGGCGAAGAATGGCTAAACGCAAAATCAAAAGTAAACCCACGTATGTAGACCCCATAAATTCAGGGCTTGTAGATTTCATGACCCATTACAACGACGACCAGAAAAAGGAAGTCGTTGCTTACCTGAACTCTTTTTTCAAGACGTGTCGTGAGATGCGGAACGAACGTGCCAATCGCTGGTATGATCACTACTTGATGTACAGGCAGTATTCTCAGCACTACGCAGACCGCCCTAGCTGGCAGTCGGCTTACTACAGCCCGAAGGGTTTTGAGGCGATTGAATCTGTGCTTGCGTGGATTATGCAGGCAATCACCGGACAATCACCGATGCTTGTAGGTGTCCCTGAGCGCGAGGAGTTCAGGCCTGCTACAAAACAGGTAGAGATGCTTCTCGCTACTCGAAATCACCAGACACAGCGAAAGTGGTCATTATACACCACGCTTAAACAAATGCTCATATATGGGACGGCGATTGAAAAGGTCGTATATTCTACGAACCGCGAGTATGAGGGATCTGAAGCGATCCCCCTCGACATATTTGATTTTTACAACGACCCCTTCGCCAGTTCCATTGCCTCAGGACGAGGATGTCTTGATAGAAATATCATGCACATCGAGAACATCAAGGACATGGAAACGCAGGATGTCTGGTACGACACCGACAAAATTGAAAAGGGTGGCTCGCATAATTATTTCACTAGCCTTGACAGGCTGCGAACACTTGGCTACGAAGCCGACGACTACACCGAAAAAAGCGATTATCACGAAGTCTTAGAGTTTTGGGGTAAATGGAAAGACCCCGAAACAGACGAGTACTTTGACGTGGTTGCCACGATGGTTGACCGTCAGCATCTTGTCAGGCTTGAGGAGTGTCCGTATCACCTGCACGACGAGGACACAGACCTATTCTACGCAATCAAGCCTTACGTTCGGTATCTCGATGTGCCGAGTCCTAAAGAGTTTTACGGCATCGGCGAACTCGAGGCCATAGAATTTCTCGTACTCGAAATCAACGACAGGCGTAACGCGATGATGGACGCGGTGCAGTTTAACGTATCGCCGTTATTTCAGGTATTGCGCGGTGCAGTAAAAGACCTTGACCGGATAGTATTCGCGCCAGGAAACATGGTGATAGTCGATGAGCCGGATGCGATGTCGCCAATAAAGACTGATACCACGTGGATGACAGGTTTCACTGACATCAACAGCATGTACGATGACATCATGGCAACGCTTGGCACGTACCCGTCGGTCACGGGCGCGGAAGGAAACATCAGAACTACTGCCACAGAGAACCTAATCAAGTCTGAGAAAGGCTCGCAGCGACGCGTTATGAAGGTGCAGCTTGCCGATGGTTCCATTTCGCGTGTGGGTGAAATGCAACTGAAGATGGAAAAGCAGTACACCGACACTGAGGTTATGGCAAAAGCGTTCGGCATGAACAACGTTGACGCTTTCGTGTCGCTTACCCCAACGCAGCTTAAGTGGATGGGAACAATCAAGCTGAAAACCGAGGGCGCGAGTGGTGTCAAGGCGCTGACGGCGCAGCAGCAGATGATGTTTGCCGAGTTTGCAAAAGGCGTACCGATGATAGCGGAGCGCGTTAACTGGCCCGAACTGGCAAAGGGAATAGGCGAGATGCTGAATCTCGACATGGACAACATTCTTTTGCAGGACAGGTCGCCAGAGAATCCGCAGCAGAAGCCGGACTTGAAGTTGCTTGAGGGTGGCGGTGGAATGGAACCGGGTTTGGCGCAGCAGGGTAGCACCACGCCAATCACTGAACAGGAAGCCGGTATGCTAGAGGGTCAGGGTGCAACCCCCCAGGGTGGCGCGGACATAATGCAATATTTCATGTAAGGAGCAAGAAATGAAACCAAGTGAAATGTATCGAAACAATATGAAAGAAGCGCCTAAGGAAACGGCGCAGATACCGAGTGAGATGAACGATTACACGAATCACAGAAGTTCGCTGATGACGGTCCCGCAGGAGACGCTTGTAAACGTGGTCCTTGCGCTCGGTGGCAGCTACCTTACACCGCAGGAGATGGAAAGACTTGTGGACGATGTAGCCGTCCCACAGACAGCCGAGGGCGAGTTTTACGACGACACGGACGATATACCGCTTGAAGAACCTGCGGGGGCTGTTGCATGACGCTGAACGTATCGATTGAAAGGCTTGCGGGAGTTGAGCACAGGCTTGATGGACTTTACGCCCAAAAACGCGCGTCCGAAACGGTGCAGGGCAGCGCATTTCAGAATGAATGGTCCGACATCCTGAGGCTTGTATCTCAGCGACGGCGACAGGCGATAAGCGATGCGGCGCGCGCCGATGGAAACCACTCGGTAACAGTCGGAAGGATAAGGGAACTTGAGTGGATTGAACGAATCCTTGATGACAGGTTCGACGAAATAGACACGGAGATAGCACAACTTGAAAGAGAAATGGTAGTCCTGAAAAAGGACATCGACGATAGAAAAGATTTGTAAACTGAAGGGAGTACTTTTATGCCGGACGAATTAAACGAAACCGTAGAAGGCCCGGAGGCTGACGGACAATCTGCCGATGCAGACCCGGAGGTCGAAGGACAACCGGAAGGAGATTCGTTATTCGACGACACCGAACCCGACGAAGAAGGTAGCGACGGAGAAGGTGCCGAAGGTGGCGACGGAGAAGGTGAAACCGAACCAGAGGGGGACGATGGCGACGAAGGAGTAGAGATTGTCGACGTAGACATTGACGCGGTTCTTGAAAAGGAATTTGGCGGTAAATTCAAGACATTTGACGATATGGTCAAATCCCACAAAGAACTTGAGCGCAAGTTAACCGAAACAGCGACAAAAAATGCCGAACAGGAAAAGCAGCTATCACGGGCGATGGAAAAGGTTAGTGGCGATAATCAAGCTGAGCTAACCGACGATGAACGCATCGCCATGATAGACAAGTTCGGCAACAACCCGCAGAAGTGGTCTAAAGATGTCGCACGCGAGGAAGCCAAGCAGGTTTACGCAGAATTGGAGCAGCGCACCGCAGCTTGTGAAAAGACAAAAACAACTGCGTCGGAAAACGCTTTAAAGTCCATTTCTGAAGACCCGCGATTCGCGAATCTCGACGACGATGTTCTTGCCGAGTTCGACAAGGTTGTAGAAGAACCGGAGTTCAAATCGCAGTTCGACGCGATAACCCGCGACAACTACGACAAGTACAGTGTCGAGCAGATACAGGAACATTTCACTAAAGTCTACAAACTCGCGGCACAGGTAGCCAAGGGTCGGCTCTACGACCAGAAAAACGGCGAAACCAAAGCCAACGCCAACAAGAAGGCGAAGCAAAGGTACATCCAGAAGAAGAAGCTCACTACCACAAGGCCGACGGATAAGTCGAAACCGGCTGGCGGTAAGGGCGATACATCCAACGATGATGCCGAAATACAACGAATAATGAACGCTACAGGTTAAGCGCAATTCGTTTCGGCAATCGTTGAAGCTGAAACGGAGGTATTAAGAAAATGGCAACTATACAGGGTCAGAGGACGACTGAAAGTGTACCTTCAGGGCTACGTCCACTGAATTTTTCAGACAAGATTTTTAATCCCGAGTTCGGATATTCCGACGGGGATGATTCGCTTTTCCGTCTTCTTTACAAGCTGGGAAAGGGCTTGGGTAAAGAGACGAAGACCAAAAAGTTCCAGTGTGCCGAAGACGTTGACCGAAAGAAATCAACGGCAATATCTTCGATCTCTGGTGCGACGGACACCTACTTTGATGTGACCAGCGGTGACGGAGACATCCTGCAGGCAGGGATGATGCTCTACAACGAAATGACCGATGAGCGCATGAGAATTACCGACGTGTCCGGCGACACGGTGACAGTAACCCGTGACTGGGGTTCAGTACTCAGCGGCGCGTCGTCTTCGACCGCTAACAACGACGTGTTGAGAATCCTCGGTCTTGCATCCGCAGAAGGTACGGACGCGCCGGACGCTATCACCAATCAGCCCTCTACGGGCTACAACTACCTGTCGTTTGTCAGGACTGCTGTTGAGGCGTCTGAACACGACATCCACACCACGACCGAGTACGGCAACGATTGGGACTATGCCAGAAAGAAGCAGGCCAGGCAGCACGTACGCGAAGTCAACTCAACTCTCTGGTTTTCTTCAAGGCATGAGGAAACCACGTGCCCGGTATTCGGAAAGCCGGTAAGCACAACTGGCGGTGTCTTCCAGCACTTGGGCGACTACTATGACCTGACCACGGCCTACAGCGGCGTTCTTACAGAAAAAGCCATCGACCTGATTATGGAACGTGCGTTCTATAACGGCAGCGACGACAAGGTTCTTTTCTGTGGTCGGCACATGGGTAACGCCTTCACCAGCATTGCTAAGAACAAAGTAATGTTCAACGACCAGAAATCTAAGTCCTACGGCATGAAAATCACCGAGTACACCAGTGGCGGCAAGAGGCTCGAAATCATTACCGAGAAGGAGATTTTCGAGGGCTTCGGCGCGACCAACAGCACGTACGGCGGAACGATGTCAGCCCAGGCAGCAATACTTGATGTGAAGCTCATGGGTCTGCGCCATATCCCGAACATGGGGACAAGGCTGAAAAGGAACGTGCAGCTTCCCGGAGTGTCCGGGCGCAAAGACGTGTGGGAAACCACGATTGGCCTGGAAATGTCGCCGACGATCGACTTCACGTACAACAGCGACAGCGCGGCTCTGCAGTACAGACCGCCTCACCTGAGACTCAAGGGTTTCGTGACTTACGGATAATTTGCAGTACGAAAGGAGCAATACCAATGTCAGCAGGAAGTAACGAATATTGTCTACTCAGAAAAAAGGTTGTATCGCCTTTTTACGGAATCATGGTTTTCATGCCATACACAAAGCGCGAAGCGGAAGACGACGACAGGGTAAGCAGCGAAGGTCCGTATAGCGGTTTCTCGGCTGAGTTCGATGGTTCCATTGAGGTTCCAGCAAACTCCAAAGGCGGCGTCAGAACCGTCCACGGTATCTACGACATCAACAGTGACCCGCGTTTGAAAGTTGACGAGGGAATGCCGCAGTCGGAGGCAAAGAAGCGAGAAAAGCTGAAAGCCGCCGTGTGGAAACATCTCATGAATCATCCGATGCTCGGGCGCGACTTTGAGAAGTACAGCACGAAGACCGAGGACGTGGTTATATCGCTTGAAGAACTCGAAGAACTAAAAAAGGCGAAGGCCAGGGCTGAGAGCAATAAACATGCTTCCTCTGTAACGAAGTAAGGAGGTATTTGTAATGACGAAGTTTAAGGCATTTGTTATCGTCGCAGCGGTGTTGCTGGCGGGAACCATTACCGCGTTTGCAACAATCAGCCTTACCGGCGGCGGCGGGACGTTCAAATATCTCGTAGGCACACAGGCTGGTGTCGACTGGAACGACGACGGTACGCAGGCTTTAACCGATGAGACTGCTGCTACCGTGACTACGAAGTTATACTGGGTAGAAAGCTGTGTATCAAGCATTTCCACTAACGCAGCTACCACCCCGGCGCACCTTGTTTACTGCAACGTTCCAGACCAGACCAGTTCAACCAACAGGGGCAAAATTGTCCTGACGGCTGACACAGTTGGTGGCACGGCCTCAGGCGCAACAGCTGTCAACTGGACCGCCTACGGATACGGCGAAAATTAAGGAGGTACTTAGTAATGTCTGAAGGAATTGATCTTTCGATTCGAGAGTTGGCTGGTAACGGCCTTCGCTGGAAATCTAACGATAAGGCAATCACTGGCGCGACAAGCGGCTCAGTAGCAACTGGTCTAACAGAAATTAAGTCTGCGTGGGCTTGTCCTGAAAGTGGATCAAGCGCAGCAAGCGCAGTTGTCCAGTGCCGCATTTCTGGTGAAAACCTTATCCTGACTGCATCTGGAGTAACCGGAGCTGTTTCATACAAGTGGAACGCTATCGGCATACTCTGAGCGAACGGAGCATTGATGAAATTTGATCCTGACACATGGATGAATCCAGAAATTTGGGGTCACTCGGAAGAATTTCAAGGGGCTTTGCGGGTAAACTCCCGCATCGCCCTTGCTTCCTTTAACCCGAACTGGAAACAGAACGCGGTCATAAATGCGCGGCATCTTAGCGATGATTCGTATATATCTGACCTGTTCGGGACGTGGGACGATTACAGCATTATGTGTGTGGGTGCCGGAAAGTCGGCACACGACAATCTGGACGGTATTTCAGATTTACAAAAATCAGGCATAAAAATCGTAACGTGCGACCATATGCTGCCAGTGTTGAAAAAGCATGGCATACAGCCCGACATGACCGTTAGTTTAGACCCCACGCCGCGTGTCGGCATGTTCTTTGAGGACGTGGACGAAAACGATACCGTTGTGATGAGTTTAATACAGGCACCTGATGTCGTTGATATGGTGGTTGAGAAAGCGGGACATGTTTATTTTTATATCCCGATTAACCCGTTTTCTGAAGCATCTAATTACTTGTACAAGAACTATCCTAAGAAGTTGTTTTCGCTGCGGTCTGGAAGTGTCGTTGGGCTTGTTGCCACGGACTTATGCCACTGGATGATTCAGCGTTCATGGGGTGGCGAATCCATATACCTGATAGGACATGATTGCGGGTGGCACAGCGAAGACGATATACCAAAAGCTGAAGGGCATTACGCTGGCAATACGTTACTACACTCAAAACTACCAGACGGCCGCGATTTTTACACCATACCGGCGTTTGCTTCCGCGATACCAAACTATTACTGGCTGTTCATGCAGCAGTATACGCTTATGGGGATAGGGCTGTTTGACATGTCGGACGGCGCGCTGTGGATTTCTCCCCATTTCAGTATGAATTCAATGAAAGATTACATAACACGTAAATTAGCGCAGGGAGGAATACGATGAAAAGTTTACCGTGTAGACCAACCACTGCCATGAAGGGAACTGTCGTAGCTGCTGGCGCAGCGGTAAAGAAAGCAACCTTTCTTGATGCAGACAGTAAGCCGTCATGGTGCAAACGGTTAAGAATACGCGCCGACGCAGCAGCGGCACACTCAGGGAAAATTCATTTCAGGGTTTATGCTGAATCAGGCGCAGCCACAGCGTTAGACCCGGGCGCAAGTGACCCGTGGATTTATGCTGGCGACGACTACCTGATGCCGGAAGACCTGGCGATATGTGAAATCAGGTTCTACAACGCTGACGCTGCGGAAGATGCCGACATTTACCTTGAACCGTTCAGCGACGTTGATATTTCTAAAAGCGCGTTCGTATAAGGGGTGAGATATGGGGTTTAAAAAATATACATTGGCATTAGTCGCTTTGCTGATTTTCGCGATGTCTGCGCCGTCCTTGGCACAGGTTTCAAGATGGAGGCACACGCACAGGGGCAGCGACCACATCGGCGCGATAAGTACCGAACAGGACATTACAACCTGGGCGAGTTCAACCTTTGCCAGCAAAAGCATTTCACTTGATGCCTCAACGGGCGATATATATGCTTCCGGCTCAATTTACGCTGCTGGCTCTGGATCATTCAACAATATATTCGCGACAGATGTTTTCATAGGCGGCGACCTGTGGGCGAGTGGGAGCATAAGCGCGACAGGCGCGATTGTGACTGACGCCTACGCGAGTGCTCCGATATATTTCGGTGACGGCAGCGCGTTAACCGGACTCAGCGCGCAGGGAAACAAGTTTGCAAGCGAGGCGTTTTTCGCGAGCCATACGTGGCATGGCGGGAATATCTACGCGAGTGGAAGTATAAGCGGTGGAACAGATCTTGATATTTCTGGTTACGCGAGCGCGAGCAGCATCATAGTGAATAACGCTACAGTGGTAGACGGGAGCCAGAACGGCAGTTTTCAGAACGTGAACTCTACGGGTTACATGAGCGCGACCGGGGCGATAATCACCGACAGCTACATTCAGGCAGCGGTGGCGAGTGCGACCACAGTACAGGGCGAAAGCATAGATGTGCGGTCTTCAAGCGCGACTATTGGCTTTGAGTTCCGACAAGGTAACAAATGGTCTGGAGCGAATGAGGTTGATACCGTCCATGCAGTTTACCCGATCAGCGTTGACCTGCCGTCTGATTGGCAGGACACGTACAACCCATATGCGGCAGCTATCGAGGGGCAGGTTCGGCACGATGGTGGAACATCATTTATAGCACGTAACAATGTAACACCTACAACTGGCTTTGCAATGATAGGTCAGTACGGTGGTACTACGAACGGTTTTCGTATTAGACATAATGGGGTAAGCGAATTCTGCATGGGTGCTGCTGAAAACAACTGTGCTGAATTTTCTTCTACAAATTCAGACGGTACGGACGGTGACGCTACGCTACAGGTGAACGACACTTCGCTTGCCACTATAACCCATGTGGATTCTGCTGGTACGGGTGACGATAATGTGATTGCCACTCATGTTTTCATTGGCAACAAGGCTTCTGGCAACGACAGGTTTGCCCTTGTCGAATATACCGTTTCAGAAAATGATACTGCGAGTCCTGCCGGTAAAGTTACGTGGAGGCTGTTGACAAACAACAGCACTACCACAAAGCATGACGTGCTTGAACTGGACGGCAAAGACAGGGATTTAACCCTTGGTGTAACGAGCGGAATAGCCTACGACTTTATATCTAATGGGAATATTACAATAGACGGAGGGATAGCTGCTGCTACTGGTAGTTTTACCACTGATATTTCAATAGGCGATGACCTTTATGCTACTGGCGAAGTTGTTCTTGGTACCAATACTGATTATTTAAATACCCTTGGCGTATATGATTCGTTTTACAACGTACACATGCTCAATCAACAGAATACAGGGCGTGGATTGATGCTCGTTAACGACTATAACGGGGATGCTGCCCCGGTTGCAATTAAGTTTCAGAAGGTTAAGCAGAGTGGTGGTGCAAGTCAGGCAGCCAATGCTGGCACAAACGTAGGTACGCTATCGTTTAACGGGCCTAACGATGCCGGAACAGTTGACCAGATATACGCACAGATAACCGTAGATGTTGCAGACCCTTCCGCCGGTGTTCAGGAAGGGCGGATAGAGCTTTCTGTCGCACAGGGCGGATCTCTTACTGAATATCTTCAGCTCGATGGTGAAAATGAAAGCGTTGACTATTCAAAGCCTATGCGTCTGGCAGAGGTTAACGTTCTTCCTACATGTGACTCTACGATGTCATTTGCAAGGGTAGGGCTAAATGGTGGTGCTGCTACAGACAGTGTACACACATGTTTGTATTACGCCAGTGGTTCGCAATGGCTTTGGTCTACAGATACGTACGATGTAGTAGTGCCATAGAAAGGAGAATGAACAAATGGCTATGAAGTTGATCTACAATGCGTCAGCACAGAAGATCGTTGTACAGGATGGCGCGGGACAGACCATTTCGGAAGACCCGACATTGATCGGTGCCAATCCGAGTGACCCGAACACGATTCTGGTTAAAGCAGTTCTCGCCGTGTCTGTCCCTGACCCGATTGATCTTAACGACTAAGGGCGGTGAAGCATGGCTACACTCAGTTGGGATGATGCCCGTAAGGTTTTAACAGAAGACCTCACGGACGAACTTATAGCCACCGAGACATTTCAGGTCACGACAGGCGGTGACACTCTTTCGTACACCGTTCCCGCTGACCGGAAGGCGTATGTCAAGGCGGTAATAACAATCGAGGAAGTTGACGCATAATGTCGCTCAATATCACTGAAATCAGGACACAGGCAGGCTACCTGCTCTCAGACCCCCTGGCACGTCGCTACACCAACGACGAGAAACTTGTGTGGGCCAACAACACACTTGATGAAATCGGCGTGCAGGCTGGCTTTGAGAAGAAAACTTTTAAGTTTGTGGGGCGCGGTTATATCGAGACTCGCAACGGTGCGCGGATTTATGACCTGCCTGCTGACTTGATAATGATTGATAAGGACGAGGGCGTACATATAAACGGGCTTCGCTATCTGCCATCCACGCCAGCCGAACTAGATTTGTTTCAGGAAAAGGCTACGGCTGGAACAACGGACGAGGAAACGAATAACGCTGACTTGGAAATCAGTACAACTGATTACTTTGACGCTTCCTACACGGGGCTTGTGCAGCATTACTTTGTTGACTATTCTGACGAGAATTCACGAAGCACGGGGCGAAGCGGAAAGATAATATGGTTCCAGCCTAACCCTGCTGATAGTGCAGACGGCGAAGTCCGTTATTACTTTTTATCAACGCAGTACACCAACAGCGGATCAAATACTGCGAATATCATCCGCTCGCTTTCTGAAGTGCTTGTTCGCGGAGTAGTTTTCCGCGCATCGTACAAGGGCTTCATCGGCGGTTACATGAACGAAAACCAGTACATCGCTGCGAAGCGTGAGTACATGGAAAAGAAAGCAGAAGTAATACAGTTCTATGACGATTTGAGCAAGGTTCCAGATTACCAGCCACGCGCTAAAACCGCACGACAGGCTTACGGAATGTACCGAACGTCACGGGCGGCTAAAGGCACGTATGGTTTCAATGTTGACTACTGATATGCTATGCCGAGAAAATATGACTACAACAGGGAAATATTTTACGGGCTGAACTATCGCGACCCCGTAAGGTGTAAGCATGGCGAGAAGTTCTACGAATCAATAATCGCGAAAAATATAATCCTTAACAAAGACGGTGGTTTTACCGCACGGCCCGGGCGCACAACGCGCTCTACGCTTCCGGCGCCCATTCACTCAAAACACTGGTTTGTAGACGTAAACGATTCAGCGCACATGCTGGTGGGGGCAGGCGACACGCTTTATGACGATGGCGATATTAGTGGTTCGCCTACAGCATCGCTTACCGGGCTGACAAATAACACGCGCTCAAACGGAGTTTCATACCTGAATTATTTCTGGTTTTGCAACGGCGTAGACGCGAATAAAAAGTTTAACGGAACCACATGGACGAACATGTCAATCGCTGCGCCGAGTGCTGCGCCAACGATTGCAGACGGTGGAGCAGGGGGCCTGACAGGGGGTTATCAGTATGTTTATGTTTACGTTTACGTCGATGCTGTTACTGGCTATGAGGCAGAATCACGTTATTCCTCAAGGGCTGACATCACGGTATCCAGCAAACAGATTGATGTGTCAGTCGTAGCGGACCCCACAGGTGAAGCAACCTACATAAGAATATACAGACGTTCAAGCAATGCGCTGGATTACAAGGCGTGTCCCCTGGACGGCAGCGGTGGCATAGACCTACCGAATACGTCCACCACGTACACGGATAATACCGCCGAAGCTGACATGGGCGCGGTGGGACGCTATCTGAACGAGGGCGAAGTATTAGACACCGACTTTAGCCCGGTAATATTAAGCGGTATAGCGATGTGGAAAAGCCGGTTGTGGGGCTGGAGTGGTTCATATCTTTATCGTACTGTACAGGGGCGTCCCGGTGACTGGTACAATGAATCAAGTGTGGTCGGCAGCACACCGCTTAATATGGACCCGCAGAATAATGAAAATATACTTACATGTTTTGCAACGGAAAACGCGCTTGTCGTGCTTACCGAATCGAAACTGTTCCTTATTGTTGGTGATGCTGAACCGTTTGCTGTAATTGATAAAAAGTGGGGTATCGACTGTATTGCTGACAGGTCTCTCGCAAACTGCGCTGGAATACTCAGGTGGCTCGGTTCGGACGGCGTATATGAGTTCGACGGCTACAGTAAGCCTGAAAACATATCTCGGAAAATTAACAGGGATGCGCATGGCTTCAATCGCGGAATACTCGACAATCAGATAAGCAAGTTGCAGTATGCGTGTGGGCTGTGGAACCCGTTTTTTGAGCAGTACGAATTGAGTGTCCCTGAAAACGATTCAGATTACAACAAAAAGACATTTGTTTACCGCGTAGAGTGCGTCAACGATTTAAGGATTTCGCCGTGGTCTGAATACGATTACGGCTTTGAATCTGCTGTCAACGGCGATGGAAACAGGATATTCACAGCTTCAAAAAACGAGTATGTCTACTACGAAGACAATATAGGCATACAAGACGATTCGACAGATTACACTTGGGAATACGAAACCCGCAAGTCCGACTTTAGCGACAAACTCCGTGATAAAGTACTTGACGATGTTACGGCAACAGGCGCGGGCGCGACTGCGACAATAACATTCACGACAAAAGTAGATGTCCTGAATTACGGCGTATATACAGATGAGTTCGACTTGACGCTGACCGGTGACGAATGGGCTGATAGTGGCGATGAGTGGTCAGACACAGGCGACTTTTGGGAAGGAACAGAAGAAGCAAGCAGGACGCTTCCATACGGTCAAGAGATGGCTGGCGCGTATGTTGGCTTCAATATCAGCGGTGACAAGCACGCCAGTTTTTACGGCTTCGCGCTGACCTATTTCAAGATAAAGAGGAACCCGGCATGAAAAGAAAACTTTTAAATTCCATAGGTGCGATAGGTGTGATATTTGTCGCTGCGCTACTGCTTAATATGGTGGGCGCTGTTTTGTTTGAATATGCGTTTTCAGGCACGTTCACGGCACCGTATCGACCCGTTGACGGCACAGCACGGACACCAGCGCTTTATATGTCAAACTGGACGGCACTTGAAACTGAGTTTAACGGCAATGTTGAATCCACGAACATCAAGGACGGCACAATAGTTAATGCCGATATATCCGGTTCGGCTGCTATCGCTGACACAAAGTTAGACTGCTCTGGTGACTGGCAGACGGTATCAGACTGTAACGCTGCTGTCGGCAACGCCGATGCGATGCACTCCCACGATGCAAGCAATATCAGCGTTACTCCGGGCGACTACGCGACTGATACGGTGGCAGGGCAGCTTACAGAGATTGCGGATTATGTCGGTCTCGGAAACGCTTCGTCGGCCGACACTACGACGTATCATTACATGCAGCGGTACAAACCCGGCGCAGCATACACAGCACTCAGCGATTACCAAAGTAATTACAAGTCAGAGGCAGCATTGGTTACAGGTTCGGGTGAGTTCAACAGAACGTACAAAATGCCGGGTGGAACCAACATGAGCCTTTATCTCGGAATGGAAGTAGAGGCTTTATCGACCAGTACGCTCAATCTTTACATACCATCCGTTGATGACTATATAGCCGTGTTCGTGGATGACGCCAACGAGTACACACAGAACGGGGCAGCAGACACAAATCAGACACTAAACATCGGGATCTCGCAGGGAACCCACTCGGTCAAGTTTATCTGTATTTCAGCAAGCGGGGCCACGCCAGACGGAATGATATGTAACCAGCTTAACGGCTTTTTGGCGTCAAGCAGCATTGTGTTTAAGGGGACCGCGACACCATGAGCATGAACCAGACACAACCTTTTCCGGTTGTAGGTGGCAATGCAGAACAGCGATTGCGACAGCTTGAAGACCGCGTAAACAGGCACCTGGTTGACTTATCCATTCACCTGAACGCTGGCGACCACGAAGGATACGAATACGACGCGACAACCGGGCTTGTGAATCAGTGGACGGTTTACGGCGATACCGGCAAAACAATTAAAGTCTATGAAGAAACGTACAACTACGACAGTTCGAGCCTTTTAGCCTCGATGCAGATAAAGATTTACAAGGCTGGAGAACTTTACAAAACGATTAACGTGACGTACACATACGATGCAGCCGGGAAGGTTACTGGAATAGATTACACGGAGTACTGATGTTTGGAATAGTACAGGTACAGAAGATAGTTGATGACATTACCCGCCAGCTCGGGACTGTCCAGATTTCGGGTACCTTGCCGCTTCCAACGGGTGCGGCAACGGCTGCAAACCAAGTACTTGAAATTGCTGAGTTAACAACGCTTAACGGGAAGGTGGCTACTGCCGCGAATCAGGCTACTGGTAACGCAAGTCTTTCTTCGATCGACGGAAAAATTACAGCATGTGACACTACAGGAAAAGCTACAGCATCTAATCAGACTGATGGGTCACAGAAATCGCAGCAGGTAGACGGAAGTGGCAACGTGCAGCCAGCGGGTGACGATCCTGATAGACAGGTATGGACAACCGATGCGCTAAATTACAACGCAGCGGAAGCGGAACGGTTTGCACACGGTACGGTGACGGCAGACTGGACTGGCGACTCGTCGAGCAATGCGACGAACAGCAGCGGTAACAAGCGTGTTGTAACGAGCATTCACCTTGACGGTTTAAATGATCCCACGGCGCAGGTATTGCTTTCTATAATCATACCGGTGCGCGTACAGGTTAAGATAGACGGGACTACAGAGTTTGAAAAGATAATGGCTTTCGGAGCAGACAGCAGCGGTTTAGACCTGCTCATTAACTGGCCTAATGGCTCTAATTTAAACACGACTGTTTATCTTGGTGGAAGCACAGACCTTAACATAAAGATTACTTGTATGTACAGGGAGATAGCTTAATGCCTAACAAATTCAAGAAGCAGAAGGAAAAGGTAGACGGTCAGAACATTGTTAAAATAGCCATGTATGACGGCGATAAGCGTTTAGTAGCGCAGGGTATTCCAGAGGCACTTGAAAAAGATAACGAGTATTTAAACGCACTTAAAATAGTTATGGAGAAAGAATATGAGAACAGTATTGACAACAACGCTGATCCTGTTATTACTGACCTCGGTTAGTGCGCTTGCTGTCCCGATAAGCGATTCTGGAACCGGCAATTTTGCTGTCGTTGAAGACAACGCGTTGCACGTGGTGGACATAGCGACGGATACGAAGAAGGTTGAGTTTTCGAGCGGTACTGTAATTATCTATGACAGTGGTGGCTACCCTGCGGAAGTCGACAACATGACGCACACGCTGCAAGTTATTGATTATTCGCACCATGAGATACATTCTGGCGACCACTACTTTATAGCTGGCACAACCGACATGGGCGGCAGTTCGACAGCCACGTTTCTTTTCACTGTTCCAAACACAACGAAGTGGCCTCACGCATTCTGGGGCTTAGCGACGGAAGCGGAAGCTACTTTCTCGATGTACGAGGGTTGTGCTGTCAGCGCAAGCGGATCTCAGATTACCCCGATTAACAACAACCGCAATAGTGCCAACACTGCTGGTGTTACTGCGTTTTCGGGGCCAACCGTGAACACAAACGGGACACTGGTTTACAGCGCAAAGGCGGGTAGTGGAAAACAGATTGGTGGCAGCGAAACACATGAACACGAATTTATAGGCAAGCAGGACACGAATTACTGTTTCTATATTGAAAATGATACGGTGAGTAACAACTGGCTCAGTTACGATTTTTTCTGGTATGAGCATACGAGCAAGGTGCGCCCGTGACAAATGTTACAGAACTTTTAACAGCCGAAGTAAATAAATGGAAGCAGGTTGCTGAAGCATACAAAAGAGATAAGCAGGAAGGGGTACTACTACAAACACAAAAAGAGAACGATTGCGGTCTATGCCCGAAGTACCGGAAGTACGTTACGAAAGGCGAAGCACGGCTCTTGAACTGCCGCGAGTGTCCGATTGTGCTGGCGACACGGCATACCTGTTCATACTGGTGGCTGAGACTCGGATACACGAAAGATACCGACGACAAGACCGCAGAGGAATTAACCAAAATGGCAGACGATACGGCTAAATTCATAAGTGAAGTAATCGAGGTGTACAAATGGGCGATATAACAGAATTTGGAGAATCCCTAGGAATAGGCGACGTGGGCGACATCGCACGCAATCCTGTCGTTGCTCCGATTGCAACAGTGGCGACAGGTGGATTGCTTGCACCTGCTGTCGGCGCTACGGCAGGCACGATGCTTGCAAGTGCTGGAATGGCTGCTGCTGCTGGTGGCGACCCGATACGCGCGGCGATACTCGGAGGCGTTCAGCAAGTGCTACCTGGCTTGGGTGGCGATCTCGGACAGTTCTTTGGTAGTGAGGCGGGGAAAGGCGTTTTAAGCGCATTTCTCAACATGGGTGGCGGTGGGCCAGAGTTCAGCGGTTTTCTTGAATCTCTGGGCATATCAGGCAGTCAGAAAGATGTCGTAGAGGAAGTGCTCGCACTCATCGCTTTAACCGGCGCAGGAAAAATGCTTGCGAAGGATGCTATATCCAAGGCGAACACGCTACAGGAATACGAGTACACCGCGATTCAGAATCTTGTGAATACTGCTCAGACATTATCTGACCCGGCGAACATGGAGAAGATGGTGCAGAAGGCGCAGGAGGACACGCGCAAGGCTTTCGGGAATGAGCGCAAGGAACTCGAAATGGACTTGTACGCGCGAGGACTCGGCGAGAGGACAACTGGCCCGATGGCTGCGCTTTCAGACGCGGAAGCGCGCGCAGAACTTGAGGCGCGGCGCGGGATTGAGATGGATTATCCTCTCAGGGCTATTCAGGCGCAGTCGGCTATTATGCCAACGGTTTCGGGTGCAGCTCAGTATTACACGGATGTCGCAGAGGCAGAGAAACGCTTACCGCTTGAACTTGGCATGGAGATATACAAGTCAAGGCAGAAGTCGCCAATGGAGCAGTACTATGAAGGACTCACAGCGCAGCAAGCTACCCCGGCGGCGAGTAGCCCGCTTTCAGGTCTCACGCTCGGTGACATAACGGGCGACAACATGTTCGAGGTTAGTCCGTACAGACTACCGGACGGCACGGCAACTACCGGAGGCTACACAGGAACGTCGCTTCCGAACTACGGGGGTGGCGGTTACGGCTTTGAGAACCAGTTACCGGAAATACCAACGATGGACTTTAACTACGGCAGCTACAATCCAGCCATTAACACGACAGGCTTAGACCTTTCATCGGGCAGTCTTGGAACAGGCATGGCGCCGTCTAACTACCTGAAACGATTTAAAAGCGGGGTGTATTGATATGGCTCTTATAGATGCTTCGACATTCAGGGGCGCAAGAGATTTTTACGCAATGAAAAATGAATTGCGCCAGAAAAGGGTTGGCGAATTGGCACAGGTTGAGGCGCAGAAACGCCAGAAACGTTTTGAAGAAAATCAGCGTGCTAATCAAGAACTATCGGCTTTGCTTCGTAAGCGCGAGGTTGAAAACGCTGCTACCCGCACCGAACTAGCGAAGGCGAAAGCGTGGCGCGATGCACGCGAACACAATCAAAGAATGAGTACCCGGCAACTTGAAATCGACAGGCTGAAAGACCCGCTGTATAGAGAGATACCCCCGGCTGTTAAGCGCAGACTTGCTTCGCTTGAAGATAAGGTTTACAAAAGCAAAGTTCCGCTTACCGCTGAAGAAGCAGCCGAGTTTTCGGCGTGGAATTTGGCTGCGCCCACAGTCAGGGTGGAGGAAACTGAATACGAACCGCCTCCGATATATATACCTGGAGAACAGCCGAGTACGGGCGCAACAGGAGAACTGCCAAGTCCGAGTACGGGCGCGCTTAAAACGCTTTACATGACCTATGAAGCCATTAGCAAAGACCCGAAAGCAGATTGGGAAATCAAGCAAGACGCATTAGAAAACATGGCAGAAATAGAAGAAACATTGAGATACAATGAGGCCAAGACAACTGTAGCGCCCGCTATAGTTGAAGTGCAAAAAATGCTTGATGAAGGCATTACGGTAGAGGAGCCACACGAAATTAACGTAGAAGGTGGAAGCGTGTTGGATATTGCAAAGGGCATGTCAAGAACAGCGAAAAAACCAGCGTTGCGCGAGGAAATAGAAGCCTACATAGAAGCTAATATTTTGCAACCCCTTCGTAACGCAGGATACAAAGGCACGATTGAAGCCGGGAGGATTAAAGCCCAACTCGATGATTTGCTCGACAACATCTATGGGCGCGTGGGAACTCGCGGAACCAAGTCCGAAGCTGCTGCTGCCAGTGCAGTCACCGATGAATCAATGGACGAAACGGCCGGTTATTTTAGTCCGTTTGAAGATTAACTATGGCTAAACGAACTGACGAAGAATATCTTGACGTACTGCGCAGATTTAATAAGCTGCCGGTCAACAGGCGTTTGCCTGAATATGAAAAGTGGCGCAGCAAGATCAAGGAGGAGGGCTACAACGTCGAACGCTTTGACGCGAAACTCGGGTACACCTCGCAGATGGAAGCTGCTGCGCGTGGAAGGGCGGTACTTGACTCAAAGCCTGCGAAAACGCTTTTTAAAATCATAGAAAAGATTGAGCAGTACACAGCGCAACCGTTAAAGAATTTCCTTAAAACGCGATTTGAGGAAGTCGGCTACGAGAATATTCCATACATCAGCGACGAGGACGCGCCCGAGGTCATTGGCGCGCTTTACACGGTGGCAAGACCGTACTCGGTAACAAATGTAATTAACCCCCTCGGTTTACTGAAGGCAAAAAAGCAGATAGCTTCCCCGGAATATCAAAACGCGGTCAAGGCGCTGCAAGACAAGGGACTCGGCGTACTGGTCGATGCTGTAAAGAAGTCGCCCAAGTATATGGAAGCCACGTTACCCACGCGGGGCGCGATAAAGTCTGCTTACAGCGCAGCCAAGGGCGAAGTAAAGACGGATGTTGAGGACATCATTAAAGAAGCGCGTGGGTTAGAAGAACTGACCACGCCCGACAAGGTTGTAGCGTTCCTCGGTGAAATGGGGCTTGATATTACGTCGTATGTCGGCGCAGGCGTAGTCACAAAGCCAATCGGCAAGGGGCTTGCTGCACTCAAACAGGCTGGCAAAAGTCGCAACATACCGTTACTTGTGAAGGCGATTGAAACGCTGGAAAAATCCACGCCCAAAGAACTTTACAAACTTTTAAAAAGAAATAAAGAGATAGCTGGCGAAGCGGAAAAGGCGCGGATTCTTACCGAAGCAGAAGGCGCGGAACAGGCTGCTAAAGAGTTTTCTTCTGAAATGTCAGGAACAGAAAAGCTGCGCGAGTTGCCGACAGCACAGAAGCGGATAAAGGAACTGCTTGAACAGTACAAAAGAACTGGTAAAAAAGAATACCGCGACGAAGCGGTAGCCATTAGAAAGCAGTTCGACAGAACAGAAGAACTCCAAGAAACAATATCAAAGCCGATGGGCGTTCTTGACGAACTAAAGAAACGGCTACAGTCCGAGGCGCGGGGCGTTGAAGAAACGCGCAAGATGTACCCCGGAACACAACAGGCTGACGCATCTATCATCAGGGATGCCGCAACCATACACGAAGATATATACCTTTTGTACGAGAAGTATCCAAAAGAAGTTATGCGTATTCTTAAGACCGCTGAATCAGATACAGAGATAGCACGCAACCTTGATAGCCTTTACAAAAAAACAAAAAACGCAGATCGTGGAACGGTTTATGGAAAAGGCGGAATACTGTCAGGGGAAAGAAACCCTGCTGCTGCTGCTGGCGCTTCATCGCAACTTAAAAAGAGAAAATACAGGTATGTAAAAAAACGTGAGAAAGAATTAAAACCCGAGGTAGAACAACTGGTATCTACCACTGATGAGGGTTGGCCCATAACAGTACAGCGAATTGAAGAACCAGACGTTAAGCCAAGTTTTAAAAAGCCGCAGGGTTTATTCACCACACCAGCAGAGGTTAAAAGTCCGCATCTTGATTTGGGTGGAAAAAGACACACGTACAGACTTAACCATAACGCTAAAAAAATAGAAATAAGAGAATACCCAATAGAAGAAGTGCGATTAAGAAAAGGCGCGATTAGCGCTGGCGCTGGAGTTCATGCAGCACGGCACTTTTTGGGGTTAGAAAAGTTTAATAAGATTAAAAACATGTCTAAAAAACGCCTTATAGAATGGGCTAACAAAAGATATAAGGGTGCAAACTTCTCGAAATATGAGGAGGGCGATGATATTCAGGACATAATCGAGGGGATAGGTTCTCAAGAAGCCAAAAAGAAAGGCTATGACATGTATATGGTAAGGGATTTTAAAGACCCTGAATATACAGAAATTGTTTTACTGAACAGAAAAAACGCTGTTCTTGGCAGAAAAGCAAGTAAAGAGTACAGCAGAACAGTGAATAAAATTGAATATCTTTATCGGGTTTATGGCGATAACATTGCAACAAAAAGCAGGGTTGATGAGTTTGTAGCTGAGCTGGGACGCGGTACAACTATCAACGATCTTTTTAAAAAGTATCCTGAGTTTGTAGAGGATATTTCCGACATACCGCTTGAAACTTATGCTTTATATGCCAAATATGCCGACAATCCAGCCATGATGGATAAGGTTCAAAGCATGCTTGCCGACCTTGCTGGCGGTGAGAGCATAATAAAAATACTCAGAAAATATCCAGAGTTAAAACCCGACATTCTTGACGCGCCCGTAGGTCTAAAACAAAAAGAAATTAAAACATTTAAAATCAATATGCCAGAAGCGTATAAAGAGTTTCAAAAAAGAGTTGGTGACAGACCGACTTATGCGCAAGCAATGGAGGGAACGGAGCAGCTTGCCGCAGAGTTTAGGGCAGGGTTAAATAAAAAGGGGACATACTATAGAAAACTTAATGCGTTGATTAAGCGGATTAAAGATGTTGGTTTTCGTCCAGAAGACAAGCGTATGCTTGAAGAAGGTTCGCGCTCACAGTACAACTCGCGCGTGTGGTCGCAGCTTACGGACGACGAAATAGGTGGCATTGAAGTTGCGCTCGACCAGTTCAGGAAAACCGGTGATGCAACCCACCACGCACGCGCTGTTCAGATATTGGATAACTCCCAGGCTGCGAAAAACTGGAAAGCTGTAACTGAGGCAGGCGACCCCGAAGCATCGCGCCACGCAGCAGACCTGATATTCGGTGAGCCTGACGACGCGCTACTTGCCGGGGCAATAGCTGAACCGATAAATAAAGAAACGGCGAAGCAGTTAAAAAGGAAGTTCGGTCAGCAAGGCAACCTGAGAGACGTACTCGGTGAACTGTTCGGCGCACGTACTATCGACGACCTAACACAGCAGGAAGCAGCAGCATTTGAATACTACATGAAGAACGCCCGAAAGGTGCGCGGTAAATGGGTGCATGACGATTTAACGCGCGTTGCAGAAGGCGACTTCATTAAGTCCATGAATATGCGAGATCCGCTATGGTTTGAGAAGGTGACGAAGACATTCCTCGGTTCGCCTGAAACCGTGATGCGCGAACTCGGTATCGAGAATATTTACAAGCTGTATAAAACAAGATGGACTGAAATGAACAACAAACTCAGCGACCTTTTCGATGAACTCAGGGCGTTAAAAAACGAGACAGACAAAATAGAGGGTTCCTCGAGAGAAATCTTTCGCGCCTTGAACACGCTGCCAGAAATAGATGAGGATACTGCCAAGGCTATCAAGGAAATAAAGAAGGTCAAAAGCACTAAGTTACCGCCTGAACTCGACGAAGTGGTGAAGGGTATCAGGGCGAAACAGATAGCAAGCCTGCCAGAAGAACTCAAACCGGCTGCGCGACGCATCATGAATATTTATGACGAACTGGCAGACGCGCAAAAGCTCCCGTGGTCTGCACGAATAGTTAACTATGTTACCAACATCAGTTATGACGGCGCGGCGAAGCAGCTTATTGATGAAGGGATATTAGACGAAGTAGCCGATGGAGTGTTTGAACTTTCAAAGAAAACCATGATTAACGGTGTCCCTTACGCAAAAGGAACGCGCCTTGATGAAACACTTATGTCTCAAATGCAGAAGGACGCAGATATACCGTACCGCATACGAAGGATTCTTGAATTTGTTAACCCGAAGCGGATTACTTCACGCTTCACGAAAAAACGTGACAAGTCACAGTTTGTAGCCGAGGATGTCTGGCTTGCCCTTGACCGCTATCTACCCACCACAATGCGGAAGATATACCTCGATGAGCCGTACCAGATGGCACGCAAAATTATTACCGGAGAAAATACAAAGAACACCGCTGCAGCGCATGTGCTGGACGTATTTAATCAGAACATCCGCGGAATATCGCGACCAGCACTCGGAGGGCGCAAGCGCGGGAAACTCGCGCAGGCTGCATACGGGATTACTAATAACGTGTTTCTCGGCGCTCTGGCTCTCGCCCCTGATTCTGCGCTGAAGAATCTTGGACAGGGCATGAACGTTGTCGCCGAACTCGGCGGGGACTACGCGACCCGTGGATACAAGATGATGCTTACACCAGAGGGCAGAAAACTTGTCATGGACTCGGGGATTATTGACGAGTCTCAGATTAGGAAACTGGTAAAACTCGGCAAACTCAGGCAGATTAGCGGTGGCAAATACAACAAGGCTCTCGACAAGTGGGGCGATGTCCGTGACAAATCTATGTTTATGTTCCAGTTCGCGGAAACGGTAAACAGGGGAACGACCTACCTTGCTGCGTATTCCAAGTATCTCGATGAGCCGGTAAAGGGTTTCAAGAACGCCGACGAATACGCGCAGCACATTGTAAGGAAACTTCAATTCGATTACACAGAGATTGATATACCGATGGCTTTGCAGTCACCCGTAGGGCGCGTGTTCGGGCAGTTCCTTACCTACCCGGTAAAACAGACTGAGCTTATCGCTTCATGGATAAAGAACGGCGAGACAGATAAACTTGACCGATACTTCAGGTCACAATACATGATGCTCAAGGCCGGGTCTGAGCTTAACACTGACATGACACAGTTCACGGGCGCGGGACTTTCGCCTGTTGGCTTCGACGAGTACACCGGCGACCTTGAGTATATGCCACCGCCGGTTCCAAACTTCGCTTATAAATCTTTGTTCTACTTGATTGACAAGGGTCGAACCGGCGCACCGTGGGGTGAACCCACGTCGGACGCTGGCAAGGCTGCGCTGCAAGATTTGAAAACGCTTGTCCCCATGCACATGCCGATAGTTCCAGGGGGCCGCTACATTAAAAAAATGCTCGATCAGGCTACCAATGTTTCCCTTACAGAAAAGGCGCGCGAGATGGGCGACGTTGCGGAGGACTTCGACAAGCTACGTCAGTTCCAGCAGTTCGGCGAAATCAAATCGCCACTATTGTACCGCCCGACCACTGAGAAAAAACGCGACATCCCGAAGGGCGAAAGCATGTTGCGCTACCTTGCATCCCTGCCGGATCTCAAAAGAGTAGAGCAGTTCCACAGGAAGCCGCGCGACAAGCAGCAAAGCGAATACATAAATAAGAAAGCGCGCGAACAGTATGGTCTGATGAAAACATACAAGACAAACCGAGTACCCGAACTTCGCGAACGCATCATTAAGCTGGCGCAGATTACTGGTATTGACCCGGTAGAAGCATTTAAAGAAGATAAACGGCGAATCGATGCAGGGCGAGCAGGCTTGTTTGAAACAAAGGAAAAACAGTACGGCGCGCAAAAGTCGCGCGATTTAATGAGCGAAGTCCTGAGGCTTGAAGCGCAAGGCAAGCACGCCGAGGCGTTAAAATACGGGCGAGATAACGGGCTTAACGAAATGAGCGCAAAGGAAATCAACAGCAGCGTTAAAGCGTATCTCCGCGAACTGCTTAAGGCTGCGCAGGCTGACCCGCAAAAGGCGAAAGAGTACCGAATATTATCCAGCATCTTCCCGAAGACGGCACTTACAGTTGAGGAAGAAACAAAAGCATTACAGAGGTCACAGTAATGGCAGAACCTATTGACGGACACAACGGAGTACAGGACGTGCAGATTGAGGCGCACGATAAAAGCATTAATAAGCTACAGGAATGGAAAGAAGGTTGGCCCACAAAATGCGAAGGGTACAGAAAAGAAATGTACGATGAAATGAAGGCACACAACAAATGGGTAGTAACCCTCATTCTAAGCGGTCAGGGATTGCTTGCGGGTGTAATCATCGCCCTCAGAATATGGGGTAGCTAATGATTCACGGAACAGACGTTTACGGTGAAGCTGCACAGGTGGTCGGCTTCATGAAACACCCTGTCTACAGATGGGGCGGCAAGACACCCGATGCCGGCCTTGACTGTTCGGGGCTTGTCACGTGGGTGATGCGCGAACTCGGCGTTTACGATTTTCCGCACGGCTCATACAACATCTACGATTACTGTGAATCGGGTGCATTGGAAGTCGATATAGCGAAGCGCATTACCGGAGCGCTTCTTTATCGCCGTTCTCGCAGCGGTAAAATCGCTCACGTTGCGATTATTGCACCGCACAGGGCAACTGTAGAGGCAAGGGGCAGAAAGTACGGCGTAGGCCATTTCAAGGAACGCGGTGGCTGGACTGACGCCACTATTATACCTGGTGTTTTATATGGATAGGAGGAATCCGAATGAAAACAGGAATCAGTAGGACCATCACAATGGCAGTAGCGAGTATCGTAACACTGGTTGCACTTGGGCTGAACATGGCAGGCGTGGATATTGCGCCCGGGGAAATTGAAGCATTGGAAAAAAATCTGACTAATTTTCTGATGCTTGGCTACGGGCTGTTTATATCACTGTCGCAGATTTACCAGCGACTTGCCACGAAGAAGGTTGAAAAGAAGTTGGAGGATAATTAATGAGTACGTTGGGTAAGTGGAAATACAAGATAGGAAAGTTCCTGACAAAGTACGACCTCAAGGACGAAATAGCCGACCTGTTTATCAGGTGCGGGAAAGAGTTTGAAGACGAGATTAACGACGTTCTGAAGCGCATTGTTGAAATCTTGATGAACGTAGTGGTCAAGGTTATGACAGAATGCAATGTGCCTGTTGAAGTTATCCTGAAAGTCAAGGAACGAGTCAACGACCCCGACAATCTCCCGCGCTTCACTGAGATGGTCAAGGATGTTGTGAGAAATTTTATTAACAAAAAGCTGTGAAGGGGCGACTACATGCCTAACCCGAAAGCTCTGTCTGAAAAGTACAGGCTGATTCTATATCCTTTGTTTGAGAAGGAACACTATAAGGATAAGCATGGTGTTACACGAATCCCCTTGACAAGCATTTGTGAGCGCACCGGTATACCGAAATCGTGTGTTCTCAGGTCGAAAAGAAACTGGCTGAAAGAGCGCGAAGACTTGGGCTCAAAAACAGCTATTTCAGAACCCGAGTACGAAGACCGCAAGGAATTACAGCAGGAAAACGGAAACCTGAAAGACGAAATTGAACGATTGCAATATCAGGTTGAAAGCCTTGTTCAGCAGCGTTCTATAAACCTTCTCAATATTGATACCGAGTATGTTAAACTCGGAGTCATTTCCGACAAGCACATGGGTAGCAACTACGACAATGTGGAGTTCTTACACGCTGCGTATAAGGTGTTTGATGATTCCGGGGTACAGGCGATACTTGATGCCGGGGATATTGCAGACGGTGACAATTACCGAGGATGCCATTTTGAACAGCGTGCAGTTGGCTTTGACAATCAACTTAAATACGCAGTTGAAAATCACCCGTATTCAGAAAATGGTATCAAGACATACTACATCACCGGAAATCACGATTGGTCGCGCCAGGTCGGGGCAGACTTCGGGAAGGCTCTCGCCGAGAAACGCGACGACCTTGTGTATGTCGGCAAGGACATGGGCGTGATTATTTGTGGTAGTGGCGAGAAGACAGCAACCATTCACTTGATTCACCCTGGGGGCGGTACTGCTTACGCGCTCAGTTATAAAATGCAGAAGATAATAGAGTCATATACCGGGGGCACTAAACCAAATATTCTTATCAGCGGTCATTTTCACAAGGCTGAATACATCCCGAATTATCGCGGTGTGTTCGCACTACAGGCTGGCTGCATTGAGAAGCAGACCCCTTTTATGCGGTCAAAGCATATTGCAGCTATGACGGGCTTTTGGATAATTGAGTTTAAGATTGACACAAAGGGTATCCGCAATATGCGAGCGCAGTTCTTCCCTTACTATGAACCACAAAAGAAACCGGTATATATCTGAAAAGCCGATGACTGATATAGACCAGATTTACAACTGTCTTGACGATGATGGCGTAGAGCTTTTAGACGAAACCCTTAATGTCGTACTCAGTTTGTTTATCAGGGCAAACAACCACGAACGACGGCTATTCTACCGGATAATCAAAACGATTGTGAAAAAGTTTTTTGTGGGGCAGAAGAAGTACGGGCATTTAAACCCTAACGATGGTCGTGACTGGAGGCGGGAAACATTGGATGAGGCCGTAGACACAGTGTTCTATTCCACGCTTGCGGTCATGGATGATGAGCGTCCTTAATTTCCTGTTCTGCCTGTTCGATGAAGTACTTAGAATAACAATCACATTGATTGCCTTCGCAGTATCCGGTTTTGGTGTCGTAACTACACCATGATGGGATATCTATTGCTCCGCTTGCCTGAGAACAAACATCAACCACCGTTTTTTCTGACCGGCTATTTGGCTCAAGTGCCATCTCCAGCACCTTGATACGCTGCACAGCTTCGGCGTAACACGTTTTGAGTAATTCAAACTTTTCATCCCATCGGGCATCATATCCTGCATACGCATCATAATTCATGCTATCCAACACATTCTCAAACTCATTCTCACTCAGCATCGTTCCTCCTTTCAACTATCCATTCGCATACAACTGTAAATATCTTTTGGATTCCTATACCTGTGATAAAACACATGGTTAAGAATATCCAATACGGAATTGTTATTTCACTCAGCATCCCTCGATCTCCTTCCGCGCCTTGTCGATGCACCGCTTTAATTCTGCATCTTTGCCAATCGTAAAATAAGTGTGTGGGCTAAATAGTTCCAACGCCCTTCGCAGCACCCGTATCTCGTTCTCTTGCGCTACATAAGTGTCCTTCAACGCAGATTCGTTCGCGCTACCACGGCACGGTGTTTTATATTCTGACTGTTCGCAGTCATTACACCGTTTGCAAAAGCCATCGTCAACGATGTTGAAAAAGTTTTCCCTATTCATGCTCGCTCCTTTGCGTAAAACATTTTACACTTCTCGTTGATTGGTATTGAACGAATCTTCCCATCTTCACATTTAATATCTTTATCACCACGAGGAATCAACTTGTGCAGAAAGCTTTCCGCATTATTGCACTCATCGTAATTGTGGATGTAATGAAGCGTCAACACAGCGCAACCCCCATTGTGGACGCACTTCTCACAGTGCCGAGCCTCGTAATCCGTTCCCTCGCTACCGTTACTAAAGTATGCCATGCTACCCGCTCCTTTCTTTCTTGATTCTATCTCACGATGTGGTTAATATAATTAGCCGCTTTGTGGTTAATTTTCAACCAGACAAAACGTCACTACTTGTGTATAAATAGTGTTAGTTTGTCTTGATTATTGGACTACTTTTCAACAATTCTTTTAGTTCTTTTACCTCGCCATGCAATGCCTTTATCTCATTTCTCATAAACAAATCGTGTGCTATTAACTTATCCCTTATCGTTATTTCATGAGGCATACATGGTATGGATTCAAGATAATCAATAAACATTTTTTCGCTTAACTTCATACTCGCTCCTTTCATTCTACTAATTCGTAAGTCTGTTCAAATATATCGGGCTTGCATGGGTAAAATTCACCGTTAACACCCTTGATAATCCAATCGCCAATCCTTGCAGTCATAACGCCTTCAAGTGTTTGAATTTTGAGTATCGGCTTGCCATCATCAAAATCGGCAGCCGTATTACAGGTTATCCAATTAAACACCCTGTCTTTCGTTTCATCGGTGAATTGTTGTGCTTCAATAAATACTGGTTTTTTTCGGTATTTCATACTCGCTCCTTTACAGCTTGCCTATTTAAACACCATTTTCTAACAGCCCCCATATCTTTCTAAGCAATTGCAAATCGTCCATATCGCATCGCAACTTTTGCAGTTCAAAATTAATTGACAGTTGAAGGGAATTAAATTCAACCTCCATGCCCAACTCTTGTGTGTATGGCACTATGGTAGACTTGTCATTTATTCCATTGCCATCTGCATCATAAAACCACTTTCCGTATTCGGTTCTAAAACTTTCATCAACAGCATAGATAGTGGTAACTGCAAATGGTTTTTCATCAACCATGACAACAACTCTATCCCCGGCTTCAAGTTTCATCACAGGACTCCAATCTTTGTAAGTTCGTTTCTTTTAAATGCCACCCTGGATGCAGAATCTTCGTTGAACCGTAACCACCAAAAACCATCTTTATAATAATCTGCTATACCTATGTCCCCTTTACACATGCTGGCAACATCATTAACTGTTGGGTTAAATCTTCAGGTCGTTTCATGACTCCTCGCTTTCTTGATATATTTCTGCCAGCACGCTTCACGTTGATAGCTATATCGCTCGCAGTAATCGCATACTTCCCATATGTAATAGGCTCCCCAAGTTGCTATATAGGGGCATCTGTCTGGGTCGTATTTAACCACTACTCTACTCCCTCCTTAACCTTCTCAAGGAAGTAGGCTTTGACAACATCTGATGATAGATCGTCTTCATTGCCAACCCACTTCCATATCTCAGCCCTCAGCCAAGGTTCAGGGGTCATGTTGCCACACGCTGCGCTCAACGCTCTGCCC
>Ga0180431_10001444_pt1 | contig 33281 bp, 25 predicted proteins | sample SS_ome_11_FD_132459 | JGI IMG/M metagenome (GOLD analysis project Ga0180431, IMG submission 132459) | Hypersaline lake sediment archaeal communities from the Salton Sea, California, USA - SS_1_MS_1 metaG | ecosystem: Environmental > Aquatic > Non-marine Saline and Alkaline > Hypersaline >... | reverse complement strand
CGCTACTGCGCATCCGGCGACGACATGCAAAGGTCCATCACCTACTACTACTGCCTGCCCCAGGCGCATAACGGTGGGGACAATTTCTGCTTCGTTGACGGGCATGCGAAGTGGATGAACTTCGGCATAATGGTGCCCAGCGAGTTCTACAATACGTACTGGTCCTGGTAGCGCAGGCGCTGCAGGAATGGTGTTGCTGAGCACGCCGGCTGGTTGACAAGCGGCTGCGACAGTAAGATCGGCTTTGCCGATGGGCGGGATCAGATCCCGCCCTTTCCTTTTTCCCGCGCAGGTTCACTTCGGCTGGCGGCGAAACATGCAAGAGACCGACCGATACCCCCCGAGGAGGTCGCCACGATGAAGTGCAGCAGGCTGTTGCTGGTCTCAATTGTCTGTCTTGGTGTCTTTCCGCTCCTGGCGCAGAACGTCCCGCCGCAGACTATCACCCAGTTGAAAACCTATTACCCGGACACTACCTTGGTTGATGGCGGGAAGGCCAACTGCATCATAGTCTATCCTGATGAGGATGGATATGCAGAGCTGGCGCACCAGGTGGCGTCGGCGATTAAGGCGGCCACCGGTGCTGAGGTGCCAATAAAGACCGCCGAGCAGTACTCCGAGGCCGACCGCGACACCAACCTGATTTGTCTGGGGCAGATGAATAACAACAAGCTGGCCCTGGAGCTGTATATATGGCACTACATCGCCTGCGACGACTGGTTCCCCGGCCCGGACGGCTTTGTGGTGCGGTCATGCTGCGATCCCTGGGGCACCGGCAGCAACGTCATCATGCTCGGCGGGTCAGACCCGGCCGGAGTGCAGTTGGCCGTTGACTACTTCAAGACGCTGCTGGGCAAAGGCGGTACGCTGACGGTCCCACGCACGGTCAAAGTGCAATTCAAGGGCACCGAGAATCTGGAGGAGTTCGCCAAAACGATCGAGCCGTACTATCACGACAGCTTTATTGACCTGAAGGCGTTGCCGTATGGTGCCGAGCACAAGATGGTGCGGGCCGCCGAGGAGTACTTCCTCACCGGCCGCGACGAGTACCTCAAGTGCTATGCGCTGATGATGCGGCGCTGGATGGACGAGTACTACAAGTGGACTCCGGGCCGCCAGATCACCACCCCCAAGTACATCATTCCGGTGATGATACTCAGCTACGACCAGATCGAGGAGAGTCCGCTGCTGCCCGACGACCTGAAGCTGGAGATGACCAATCTGCTTTACGATTACACCTCGCGCATGAGCGTGCATAGCCGCATCACCCAGCTCCGGCACGGGAAGTTGACCAGCACCGGCCATCACAACGTTTCGCAGACCGTAATCTATGGCGGCCGGTACTTCAAGCAGTACTACCCGGAGGCCGACTTCGAGCGGATAGACCAGGGCATTGAGTACGTCAAGATGGGCCAGGATACGATTGCCAACTCCAACGGCTTCATGGACAATAATGGCGGCTATACCAGATACTACCCACTCACAGCGATGCTGTTGGCGTTAGCAATGGACAATCACGCCTTTTTCGACCAGGGCGCGGCCCGCAAATGGATGGAGTACTGCCTGCTGATCTGCGATTCATGGGCCGGCGCGTTCTTCGGCGCCACCCCAACCTCCTCAATCGCGGCATGGTACTACCAGGACCCGATCTACGTGTGGTTCCATAACTGGCGTCACAAGCGATCCGAGTACTATCCGCAGATGATAGCGACCAGCATCACGCGCCATCTCTGGACTTACCTGCCCAAGCTGGAGGAGCGGGTCCCCGAGGAAATGGCCGGCGTCCGCTATATGACCGTACACGAGACCAACTACGAGCAGATCAAGGCTCAAGGCAGCTTCGTCAACGTTCCCCGCGAGCGCACCTTCCATCAGCTTGCCATGCGCGAGGGGTTTGACAGAGATGACCAGTACCTGCGCCTCGACGGCATCAATGACGGCATCGCCAACGGCGGCGACGGGAATGCGATTTCGTGGATGTCGGATGGAAGGCCGTGGTGCTTCAGCGCCAGCAGTTGGGGCGGTGGGCGCTCGATGCGCTATCACACCACCTGCCTGGTACTCAGAGACGGCCAGATGGCAAGCAAGCGCGTGGCCTTCTGCGACCTGCAGTTGGCCTCCGACCTGCCGACCAGCGGCTTTGCGCGCAGTGTGATGCACGAGTACAACGGCCTCGACTGGGCCCGCAACCTGGCCTGGATTAAGGGCAAGTACTGGGTGATCTTCGACCAGTTGCTGGTGCGGGAGCCGGCGGATTACAGCATCTTCTGCCAGTGGATGCGGGTGGGATCATCGGTTGACGAGCAGTACCGCACCACAACCACCAGCCACAACGATAGCCTCCATCTGCAGGCGGCCGGGGGTAGCAAGCCCCTGGCCACCACCATCACCGGCGGAGCCACGGCCATCAGACAGGGCGTGCACGGTCAGCTTGCCTCAGGTCACGAATCCACCTTCGTGAACCTGCTGTACGGGCACCCTAAAGATGCGCCCGCTGATTATTCGGTCAAGCGCCTTAGCGACAACATGTGCCTGGTCACCGAACCCGACCGCCAAGTGCTTCTCGGCGTCGCACCGCTGGGCAAGCCCGATGCGGCGATAGTGCTGGGTCCGCAGATGCAGATCAAGTGCACGATGTTCGCCCTGGCACCTGACGAGGTAGCGGTGGCAGGGCTGACCAGCTTCGGCGGTGAGCAGCCGATGGTACAAGCCGATAAGCCGATTGATCTGGCAATTGATTTCGCCAACGGCCTGGTCACCGTGAATGTCCCGGAAGCCACCGACCTGAGGATCCGCGGCCTCGACGTATCCGAGGACGCGATCAGCACCGCCGCGCCGACAGCCACCAATATCGTCCAGCTCGAGGCCCGGGAATATACACTGCAGGCCGATATCGCCACCGGCCCGTTCGCCGCTATTGCAGCCGCCGTGGGCGCCGCCATCGAGCAGGCAGCAGCGATGTCGCCGCCCGCAGTCAAGGTGCAGCGGCCCGATTATCCTAGCAAGCTCAGCCGGCAGTGGCAGTTCCAGGTGCCTGAAGGTGATGATGTCAGCGTTCGCACGATTGAGAGCGCCGATCTTGACGGCGATGGACGGGCGGAGTTGGTGGTCGGGACCTCCGACGGGCGCGTCTTCTGCCTGACACCTGGTGGAGAGCAGCAGTGGGATTTCGCCGCCGACGGTGGTATCAACGATATCGCCGTGGCCGATTTCGGCGACGGGCCGCGCATCTTAGTGGCAAGTGATGACGAGTACCTCCACTGCCTGGATGCACAGGCTCAGGAGTTGTGGAAGTTCACCGGCGCAGGTATCGAGTGCACCAATCAGGCCCCCGGCACTTACGGTGTGGGACGGTACGTGGAGGGCGACGGCGAGATGATGGCGATCGAGGTGGCCGACATCAACGCCGACGGCGTCAAGGAGATTCTGGTCGGCTCGAAGACCTTCAGGCATGGCCGCAATCGCGTGTTCGGGACGCTCTGGTGCCTGAATCCGGCCGGGGAGTTGCAGTGGCACCTGTACCAGTCCGCCGGTACGGTCACCAGCATCGCCGCCTTCGATGATACCGGCGACGGACAGATGAAGATCGCCATCGAGAGCGGCGGCGGAACCTACGGCGTGGGTGGCTACCTGGTGGACAACCAGGGCAATAACCTGAACCGCCAGGGCGCCGGCTACGGGGAAAGGTTCTGCGACGTCGCCAGGGCTGCGCCGGACGGCTCTTACCGCAAGGTGCGGGTGGACCACCGCATCGGCACTGCTGAGGCCTTTGAGACGGTTGAGCCGTACGAGAAGAAATGGTCTTACCAGGCAGGCGGGCTGTCGGCGGCCGGACCGGCAGTGGCTGACCTCAACGGTGATGGTATCGCCGAAGTGCTGGTCGGCTCCGGCGGGGGGAGTCTGTATTGCCTCAATGAAGGCGAGCAGCCGCTGACCTGGCGGCTGAACCTGGGAGAGCCGATTTCCGCGGTTGCGACTGGAGCGCTGCAAGCGGCCGGTGTGCAGATCGTGGCCGGTACCTACACCGGTGGGGTTCATGCCGTGTCCGGCGAGGGCAAGCCGCTGGCCTATACCGCCCTCGAGGCGCCGGTGACGACCGTTGCGGCCGCGCAGCTCAAGGCCGGGGGTGCTCAGTCACTCGTCGCCGCCACCAGGAGCGGCACTGTCACAGCCTTTGCGCTGCAATAGACTGCTTACCGTAGGCCGCAGATAGGCAGTGCCGGCAGATGGACGGGAGCTGGTCCCGTCCATTTCCTTTCGCTCCGCAGGTTCAGCGCCGCTGGCAAGGAAATACCCACCAACTGAATTGGTGCTGACTAGGGAGGTTCTCGCAATGGAGTGTCTCAAGGCCGTGCTCGTCGCTATGCTAGGTCTGCTCGTGCTGCCGACCTTAGCGGCCGAGCTGTATGTGCCGCCACGGGCACTTACCAAGCTGAAGAACTACTACCCGGATACGACCCTGGTGCGCCAGGGCCAAGCTGAATGTGCTATCGTCTATCCGGATGAGGACGGATATGCAGAGCTGGCGCAGCAGGTGGCGTCGGCGATCAAGGCGGCCACCGGTGCTGAGGTGCCAATAAAGACCGCCGAGCAGTACTCCGAGGCCGACCGCGACACCAATCTCATCTGCCTAGGGCAGATGAATAACAACAAGCTGGCCCTGGAGCTGTATATATGGCACTACATCGCCTGCGACGACTGGTGGCCCGGGCCGGAAGGCTATGTGGTACGGACCTGCTGCGACCCGTGGGGCAATGGGCACAATGTTATCATGCTGGGCGGCATAGACCGGGAGGGCGTGAAGCGCTCAGTCGAGCAGTTCCAGCCGCTACTCACCAAAAGCGACACGCTCACCGTTCCGCGTACCATCAAGGTGCACTTCAGGGGCCTGGATGAATATGGTGACCGGGTCATACCGGCGCTTGTGGGGCGTTTCACGAAGGAGTTCGTCGAGCTGAAGGCGTTGCCGTATGGCCGGGAATGGCAACTGATTGATTGCGCCAACTACTATTTCCTTACCGGCCGCGACGAATTCGCCGAGCTCTATGCTAAGATGCTGCGACGCTGGTTTGACGAGTACTACAAGTGGACGCCGAAGCGTCAGATAACTACCCCGAAGTACAAGATTCCCGACATCATCCTCTCCTACGACCAGATCGAGGAAAGCCCACTGATCCCTGATGACGTGAAGCTGGAGATGACCAATCTGCTTTACGACTACGTCTCGCGGATGTCGGTGCATGGGCGCATCAGTGGGCTGAAGCCGGGCATCCTGAGCGGCATCGGTCACCATGCCGTCTCCGAAACGGTCATCTACGGGGCGCGGTACTTTAAGCAGTACTACCCTGACGCCGACTTCGAGCGGATAGACCAGGGCGTTGCCTCGGTCAAGGTCGGTCAGGAGACGATCGCCAATTCCAACGGATTTCTGGACAATAACGGCGGCTATACCCGCTACTATCCGATGACGGCGATGAAGCTGGCGCTGGCTATGGACAATCACCAGTTCTTCACCTCGGGGGCCGCGCGCAAGTGGATCGAGTACTGCACAATCATCCGCGACTCCCACGGCAAGACCTTCTTCGGCAGACATACCGGCTGGGCGATACCGGCCTGGTACTACCGCGACCCGGAGTACGTCTGGCTGTTCTGGTGGCCTGAAGAAGCCAGGCCTCTTTATCCTGAGTGCTTCACGAGCGGCTGGGGCTTGCATGCCTGGAGCTACCTGCCCAATATCGAGGCCAAGCAACCGGAGCCCGTCAAAGAGCTGCATTACATGACGGTGCATCCGACCAACTACGAGCAGATCAAGGGCCAGGGCAGGTTCATCAATGTGCCCCGAGAGCGGACCTTCCACCAGCTTGCCATGCGCGAAGGCTTTGAGGCAGATGACCAGTACCTGCGCCTCGACGGCATCAATGACGGCATTGCCAACGGCGGTGACGGCAATGCCATAGTGTGGATGACCAATGGCGAGGAGTGGCTGACCAAGGCCGGTCAGTGGGGCGGTGGCAGGAACATGAAGTACCAGACCACCTGCCTAGTGCTGAGGGACGGCCAAATGTCTGACCGACTTGTGGCCTTCTGCGAACTGGAGTTGGCCTCCGATCTGCCTGGCAGCGCCTTCGTTCGCAGTGTGATGCACGAATACGCCGGCACGGACTGGGCCCGTAATGTGGTATGGATCAAGGGCAAATACTGGGTGGTATTTGATCAGTTGCAGGTGCTGGAGCCGGCCGATTACAGCATCCTGTGCCAATGGATGGACGGCGGCGAGACCGTAGATAACCAGTACCGCACAACCCGCACCGAGCAATATCACAGCTTCGTCCTACAGGCGGCCAGCGGTAACAAGCCGATCATCGCCAGGCTGACCGATGGCCGACCGATAGTCCGCCAGGCGCTCTACGGGCAGTTGACAGAAAATGATGAGCCGACCTTTGCCCATCTGATGTACGGCCAGGCGAAAGACCTCGCGCCGGAGTACTCGATCAAGCGCCTCAGCCGGAACATGTGCCTGGTTAGCGAGCCTAACCGTCAGGTGCTGGTGGGGGTAGCGCCGCTGAGCAAGCCCGATGAGGCGATGGAGTTGGGGGCGCAGATGCGGGCCAAGTGCACAATGTTTGCGTTGGCTGCTGATGAAATAGCTCTGGCCGGCCTGACCAGCTTCAGCGGCGACCAGGCACTCCTCCAAGCTGACAAGCCGATTGATTTGTCAGTTGATTTCGCAACTGGCATCGTCACCGTCAACGCCACCGAGCCGACCGAGTTAAAGATCAAGGGACTGCTTACCGGTCAAGACGTCGCCGCCAGTCTGCAACTTGAGGCCGGAGAGCGCGAAATGCCGGTCAATACCGACAGCACGGCCTTTGCGGCCCTGGCGGCGGCGGTACGGGCTGCTATCGCGCAGGCAGCCCAGATGTCGCCGATGGTCAGCGAGATCAAACGGCCCGAGTACTCGCACGAGCTGGTCCGTCAGTGGAGCTTCGAGGTCCCCGCCGGTGACGCTGTTGCCATCCAGGTCGTTGAGAGCGCCGACCTCGACGGCGATGGTAGTGCAGAGCTACTCGCCGGCACCGCCGATGGGCGGCTATTCTGCCTCAATTCCGACGGGACCAAGCGCTGGGAGTTGGCCCTGGAGCCCGGTAGTGAGGGCAAGAACGCCGTCAACGATGTAACGGTGGCCGAGCTCGGCGACGGCCCGTGCGTGCTGGCTGCCAGTGATGACCAGTATCTGCACTGCCTGAATGCCGCGGGCCAGGAGCTATGGAAATTCACCGGCACCGGCTTCGAGTGTACCAACCAGGCTCCCGGCGAGCTCGGTACCGGCCGCTATATCGAGGGTGATGGCGAGATGATGGTGGTGAAGGCCGCCGACCTCAACGGCGATGGAGCCAAGGAGATTCTGATCGGCTCGCGAACCTTCATGCACGGCAACCGCCGCGTCTTCGGCACCGTCTGGTGCCTCAATACAGCCGGGGAGTTGCAGTGGCATCTCTACCAATCGGGCGGCTGGATTACCAGTATCCGCTGCTTTGACCGGCAGGGCGACGGCCAGATGGAGGTACTGTTCGGCACTCGCGGCGGCCCCTACGGGCGCTCCACCTATGTGTGTGATAACCAGGGCAAGCTGGTGGTGCATCATAGCGGGCCCTATGGCGAGAAGTACGTCAATATCGGCCCGGTCGGCGCCGACGGCGCCTTGCGGCTGTTTCGTCTGGAGCATCGCGACGGCACCCTCAATGTGTACGATCCCGCTGATGGGTACCGCGAAAAGTGGGCTTATCGCGCCGGCGGCCTATCGGCGATCGGCCCTGAAGCTGTGGATTTGAACGGGGATGGCGTCGCCGAGGTCGTCGTCGGCTCTGACAGTGGCAGCCTATTCTGCCTGAATGAGGCCGCGGAGCCGCTGACCTGGCGTATCAACCTGGCCGAGCCACTTAGCGCCATCGGCGTCGCCCAATTGACCGGCAACGCCTCGCAGATCGCCGTCGGGACCAACATGGGCGGCATTCATGTGGTAGCGGGCGATGGCACACCCCTGGCCCGCCTCCAACTAGGCGGCGACGCCGTCACCTGCCTGACCTCGGGCCGCCTTGCCGCCGGGGCACCGGCATGCCTGATAGCGGCGACTGAAGGTGGCAACCTGGCGGCGCTGAAGTTGCAGTAGCCGCATCTCACAGGCAGACGAATCTATGACCGGCAGGATGTGATTGGCAATGAAGTTATGGAACAGCTACCCGAAGTGGCCGTGGAAGCATGATGACGACATCCGCAAGTATGTTGATGTCCCCGACTGGTGGCTGGTGGGGTATGAGGAGGTCCGGGGGTTCCTACGGGGCCTGACCAAGGGCCAACGCTCAAGCGTGGGCAAGAGCGCCGGCGGCCGCGACTTGGCCGTGGTTTACTATGGCCCCGATAAGCCCGAGCGCAGCCTTTGCGTCACCGGCGGCACCCACGGGACCGAGACCGAAGGCATCGCCTCGATCACCAATATCATCAAAGTCATGGAATCGGGAGCCGATTTGCGCGGGCAGAAATGGCCGGCCTTTCAGCGGGTAGCCAAGCGCGTCGGCCTCTATTTGATGCCGCTTTACAACCCCGATGCCTCCGCCCGCAGCCCGGTCAAAAGTTATGTGGGGATGCCGATAGACCTCAAGGACCCCAGCGACGGCGTCCATCATCTCCATATCGGCTTCTGGAAGAACGGTAAGCTGCCGAATCGCAAGCGGATCTTCGCGCGATGGAGCAAGGATTCGGACATGACTGGGAAACTGGACCGGTTGGGGTATCTGGGCCAGCGCTTCAACGATGCCGGTCGCCTGATCAACCGGCCCCGCTCGGGCAAAAAGTCCATGGCGGTCGAGACCATGCAGATGCTCAAGTACCTGGAGGCGAACACGATTGACTGCTATATGGACCTGCATTCGCACAGTTCGCCGCCCTGGCTCGGCATCTGCGGGCCGGAACATACCTGTGGGGACCACGAGCAACTGGTCAGGCTACACCAATTAACCGCGAAGCTGACAAAGCGCGCCGGTGGCCCCCAACTGGCGCTCTCTCAACAGGGCGCAGACCGCTGGTACAACAGTCACTTTTTCCCGGCGAACCTCGGCATCTATGGGTTCACCTATGAAACGTTGGCCGGCTTCAAGGGCAACTATCCGGAGGACAAGCCCTGGGAGGAAATCTGGCTGGCGAATGCCTACAACGGCATGTACACTATCCTCGGCCTGGCCCAGGCGCTGCTGCAGGTCCCGTCGCCGTGGAAATGACCTAGCCCATGGACTATGCTGCCGCGGTCGCATATCTAGACAGCCTGGTGAACTATGAGCGCACCGGTCTGCGCCGCCAGTTCGCCGACGAGGTCAGGCTGGACACGATCCGCCGGCTCTCGCAACTGGTGGGCGATCCGCACGAGCAATTCGCAGCCGTGCATATCGCCGGCAGCAAAGGCAAGGGCTCGGTCGCGGCTACCATAGAGGCCATCGCCCGCGCCGCCGGCTACCACACCGGGCTTTTCACATCTCCTCATCTGGTCTCACCCCGGGAGCGTATCCGCATTGATGGCGCGATTGTCTCCGGGGATACCTTGGTCAGGCTGGTGGAGACCGTGAAGCCCGCCGTGGAGCAGATTCGCACCGAGGGCGAGTCTTCTCCGCCGACCTTCTTCGAGGTCTATGCGGCGATGGCGTTTCTGCACTTCGCCGCCGAGCAGGTGGACCTGGCGGTCCTGGAGACCGGTCTGGGCGGCCGCTTTGATGCCACCAATATCGCCAAGCCGGTCGTCTGCGCGATCACCACACTGGGACTCGACCATACCGAGATACTCGGTGATACCATCGAGCAGATCGCCTTCGAGAAGGCCGGCATCATCAAGCCGGGGGTGCCGCTAGTGGTGGCCGACAACCCGACCTCAGCCAGGGAAGTACTAGCCGAGCGCGCTGCGGAGGTGGGAGCGCCGCTGCTATCAGCCCCGCCGGTGGTGTCAAGGACACCGCCCGAGCGTCTGCCTGTGCCGGAGGCCGATACGCCCCTGCCGCGGCCGCTGCAGACCGTGGTGCTGCGCCGCGACGGCCAGGAGTTCGCGGTGCAGTTGGCTCTGGCCGGGGCACACCAGGCGACGAATCTCGCGGTGGCCGTCGGTGTCGCCGATGTGCTTCATGGCGCGGGCTACGAGCGGATAGATGATGAGGCGATTCTGGCCGGCGCGGGCACGGTCAGATGGCCGGCGCGCCTCGAGATTGTCCAGGTGCGTCCGTGGCTGGTGCTGGACTGCGCTCACAACCCGCAATCGGCGCAGGCCCTGGCCGAGGCCTTGCCGGGTCTGATAGAATATGACAAGCTGGTAGTGGTGCTAGGGGTCTCGGCCGACAAGGATGCCGCCGGCATCGCCGCGGCGCTGGCTCCCCTGGCCGACATCGCCGTATTGACCCAAGCTTCGATGCCACGGGCGCTGCCCGTGCAGGAATTGCAGGCCCAGACGGCGCAATATTGGTCTGAGCACCGTGTTGCAGCGACCACTCAGCAGGCACTGGCGATGGCCGATGACTTGGCCGGCCCGCGCGACTGTATTGTGGTCACCGGCTCCTTCTTTGTCATAGACGAGTTCTTGCAGTTGACAGGTAGGGCGACCGTATAACTCCGGATGGGAGGGCGAGAAAATGGACGCAAAAACCAGACAGGAGATTCTCAAGCGCGGCGGGACTAGTATCGCTTGGCAAGGCGAGCCGCACCTCGGCGGCGACTACGGCCAGGAGGAGATAGATGCGGTCGTCAAGTGCATCAAAGACTCAATGGCCTATAACGTCGGCTTCGGCTTCATTACGGAGGAGATCCTGAACTTCGAGGCGGCCTTCGCAGACTACTGCGGGACCAAGTACAGCATTAGCATCAATGGCGCCGGCGCCGGCCTTGATATGGCGATGATGGTATTGGAACTGGAGCCGGAGGATGAGGTGATTGTTTCGGCGCTCAACTTCAGGGCCGCTCCGCTGGCGGTCATCGGCCAGGGCGCGAAGCTGGTCCTCTGCGACTGCGATCCCCGCACCTTCCAGGCCGATCCGGCTGATGTCGAGAAGCGCATCACTAAGAATACCCGCGCCATTTTCCCGGTGCACATGAATGGGATGTCGGCACCGATGGATGACCTGGCGGAGGTTGCCGGCCGTCACCAGCACCACAAACACGGTGAGATCCAACTCATCGGCGACGCGGCCCGGGCGCTCGGCGGCGGCTACAAGGACACCAAGATCGGCAAGCAGGGCCTGATGACGGTATTCAGCTTCCACACCATGAAGAATATGACGACGCTGGGTGAGGGCGGGGGAATCACTACCGACGACGACGCTACTTACGAGTACCTGCGGGGCATCCGCCAGTTCGGCAATGAGACCAGCGGCTGGGGCACCAACTACAAGATGACCCGCGTGCAGGCGGCGGTGGGCCTGGTACAGTTGGGCCGGCTCGATGACTTCATCGCCCGGCGGCGCGCGGTTGCCGCGGCGCGCAATGCGATGCTCGACGGCATCCCGCACCTGATCATCCCCTATGAGCCGGCTGATGTCACTCACAGCTATTACCTATACACGCTGCTGGTGCCTAGGGACTGGGCCGGTGACAAGCGCGATAAGCTCATGGGGCTTCTGCGCGAAGAGTATGGAGTGGACACGGTAGTGGCCAACCCGCCGGTCAATCAGATACCCGGGGTGCTGGCAGAGGCGACCAGGGGCCAGCAGGTACCGGTTTCCGAGGAGCTCGGCGCGCGGCTGTTCTGTGCGACGATCCACCCGATGATGTCGCAGGAGGACAACGAATACATCTGCGCCGCCCTCTGGGACGCCGTCGAGAAGATGAGCTGACCTGTATTGTTCCCCAAGCCGTAGGTCGGGCTTTCTAGCCCGACAGCCTTGCCTTCTTTTTGGCATTGGGAGGGACTTTCCAGGCGACTGACCGGGCCCTTTGCACAGGAGTGATATAGATGGCAGATGAGAAACTGCGCATTCTCGGCGTCGGGGCGCATCCCGACGATCTGGAGATACTCGCCGGCGGCACGCTGGCAAAATACGCCGCCCAGGGCCATCAGGTCTTCATGGCCGTGGCTACCGATGGCAGCGCCGGACATGCCGTGATCCCGCCCGACGAACTGGTCGAGATCCGCAAGCAGGAGTTGCACGCCTCGGCGGAAACCATCGGCGCGCAGGTGCATTGGATCGGCGAGCCGGATGAGTTCCTCTTCGAAAACTACGAAACGCGCATGAAGTTCATCGAGGCGATCCGCTGGGCCAATCCGCAGGTCATCATCACTCACAATCCTGAGGATTATCATCCCGACCACCGCGCCACCTCGCAACTGGTGTTCGGGGCGGCCTTCGTGGCCACCATTCCCAACATCCAGACCGGCACTCCGCCTCCGGACGGTATGGCGGCGATTTTCTACATGGACTCGCTGGCCGGCGTGAATTTCCAGCCCGAGTTCCTGGTGGACATCACCGCGACCTATGACAAGAAGATCGAGATGATGAAATGTCACGACAGCCAGGTGACCTGGCTGCTGGACCACGATGACATTGACATACTCGACTTCATTGACGGGGTTGCGCAGATGCGGGGGTTACAGTGTGGCGTCAAGTATGCGGAGGGTTTCCGGGCGGCGTGGGCCTGGCCGCGCATCCGCCCGGAGAGTCTGCTGCCGTAGAGCACCGCCATTCGGCCCCCCAAGAACAAGCAGGCCACGACCGAAGCGGGTCGTGGCCTGCTGCCTCTCTGTACTGCCGCTCAGATCAAACTGGTGCTGAAGTAGCGTTCGGCGCGGTCAGGCAGCACTGTGACCACATTGCCGTCTCGGTGCCGTCGCGCCACCTCGATGCCGGCCCACACATTGGCCCCCGATGAGGTGCCCACCAGTAGCCCCTGGACACGTGCCAGGTTGCGGGCCGTCTCGATGGCGTTGTCGTCGGTCACGGTGACAACCTCATCAATCAGGTCGGTGTCCAGCACCGGCGGGATGAATCCGTCGCCGATACCTTGGATCTGGTGCAGACCCGGCTCATCACCTAACAGCGCTGCGACGCCCTCCGGCTCGACGGCCACGACGCGAATGCCGGCATCCTGCTGCTTGAGATAGCGACCGACGCCGGTGAGGGTGCCGCCGCTGCCTACTCCCGCCACGAAGGCCCCGACCTCTCCCGCCATCTGCTCCCATATCTCGACCGCCGTGGTCTCGAAATGGCACGCCGGGTTGGCCGGGTTCTCAAACTGCTGGGGCATGAAATGGCCCGGCTGTGCGGCCAGTTCCCGCGCCCGCTCCACTGCTCCCTCAATGCTCTCGTCGGCCGCAGTCAGCTCCAGCTCCGCCCCGAGCGCTCGTATGATCTTCTTCCGTTCCTCGCTCATGTTCTCCGGCATGCAGATGACGACCCGGTAGCCTTTCTGCACCCCCACCAGCGCGATGCCGATGCCGGTGTTGCCGGAGGTCGGCTCCACGATCGTGTCGCCTGCCTTAAGTGTGCCGGAGGCCTCGGCACATTCAATCATCTGCAGCGCCACGCGGTCCTTGATACTCCCGCCCGGGTTCAGAAATTCGGCCTTCGCGAATACCGGCTCGTCCGTCAGCATCCGCAGCCGCACCATGGGGGTGCCGCCGATCAGTTCCAGCACGCCATTGTGCCACATTGCAGGGCTCTTTACCTGTGGAGAGATTGTTCGTGTCATGGCCGCTATGTTAGCACGCGACCCCGCCACAGCACAAGTAGGAATGCACCCGCCTGGCTGTCCCGGCAGCAACACGGGCCGCGATCCAGGACCGCAGCCCGGGTGTGAGCATGTATCTATAGGTTACCCGTCGGTTATATGAATTGTGCATTCAGAACCCAAGTTCTGAGTCTAGCCCGGGGCCGAAGTCCGGCACCTCCAGCAGCTCGCCTCCCCGCGTGGCCGACTCGTGGGCGATCAAGCCTGGGATAAGATACCGCGCCGCCTGCCAGACATCATTGAGCGGTTGCTGGCCGCTGACGCAGGCTTTCACGAAATCATCCACCAGGAACTGGTGGGAGCCCCGGTGACCATTGGGCAGACCGATGAACTCTCTAGGCAGGCGGGCTACGTCATGGACTTGGGAGACGCCCTCGTGAGTCCCGGCGCTGGTTACTGCTGCCATCTTGCCCTCGGCTTTGGTCGGCACGCCGACCGGTGCTAACAGATCATCGAGCTCAATCATCCGGTCGCGGTCCTTGGTGACCCAGACTTTGGCGTTGGCCTGTTCCTCGTAGCTGCCGGCGGTGCCGTAGAGACTAAGCCGCACCTCACCCGGGTGGCCGATGCGTCGGAACTCGTTGAGGCGCATTATGCTGCCATCCGACATCTTAAACAGTGCGCTTTCGTTGCTGAAGGCGTTATGCCACACGTTCACTTCAGGATCATAGACACCATCCTCGTGCCGGTCCACAAAGCCGAAGCATGAGACGTGAGTGGCATGGGCGCCGGTGACCGAGATGATCATGGCGGCTGAATGGGTCGGGTAGTGCATCGGCGGGCAGCCGGCGATCTCCAGCCACCTTTCCCCGCCGCGCCACTTCATCACCTCGTAAAGCCCGTGGTCCCAGTCGTGGTAGTACTCGCCCTCGCCATAGACGATTCTGCCGAAGTCCCCGCTGCGGAAGCGCTCGCGGCAGTAGATGGCGGTGGGATGATAGTAGCTGGTCTCCCCCAGCATGTATATCAGACCGGTCTGCTCAACAGCCTGCACTAGCTCCGTGATTTCGTCCATGGTGATGGCCGGAGGCACCGCCGAATAGACGTGCTTGCCTGCCCGCAGCGCCTGCACCGCCTGCTCGCCGTGCAGCCAGTTCTGGGTGATGACGGCGATGGCCTCCACGTCGGTCTGGCATAGCTCGTCCAGCGACGGGCAGGTGGCGGGGATGTCGAACTGCTCGGACCTCTCCTTCAGCTTCTGCTCGTCCAGGTCGCACAGGATCACCTGATCCACAAGCGGGTGCGCCTTGAACAGAGGGATGAACGAGTTGGCGAAAGAGCCAACTCCACACATGCCAACCTTGATGCCCACGGTAATCTCCCTTTCCTAGGTCGAGATCAACGTAACTGTTCCTGCTCGCGGTCATGCTTTCCTTTCTTGAGCCGGCCGCCGGAAGGGATGGGCAATACAACAGGGAACCTTGACCTAGAAAACCGGCTGAGCGTTGGGAGTACCCAAGGAGTACACCATGGGCGACAAAGATGGGATTATCTACTTCAATCTGAGCACGGACTGCGAGGCCACCGATCCGGCGCTTGACGATGCGGCACTGGGCGAGCGCGCTACGCGTGGTCTGAGAGAGCTGCTGGAGGCGCAGGGCTGGCGCGGGACCTTCTATGTCATTCCCACCGACATGGAGGCACACCCGCAGTTGTACAAGGAGCTGCATGAGGCCGGCCACGAGATCGGCCTGCACCTGCATCCGGCGGCCCAGGGTTACTCGCCGTTCTGCGGAATCTACGGCCCGGAACTGCAGGAGCAGATAATCGAGGAGGCGGCCGACCGTTTCGCCCAGGTGATGGGATGGCGGCCACGTGCTCTGTGCATGGGCTACGGCTCGACCAATGACCATACCTACTCCATTCTCGCCAAGCTGGGTTTCACCCACGGTACCTGCTCGATACCGGGGAGAATCCTGCCTGAATGTGCTTCGCTGTGGGCCGGCGCGCCGCTATTTATGCACTACGCTCACCCCTACAACCGCTGCCTGGTCGGTGACCTGGATTTCGTGGAGGTGCCGGCGACGATTGATTGGGAAAGCCGCATGTGGGGAGGCAAACACCCCCAAGACCTGCGAGTGGAGCTGGTGGACGCCAAGAACCATTTCTACACCATCGAGAAATCCGTTCGCCGCCAGATCGAGGAAGAGGTTCCCGTTAAGCTGGTGCATGCCGTCACCCACAACATCTTCGAGTACGGCGACCCCAATGACTTCCGGCGGCAGACCCTCGCAGGCATCATCACGCACTACAAGAGTATCGTCGCCGATCGAGGCTATGGGATCGCCGGAGCGACGGTGGCGGAGATCGCCGACCTGTACCGCGCTGCAGTACCGAAGCAGGAAACAGCACTTACCCTAGACAATCGCGGCTATCTGCGCGGACCGGATGATGAAGCGAAGGAGTGAGAGGCTAGTGACAGAAGTCAAGATTGGTATCATCGGCATGGGCGGGCGTGGCCGTGGCTGGATCAACACAATCAAGCTGGTGCCTAACTGCCGGCTGACTGCCGTATGCGACCGGGTTGGGCCGCTGGTCGAGCAGGGCCTGGCGCGCGCTGACGACTCCGAGGTGCGCGGCTTCCAGGACTACGACGAGATGCTGGCAGACGCCGATATTGACGCAGTGGCGGTGATAGCTGAGCCGGAAGCGCTTGCCGCTCTCAGCATCCGCGCCCTGGAGGCGGGCAAGCACGCTATCTCCGAGGTGCCGCTGTGCTACGAGATGGACGACCTGTGGCGGCTGGTAGTCACGGTGGAGCGGACCGGGCTAAAGTTCCAGCTTGCCGAGCAGGTGGCATGGTCACCGTGGGTCTTCGCCTGGCGGGACATGGTGGAACGGGGCGAGCTCGGTAAGGTGCTCCTGGCCGAGGGGCAGTACCTTCACGGCATGCCCGATCACGTCATGTGGATTGACAGCAAAACCGGCCGCTACATGGGCAGCGCGGAGGCCAAGACCTGTCCCACCTCGGTCAAGAGCCGCTACTGCAACCTGGGCACACCTATCAAGTACCACACCCACGACCTCAGCCCGCTGCTGAGAGTGCTGGACGACCGCGTCGAGCGAGTGTTCTGTATGGGCACCCGGCGCAGCGACAGCTACTACTATGACTACCTGAGCGGCTCGGACCTTCAGGTGGCGCTGATGCACACGGAGAAGGACATTGTGATCCGGCTGGTGTGCGGCTTCAGCTTCCCGACGGCTCAGCCGAATCACTGGTACCATCTGGTCGGCACCGGCGGCGACATCGAGACAGCTCGCAGCGGCATCTCGGCCACCAATGCTCCGGGCGCATGGTGGCTGGCGGACCGGTATATGTCAACCCGCACGCCGGTTACCTGGACCAACACTGCGTTTCAGCCGGCACCGGCGGCGGCAGTTGCCAGCGGACACGGCGGCCTCGATTACTACCCGATTGAGGATTTCGTCAACTGCATCATCAACGATACCGAACCGTTCAACAATATCTACCGGGCCGCCGAGGTCCAGGCCCCCGGCATCCTGGCCGATATCTCCGCCGACAGCGGAGAGCAGATCCGGGTCCCCGACTTCCGGCCCAATCAGCAGCGCAAGGCCGGCCAGATGCCGGAGTAGAGCTTATGGCTATGGAGATTTCTTCGGAAAAGGAGTTTAGGGGGTTGCAGGGATCTCCCATCACACGTTGTGGTCCTGTTGGAAGGGCCGTGTCGAGTTGCGGTCGTCGGCGACGACCGCAAGGAGGCCGGGCCACGCAGACCGCTGCCCTGGCGAGGTCGCCACACGCAAACGCCCAACGACAACGGCTGGGCCAGCCTTGTCGGCTTTCAACGACAAAGCCGACTGCGACAGGCCCTTCCACTACGGCTAACGACGGCACAGCGTGGCGCTCTAGCTTGAGTTGCCCAATACTTGCACAATTACAGTACAGTGCCCGGCCGACTTTGCCGGAGCACCGCCACAGGAACCGACAACACGCCCTCAGCGAGGAGTGACGCATCTCGTGGAAATCCATCCCGTCCCCTTCAAAGCTCTCGGCGGCCTGTATGAGCAAGACGATGTGGACGCCGCCATGCGGGTCATAGCCAACGCCGCCGAGCCGCAAGGCACCTTCTTCCCCCTGCCCGAAGAGACCGATTTCCAGAGCGCCTTCGCCGAACACGAGGGCGCTGAATACGCCATCGCGGTCAATAGCTGTGGGACCGGCCTGGATGTGTGCATGATGGTACTGGGGATCCAGGCCGGCGATGAGGTCATCACCAGCCCGCTCACCTTCGTCTGCTCGGCGACATGTGCCGCCGCCCGCGGGGCCAAGGTCGTCTTCGCCGACATAGATGAGCAGACGATGAACCTGGACCCGGAGCAGGTCAGGGCCAAGCTCAGCGACCGCACCCGCGCGATCATCCCGGTTCACTACACCGGCCTGCCCTGTGATCTGGACGCCTTCGAAGCAATCAGCCGAGAGACCGGTATCCCGATTATCTATGATGCGGCCCACATGGCCGGTGGGCTTTACCAGGGCCGGCCGGTCGGAGGCCGCGGCCAGGCCTCCTGCTACAGCTTCCAGAGCAACAAGAATATGACACTGCTGGGCGAAGGCGGCGCTGTCACCACTGATGATGCCGATTTCGCCGAGAAAGTCCGCCAGAAGAAGACCTTCGGATACGTCTATGGCGGCCCCGAAGTGCGGGTGGTGACCATCGGCTTCAACTACCGCATGACCAAGGTCCAGTACGCCGTCGGCCTGACCCAGCTCGCCAAGCTCGACCGTGTCGTCGCCGAGCGCCGCCGGCGGATGCTGAGGATGAACGAGCTACTGGCGGAGGTCGAGGAGTTGATCCTACCCGTGGGTCACGGCCCGGGCCATGCCAGCCATATGTACAGCGTGCGGCTCGACACCGACCAGGTCAGCTTCTCTGAAGCGGAATTGCGCAAGCAGATGCAGGAGGCCCATCAGGTCGGCAGCTCCAAGTGTTACCACGTGGCATGGAGCTGGGAGGCGTTCGCCGAGATTGATTACGACAACAGCGATTGCGCGATAGCCGAGAAGGCCTGCCGGCAGGTATTCCAGTTGCCGATCTTCCCGGATACGCCCTTCGAGGACCTCGACTACATCGCTTGGGCAGTGAAAGAATCAATAGCCGCCTTGAAAGAAAGCTGACACAGGGAGCAATGCAGCGATGAACTGGTTGATAGTCGGAGCAGGTGACATCGTGCATAAGCGCGTCGGTCCCGCCATCGCCGCCGAGCCGCGCAGCCGCATCGTGGCGGTCTGCGATGTGGTGCCGCAACACGCCGAGGATACCGCCCGGCAGTATGATGCGCGTTTCTATACCGACCTCAGTGAGGCGCTGCAGGATGCCGACGTGGAGGCGGTGTATGTCGCCACACCGGTGTTTCTGCACGTCCCACTGGCGGTCCAGGCATTGCAGGCGGATAAGCACGCGCTGGTCGAAAAGCCGATTGGGATATCCTATGCTCAGGCCTGCGAGCTGGTGGCAGCCGCCGAGGCCGCTACGGGCACCTGCGGAGTATCGTACTATCGCAGGTTCTATCCCCGCTACGCGATGGCCGAGCGGATGCTGGAGGCCGGCGAGTTCGGCCAGGTTGTGCTGATCCGGCTGCATTACTTCACATGGTTCGGCCCGGCGGCGGATGATCCCAAAGCCTGGCGGCTGACCTTCGCCAAGTCCGGCGGCGGGGTGCTACCGGACATGGGCTCCCACATGTTTGATGTCATGATCGGGCTTTTCGGGCTGCCGGCACGCCTGTATGCCAAGACCGCCACCCAGACCCATTCGTTCGAGGTGGAGGATTCGGCGGTGATGGTGATGGAGTACCAGGACGGCCCGCAGGTCGTCGCCAGCTTCAACTGGAACTCGAAGACCTGGTCGCACGAGTTCGAGATTATCGGCACCGAGGCGAAGGTGAAATGGCATCCGTATGATGGGGGAAGCGTGCTGAAGACGGTGGGTCGGGACATTCAGGACCTTGAGTCGCCGAACCACGAAAACATCCACTACCCGGTAATCGCGGATTTCGTCAGTGCGGTCGAGGAGGGGCGCTGCCCGAGGGTGACTGCTCAGGAAGCGGCCAAGACTAATCTGCTGCTCGACGCCATTTATCTGTCGGCGCGCGAGAACCGGGAAGTCGCCCTGTCCGAAATTGAGGACTGATTGACGCTTAATCTGGTATTCAGAACGCGGGATCAAATGATCTTCGAGCCGGCCCCGCCCAACGATTTCGCGGAGTTCATCGCGACCTATTACCAAGCGTGCCGCCGGGCTGCGCCGCAGATCGAGGCGATTGGCGGCAAGTGGACCTTCGAGGACCTCGTCCCCGGCATGAGCGATTTCGACTATCGCTTCATCTGCGCCAATGGCATGAGCGCGGACGACTGGTGCCGAATGGCCTCTGTCGTAGGTCAGGTGCATCTCGAACTGTGCGAGGCCCATCCCGAATGGGCCCGCAAGCTCGAGCACTTACCGGGCATCAACCTCACCTGGGACGAGCTGACGGACCCGCGCGGGTACTGCACGGACTACAGCCAATGGACCTTCTACCACACTACCCGCCCTGAACGCCTGGAGCAAGCCACGCAGGGATTCGCCCAGCGACCTTGGAGTGAGGCGGACGAGCTTTACCATCTTCAGAAGTTCCTCACCTACTATACTCCCTACGACCGCTCGCTCGATCCGGCCATCAACCTAGGGCCCTATGACAACAAGTATCCCCTCCACAGCCGGATCATGCACTACTTCCCGCCGCCGGTGCAATCCGCTATCTCCATCATGCAGCGGGAGACGCTGGCCGGCAAAATGGCAGCCCTGCGCCTGGCCGGTGAGATGTTTCCGGAGACCGACGTATTCGCAGAGGCTCTCGACCTGGTTGCCAGACATTACGAGGTGCCTGAGCTCTACCAGGACCCGGCGCTGGCGCAACTGGAGGCCCGGCTATTTGCAGCGATAGAGCTACTAGGCGGCCATCTAGCCGACAAGCTCACCATTGTGCCCGAGGCGTCGAGCACCTCACCGCAGCAGTGGCGACAGAGGCTCAAGCAGAGGCCGGTTGATCCGGCCCGGACTGTCTGCGTCAACTCCAAGTGGGCGCGGCTGACCAAGGGCCGTTTGTACTTCTACGCCAATGCCCCTTGCGGTTTCGCGACAGCGTGGCTCATCCGCAACGAGTGCAAGCTAATTCGGACCATGTTTTTCACCCCTCCGCTGACCGCTTTCTGGGAGCTGACGCGAGGCGAGAAAGTCAGTGACCCGGCCCAAATCATCCCGCAACTGGTCCCGGACCCTCTAACGGACCAGGAAGCCGAATGCTGTCTGACAGTCGGCGCCCTGGTGAACGACTGCCAGGAGGGGCGGGAGACCGAGGTTGCCAGGCAGCTAGTGCAGGCCTTTGACGGTTTCTACCACGCCCTGCACAAGCTTTCCGCGATAGCCGCCGAATGGTAGCGCCGCCCGCTGCGGTATCAGACTGTGTCAAATATGAGGTGATGCGATGATAGTAGATTGCCATGCCCATATCGGCGAAGGTGTCTATCAGACATGCCAGCCGGCGCAGTTGCTGGCAGGCATGGATGCCTCGGGGATAGAGCGGGCGGTGGTCTGCCCCATTGACCGCAACCTGGCCGTGGATAATGCGGAAGGCAATGACTACGTGCTGGCGGCGGCAGCCCAGCATCCGGACCGGCTGATACCCTTCGCCACAGCCAACCCGTGGTACGGCGCGGCAGCGGTCGCGGAGTTGCAGCGGGCGATAGAGGCCGGGGCCCGTGGTCTGAAGTTGCACTCGAAGCTCCAGGGCTTCACCATCAGTGACGATATTGTCAACCCCCTGATTGAGGTCGCCGGCGAACACGGCCTGCCCGTATTCGTCCACAGCGGGACGATGGTCTGTGCCGAACCCCTGCAGGTGGCGATGCTGGCCCGACGCTACCCCTCGGTCAACTTCATCATGGGGCACTCGGGAGCTACCGATTTCTGGAATGACATGATCCCCGGCATAACCGGCATAGCCAATATCTATCTGGACACCAGTCTCAACAACCCCACCTCGATTGGGAGCTACTGCGAGGCCATGGGGCCTGAGCGCCTCTGCTTCGGCAGCGATTTCCCGCAGAATACCTACCCGGTCGAGCTGGAGAAGCTTCAGGACGCGGTACCGGATGAAAAGCAGCGCCGGATCGTGCTGGCAGAGACGATTCTGCGCCTGCTCGGCGAGGAGGTGGGCTGAATGGTCATAGATGCTCACATGCACTTTGACATACCACTAAAGGCGGGGGTTGATGAAGCTCGGCGGGTGATGGAGCAGGAACTGGAACTGATGGCGGAAGCCGGAGTTGACGGCGCTACCGGGTCGCTGATTGAGCCGCTGCGCTGCAACTGCGTTGCCCACTCCGAATACAACGACTTCTTCGCCGCGACCAGCAGAGGCTTCGCAGGTCGCTTCTGGCCCTGGTGTGTGGTCAATCCGCTCGACGATGACGCCGCTGACGAAATTCGCCGGTGCTATGAAGTGCTGGGGATAAAGGCGCTCAAGCTCCACCCCTGGCTGCAGGGGTTCTCGTGCTCGGATGACTACTGCAATCCGGTTTTCGAGGTCTGCGCCGAGCTGGGGATGCCGATCAACCTCCACGATGGCAGTCCGCCCTATTCCGCGACCGCCGGGTGCGGTGAGGTGGCGCGGCGCTATCCCGAAGCCAAGGTCGTCCTGGCTCATGCCGGCCTCAACGACCAGTGGCGGCAGGCCCGCGACCTGGCCTGCGAGCTGCCCAATATTTACCTGACTATGTCGGGGCCCTCGATGCTGGCTATGCAGAGCATCGTGGACAACGTTGCGGCCGACCGGATTATGTACGGCAGCGACTACGGTGCCGGCGGCGTCAGCCTGATTCACTACCGGCTGGACAAGATTAAGCAGCTTGAGATGGACGATGATACCCGCAGAATGGTCTTGGGCGAGACTGCGCTGCGACTGCTTGGGGCGAAGTAGGTTCGGGGGCTTAGTCATACGCCAGAGTGTACTGGTTCGGCGTCGTGGTCTTATGCTTGTACCACTTGACATGACCGTCGTAGAACATCACGTTGAAGCCCTCATTGTGTCGCCGATAGGCCCGCCAGTTGTGGATGTCCTGGTAGGGTCGGTCGCCGTCGTCTTCCACGCCCATGTCTGCTTCCTCGCCGTCGAAGAAGAGGATGGTATTGGCCGGGTCCGCGAAATCGGCATCAGGGGTGCCCATCTCCCCTACCGCCACGTTGAAGCAGTAGCTCCACCAGCACAGGCCATCATCTTTGGGTGTAGGCGGCTGGTGGTAGGCAGTTGCGTCGGAGGGGCACTTGTAGATCTGTAAGTTGCGCACATAGGGCCGCAGGCGATACAGGATCGTGTCCCAGCGCCAGTCGTAGGAAGGCTGGGGGACCGGGCCGTCACAGTCGTGATGCGGCGGGATACACTCATCGTGGTCCTGGACGTACATCCCCAGCGCCAGTCCCCATTGACGCAGGTTCGACGCGCAGCTAACCTGGCGCGCCTTCTCCCGGGCCCTCGCAAAGGCCGGAAACAGAATAGCCGCGAGGATGGCTATGATCGCGATGACGATCAACAACTCAATCAGCGTGAAGCCGAGACGTCTCATGCGGGCTCACGACATCGCTAGGGCAGTGTGATGGTGCCGGCTCTAGTAAGGTTCGGCATCGCTGCGGTGGGTTCCTGCTGAACGGTATGCCTATGGTGCCGGTAGGGCCGTGAAGACGAGCTAGATGGGCCGGTGCCGAGTGTGACCGCTGGCCTCTGGCCTCACGCTCAAAGCAACATCAGCAAAGCGATGAGCAGGCCGATGACGAGCACGGCGGGCAAGCACCCAACCCCGACGGGGAGTTCCCAATGCCTTGCCAGATTTACATTGGAGAAGCTGCGGAGACGGTGTGAGGTCGGCTCCTGCAGACAGACGAAGATATCGCCCGGCCTGACGACAATCTCAACCGTGCCCTTGAAATCGAGCAGGGCCTCCCCGTCGCCGGTATTGATCTGCTGGTACGTGATCTGCCAATGCCTTGTGGAGGTGGGAGCGCTGGAGTAGCTTCCGTCTTCGTTATACTTCTTGTCCCAGATGACGTAGCCGCCCCTGGTGCGCACTTTGCCGATTAGACAGTCATAGCGCTTGCCGCAGTCCAGACAGGACACCTGGCGGGTCGCCTCCTCGATCGGCACCAGTATCGTTCCCTGGCAGCCTTCGTCGGGGCAAGCCACGAAGGCGAATTGTGGGGCAGAGCGCGGCTCCCGTGCTTCCGGTTCCCAGAAGGACCTGACATCAGTGCGGCAGTACGGGCATCTGACACTGCCGGCGCGGATCAGGCCGCCGCAATTGGGGCACGACATATCGTGGGGCAGGCCGCGCTGCTCGGGCGACTGCTCCGGCTGTGCCAGCGCCTCCCAGACCGTACAGCTTGTGACGCCGTCGGAGGCCTGCCAGCCCGCGGGTATGCGCCCCTCCAGCAGGTAGCGCAGCAACCAGCCCGGGCTGTAGGGACCCCAGCTTCGCCCATGGGGATCGCGAACCGTCCAGACGCTGGCATCGTCCTGCTGGGAGGCTGGTGGCTGAGCGCCCACTTCCCGCACCGCCTGCCAGATTACCTCGCGCACGGTATGCGGGGTAAAGCCGTCAGAGGCCTGCCAATCGGGGTGAAGGCGACCCGCGATGACCTGGCGCTGCAGCGCTGCGGGACTGAAGAGGCCCTGCGTATGGCCGTTGGAATCGCGGACGGTCCAGCCGGCGCCGCGAGCACCATGCCGGTCCGGTCGCATATCGCGGATGGTCTGGGGGTCGATTCTGCGGGCCATTGCTCCAGCTCCCTGGCTTGCCGGCAAGCTGTCTGATGGCTGAACATGCTGGCAATATCGTCCTGGCAGAAGCTGCCTATGAGAGGCCGATGTTGCCGGGCTTGCGATGTCAGTATCTTATATCACACCCCAATCCCGTCTGCAACCGCTTGTCTGTCGTCCAGGACGGCGCTAGGCGAGCGTCCACGCCATAGCCATAGGTGAGATCCTGCTCTTTCCTCAAGTGGCAATGCGCGATAGTGGCTGACAATGGAGGATATGCCCACCGCTTGCGCGAAGTAGCCGGCTGGCAAAGCCAATCATCGGGGGTAATCGCATGGCGACAAATGACCGACCTAACATCATCTACATTATCGTGCACGATATCGGCCAGCATATCGGCTGTTATGGAGCCGGTGTGGCCACGCCAAACATGGACCGGCTCGCCGCCGATGGCGTGCGGTTCAACAACTACTTCTGCACCGCCGCTCAATGCTCGCCTAGCCGCGCCAGCATCATGACCGGGCGCTACCCGCACCAGAACGGTGAGATGGGCCTGGCCCATATCGGCTGGGAGTTCCACTTCGGCGAAAAGACACTGCCGATGTACATGAACGAGGCGGGCTATGAGACCCACCTCTTCGGCCACCAGCACGAACACTCCGACGCCTCCAAGCTCGGCTACCAGCACCTCCATTCTCCGGAGAAGAATCAGGCCAAGGTCGTCGGGGCGGAGTTGATAGAGTTCTTGCGCCGGCATGCAGCCAATCCGGGCGACAAGCCGTTGCATATCTCGGCCGGCTTCGGCGAGCCGCACCGCCCCTACCACCGCGAGGGCTATCCGCAGGACGATCCGGATACGGTGCAGGTTCAGCCGTGGCTGCCCGATAGACCGGGCATCCGCGAAGATACCGCCGGCCTCAACGGCTTGATCTGGGTGGTGGACGAGGTCGTCGGCGAAGTGAGAACGGCGCTGCAGGAGACAGGCCTGGAGGACAACACTCTATTCATCTTCACCACCGACCACGGGACGGCGATGCCCAGAGCCAAGGGTACGTGCTACGACCCAGGCATCGCCACTGCGCTGATCATGCACCGGCCGGGGGCAATCGCGGGCGGCAACCAGTACGAGGAACTGCTGATCAACTGCGACTTCATGCCCACGCTGCTGGAGATGGTGGGAGGTCCGGAGCCGCAGGATATCGCCGGCCGCAGCTTCTATCCGCTGCTCACGGGCGGCCAGTATCGGCCCCACGACCACATCTTCACCGAGATGACCTGGCATGATCGCTACAATCCGATGCGCTCGGTGCGCACCGCGAAGTACAAGTACGTCCGCAACTTCGGTGACCGGCCGCTGGTATTCATGCCCCTGGATATATGGAACGGCAAGGCCGGCCAGGAAATGGCCTGGGAGTACTATACGCCACGGCGACCCGAGCATCAGCTCTACGACCTGGAGAAGGACCCGCTGGAGATGAACGATGTCGCGGGAAGCCCTGAGTACGCGGAGGCCCTGGCCGAGCTTTCCGATATGGTTGAGCAGTGGATGGGAAAGACCGACGACCCGCTGCTGCTGGGCGATGTGCCCCCAACGCCGGAGCAGGCCCATCGCGCCAGGACCACCTGGCAGACGAACTAAGGCGCCGATTCTATACGGATGCGTGGCTGAAACTTGCTGCCTCAGCCTCTGATAATCTGACCGAACCAAGGAGCACGATGATGGCAGAATTGACGCAGCAGTTCAAGGAGTTCGCAGCTAAGGCCGGCGCCGATCTGGTAGGGATAGCCGACCCGGACCGTTTTGCCGACTGGCCTGCAGAGCGCAGCCCGATGGCGGTATTCCCCGACGCTCAGGCGGTAATCACGATCGGCCGCCGTATCACCCGGGGTACTCTGCGCGGCAACGAAGAGGGCACCAATTTCAACACCTACCAGAGCTTCGGCTACCACTGGCTGGACAATGAATTCGTCGCCCTGACGACCTTTGAGTGTGTGGAGTTCCTTGAGGATCTGCGCTGGGAAGCGGCGCCGCTATTCCCGTTCCCGCCCGAGGCGTGGCCCCAGGGCATCCCCGTCAGATCGGATAGGCCGGCACCCAACGTCTATCCCGATTTCAGCCGGGTGGCGGTCGCCTGCGGCCTGGGCGAGATTGGCATCAACGGCGACCTGCTGACACCCCGCTTCGGTCCGCGTCAGCGTCTTCAACTCATTCTCACCGACGCTCCGCTGCGCCCTGACCCGCTCTGCGAAATACGAATCTGCCAGGAGTGCATGGCCTGCGCTGAAAGCTGTCCACTGGGAGCCATCAGCAAGCAGGAGTTCGACGACATTACCATTGCCGGCAAAACCATGCGCGTGGCGAAGATAGACCACGACAAGTGCCGCAGTTGCCAGAACGGCGCCTGCCCCAACCGCTATCACCAATCGGGTAGGCCCGACCGCCTGGGAGCCGTGTGCAACCGCACGTGCGTGGCCGCTTTAGAGAGTCGTGAGGTCTTGGCTGACAATTTCCGCCAGCCTTTCCGCAAGCGCAACGCTTGGGGCATTGACCAAATCGGCAAGGTGACCGAAATAGCCCTGGGATCGGCCTCGGGTAACCGGACTGAGGAGGGGCAATAATGGGGCAGCTTAGCGCCCAAGAGGTCAAAGCAGCCGGCCTGGCAGCCGGGCTTGATGGTGTCGGTATCGCCAACATCCAGCGGCTTGAGAACGCACCTGCACAAATGCAAGTGGCGAATGTCTTCCCGGAGTGCAAATCAGTCATCGTTACCATGCGGCGGATTCCACGCGGGGTGTACCGAGGCATCGAGGAGGGCACCCACTGGAGCAATTACACCTACTATGGCTACAACCGCCTCAACACGCTCTTCCGCCCCCTCGGTACTTACCGCCTGGCTTGCTTCATCGAGGACTGCGGCTGGGAGGCGGTGCCGATATACCCCGGCGTCCCGGAAGCTCAGCCGACCCGCGAGCCGGTTCGCGAAGGCCAAGTTGGCGCTGATGTATTCCCGGCGATCCGCATTGCCGCCGTCGCCGCCGGCCTGGGCGAATTGGGCTGGTCCAAGGTGTTTTTGACCAAGCGCTTCGGCCCTCGGCAGCGACTGGGGATGATTCTCACCGATGCTGAGCTCGAGCCGGACCCGCTGGTGGAACCCGGTTCGATCTGCAACCGCTGCATGGCCTGCGTACGTGAATGTCACGGTCACGCCATCCCCCATATCAGAGAGGGGAAGACAGTCAGCATCCAGATCGAGGATAAGGTCTATGAGTGGGCGGATGTGGACATGGGCAAGTGCTGCCTGACCCACCACGGACTAAATAAGGAGGCCTCTCCCTTCTTAGCGCTGGATTGCCCTGGTTTGCGGCTCGACGTGGCCGAGCAGCGCATGTCCGAGGAGGAGGCCTACAAGCTGGCCTATACGGTGGCTGGTGGCACGTGGCGCAAGACCGAGCAGTTCCCTAGCGGCAATCTGGTGGACTACTACAAGACCATGCTCAGCACTACCGGCTACTATGCTGTGTGCGGTGCCAGCGGCTGCATCAGAGCGTGCATGATGAATCTCGAGGAATCCGGCCGCATCGAGGCCACCTTCAACGAGCCGTTCCGGAAGCGGCCCCGCTGGAAGCTGGACTACCAAGGCCAAGTACAGACTGAGGCCGGTTCTACATAAGCGCCGGCCCTGCATGGTCTGTGTGCTCGGAAAGCCGCCCTGGTCCGGGGCGGCTTTCCCATTAGGTGTGACCTAGTGCCGCTACCATCCGTCCTTGCCGGCCGGTGAGCCAAGGCCTCGCAAGTGGCCGGTGTCGCCCATGTAATGACAAAGCCACACGCCGCGTTCGTCGCCGGGATGGCGCGCGAAGTGAGTGACGGAGGCATTATCCAGCAGGTAGCGGGGGAAGCCGACCTCGGTCGCTTCGAGCAACGTGTCTATCAGTCTGCTCAAGAACTCGCCGTGGGTGACCAGACAGATGACGTCCTCCTGGTCGTGGGCGGCGGTCAGGGTACGAATTGCCGCCCGCGCTCGGGAGTAACTGCGCGCGATCGGTTCGCCTCCAGGCACGTGGTTTTCTCGCCGCCAGTGCGGGTCATAGGCCTGTGGACAAAGCCTGAAGGTCTCCGCCTTCGACCGGCCTTCGAGGTCTCCGTAGCTGACTTCCTTGAGGCAATCGCGCTCTCTAGCCTGCAGCCGGCAGGCGCTGGCAATCCAGGCGGCGGTTTGGGCGGCGCGGGGCAGCGGCGAGGTATAGAGCGCCGTGAGGCCTGCTGCAGCCATGCGCTGACCCACTTTCTGCGACTGCTGCTTGCCCAACTCGGAAAGGCCCTTGTCGAAGCTGGCATCCTGCCCCTGTAGGTGGCCGCGCTCATTGCCTACTGACTGTCCGTGTCTGACCAGATACAGCTTCATATGGCCGAACTCTCCCCGGCTTGCAGGCGCAATCACGCCCTGAAACGACCACCTGCTGGTGAGAATGCGCCATGAGCCTTTCGGCGTGCCAATCCCGGATTCCTTTGGCGCATCCGCTAGCACCTGCCGAATTGGCACGGTTATTGCATCATTCCGCAATAGGTGTTAAGATGGGTTTAGCGGCAAGCTGAAATGGGTAGGATAAGTACGGAGCAGTTGGGGTAGGCATGTAGGGGTTGGGAGGATGCCCTGGCAGGGTGGCGAAAGGCCGCCATCATTCATCTCGAGGAGATGCCCTGTTCCCGCAGGGCATCCTCGTTTTCTGGGGGCCGCGCAACTGGCCCTGCCCCGCAGTGTGGGCGAGAGATAATCGGCCTCCCCTCGGTTGACAACACCTGCACCGATGGATAAAATACTGCTACTGCCAGGTGCCGAAGTGGTGGAATTGGCAGACACGCTGTCCTCAGGAGGCAGTGGGCTCGCGCCCGTGCCGGTTCGAATCCGGCCTTCGGCACCATCATAGCGAGATTAACGCCTGACCAGGTCGCCGCGTTAGAGACGGCGGCCTTCAGTGTCCTTAGCCGACAACAACTCGGGCGAACGGCGGTTCCTCTGGGATAGATTGCCAAATGCGACACTCCATCCGCACCGGCTTCAGCTTCGGCTTGACTTCGGGCATTATCACCACCCTCGGCGTCATCGTCGGCCTCCACTCCAGCACCCATTCCGGTACACTTGTGATCGGCGGTATTCTGGTTATCGCAGTGGCCGACGCGCTGTCTGACGCGATGGGAATTCACATCGCCGAGGAGTCGTCCGGGCACCATTCCGAGCGCGAGATCTGGGAGGCCACCGCCGCCACCTTTCTATCCAAGTTCGTCTTCGCTCTGACATTCGTCATCCCGATTGTGCTGCTGCCGTTGAGCACTGCCATCATTGTGAGCGTGGCCTGGGGCCTACTTCTGATAACCGTCCTCAGCCTGTTTCTGGCTAGAATGCAGGCGGTGCGCCCAACCTCGACTATCGTGGAACACCTGGCGATTGCGGTGGTGGTGATAGCGGCGACTCACTACATCGGCGACTGGGTTAACACCCTATAGTAAAGCTACCCATTCTCTCGTTTTTCGACACAGAGCGGGCCAGTGCACTTGGCACTGGCCTTTTCTTTGTGCTCGGCGCGAAAAATATTAGACAAAAATCGGCTCACAAGGCACACTAAGGCAATGATACCCAACCGTGTCCCAGGCCAGGGCGGTCGCAGATGAGAACCGTAGGCCCAGCGGAAGACCGAAAGCTGCTGGCGGCACTTGCTGGTGGCGACCTGAGCGCCTTGCACCAGCTCTACCAAGCCTACGCCAATTCAGTCTATCAAATCCTGCTGCTGCACACGGCCAACGCGGAAGATGCCGAGGACCTGCTGCAGGAGGTATTTCTGTCGCTGGTGGAACTGGGGCGCGGCGCGATTAGAATTCGCAATGTACGGGCGTATCTGCTGAAGGTAGCGCTGAATAAGGCCAGTCAACTCTACGTCAGGGGCAAGCCGCGGCAGCTCGATCTTCACAATACGGACTTGGTGGACACTGACGGTCTGCAGCCGCAAGACCGTACCGGCGTATTGCGAGTGCAGGAAGCGCTCAGCCACCTGCCTTTGGAACAGCGCGAAGCCGTGATCCTGAAGGTCTGGCATGAATGCACCTTTGCCGAGATCGCCGAGATCTTCAGCATTCCGATAAACACAGCAGCCAGCCGTTATCGCTACGGTCTGGACAAGCTGCAACAGATACTGGGTGATAGTGATGAATAGCCAATCAGGATTCGAGCAGCAATTGCGGTCGGTGGCGTTGCGCCAGCCCTCTGCTGGGCTCGAGGGCGAGCTGTTGGGGCGCGCCAAGCGTCTGACACGTAGCCGACGGCGCTGGCGACAGATGACGGTAGCGGTGGTGGCCGCGGCGGTACTGCTGGTGATGGTCAATGTGGTGGCGGGCCAGATCTATGCCCGAGACATCGCCGCGCTGACCGGACAACCGACCACCGGCCAGCGACTGCACACAACACTGGTTTTCGCCGAAAAGCTCCGCGCCCGCCAGCAGCTCATCACCAATAGCCTGGAACACAACGGGGAGGCCTCGGCGCAGGCTGATGCTCAAAGCGTATCCCCCCGGCGGCCCGCCGTTGCCCAGCCGCTGCGGATGAAGCCGATCAGCATTGAGGCTTTACGCGCCCGCAACCGCCTTATCAATGAAATCCTCGAACTCAACGGCGATGCCGCAATCCCGGATAAGGAGAACCGGCAGGGCAAACACAACCGCAGTGCGCTCCCGTTCAGTCTGGACGCTCGCCGCGCCTTCGTTCAGGCTGGCAGGTGTGCTATTGGGACTTGTGCTGGCCTGTGGCGTGGTTTCGGCCGCTGACCATGGGCGCTCATACTAGAAGCCTTGCCGCGAAGTGTCTGAGGAGCTAATCCGATGTCGCAACAGCATCGAATCGCCGCGATCCGTAGGAGCCAAGGGCTAGCCCGGATCGCTCTCAAAGTGCTGGTGGTGCTGCTGGCACTGGCCGTCGTACTTGGCGGTGTGTGGACGTACTACAATGTCAAATGGGGTAGAGAGCTGACTAAAGAGCTGGAGGCCTGGAAAGCTCAGGGCCTGCCGCTCTCGATGTCCGAGGTCATCCCCAAGCCCGTGCCGGACAGCGAGAATGCCGCGCCCATATACCTGAGTGTGTTCCATGTCAGTTTCGACCCCAATAGTGGACCTGCCGGTGTCAATACGGGCAAACTGGCTGACATCTCTCAGGAAGAAGAGAACCTGATTGAGGATTACCGCCGAGGCAGAGATCGGCCCAAGCATGTGGCGAAGGTGCGGGCAATCTTGGAGCGGCCTGAGGTGAAAGAGACGCTGCAGACGCTCAAGCGTGCCTCCCAGCGCCCCAAGGCGGTATTCCCGGTGAAGTGGGAGCTGGGCCTTGCAGCGGTGCTTCCGCATATGGCACAGTTCCGAGATGCGACGCGCATGCTCGCCGCACAAGCACTGCTGCTTGCCGAAGACGGACAGATGGCAGACGCCCTCGACTGGTGCCTGGTCGGTCTGCGCATGGCTGATCACGCTGCAATGGAGCCAAGCATGATAGCACAACTGGTGTCAATAGCAATGCGCAACATCACTCTGGAGGCGGTCGAGGAGATAATATCGGACAAGAACGTTCCGGCAGCGGCGAGCCGGGCGCTGCAGGAGCACCTGCGGGGCATTGATCTGTACAAGACTCACTCGGATGCCATGGTAATGGAAACCTTGGTGGGGCGTTCTGTGTTCGCGCAGTTTCGCACCAATCCCGTATTACTCTACGAAACGCTAATTGGAGAAAAAACGGAACATCTTCGGAAGCTGCGCCGGTCGTACTTCAATTGGCTGGCCGGGCCTCTCCGCGGCCTCGATGAGGCGACGTATCTTCGGATCATGAGGCAGCAGGTCGAGGCATCAAGAATGCCCGGGATGGAGGCAAAGCCGGTTTCCGATGCCCTGGACCGGCAACTCCGACAGACGCCACTTGCCATGCTCACCAAGATACTGACACCCGTGTTCAGCGGACAGGCCTACCATCGGGGTATGTCACTGGCCCGCATTGACCTGGGCCGCATCGCCCTGGCGCTGAAAGCGTACAAAGCGCAGCACGGCCAATATCCGCAAACGCTAGCCCAGCTTCAGCAAACGCTTACCTGGCAGTTGCCCAAAGACGTGTTCACCGGCGAGGATTTCGTTTACAAGCGCGAAGGCGATGGCTTCGTCATCTACAGCCTGGGGCCGGACCTGGATGACGACCAAGGCACCGAGGCAGAAAAGCCGAGCCCGGACGCCGACGGCGACATCGCTTGGAGGGCGAAGAAGTAAGCACGCCGGCAGGTCACAGATAGAACAACGGGGAAAAGTAGCCCGTCCGAATGAGAAGAGGACTCTGATCTCACAAGGAGGGGTTACTTTGCGTATCTTCGCTGGTATGACGCTGGTTCTTGCTTTTATGGCGGGCGCGGCGATGGCCCAGGACGGCTTCGTTGATCACGGCGTCGGGGCGAAGGTGGCCGAATCCCGAGGTGTGGTCACCACCCAGACAGCCGATGGCAGATGTCTGGTGATCGCCAATGCTCTCGACGAGGGCCCGCTAGGCTACATACTCGTCACCGACATTGACACCGGCGAGACCAAGCAGTACTTCTGCCCCGAAGACGTGCGCCAATCCGCGGCCTACGGCTCGTTGATGCACAGTAACGGCGAGTTCTACATCACGCAGGGCAGTATCTTCCTGGAGTTCGATCCGGCG
>Ga0180431_10001439_pt1 | contig 33375 bp, 49 predicted proteins | sample SS_ome_11_FD_132459 | JGI IMG/M metagenome (GOLD analysis project Ga0180431, IMG submission 132459) | Hypersaline lake sediment archaeal communities from the Salton Sea, California, USA - SS_1_MS_1 metaG | ecosystem: Environmental > Aquatic > Non-marine Saline and Alkaline > Hypersaline >... | reverse complement strand
GTTGCCGTCGCCGGCCGCGCCAAACGTGGCATCGTCGCCAGTCCCGGGCACGCCCTCGGGAGACCAATTCGTAGATACAGTTGGATCGGAGGAGGTTGTCCCCAACCAGTTGTAGGCCGTCACATCGCTCACCGAGGCCGCATCCGCCGGCCTCTATCCGCCTCGGAAACGCCAGCAGCAACCCGGATGCAGTTGCCCTTCGGCCGCTAAGCCTAGCTGGCGTGTAGACTCCTCACGACTTAAACAAACCGTCATCGTCCGTGGTGGTGAAATTCAGCATCCGTAACGGCCCGGACCTAAACGCTATACAACCTGTAACTATCGTAACGCTTTTCAAGTAGGCGGTACCTTCCGACGGAAGGCAGAGCCTGGTATACCGGTCTTTGCCCGGCGATATCAGCACGTCCGCGCCGTCTGTTGGCACAGTCCCACAGTCCCAATTCGTCGGGTCGTCCCACTCGTTTCCGGGCAACGGAACGTCCCACATACTCTTATTTGGGTGCGGATACGGCACCGACGGACCAATCCACCGGTGCGTGTACGGCTTCGGCGTTATCGCTGCTTTGATCGCGGAGACGGGCGTTAACACCACCGCCGCGATGCCAGCCAGAAAAGATCGTCGTTTCATGGACTCACCTTATGTCGGCGTGGCTGGGTTGCTGTAACACCGCAAATCGGCCGAGACGAGCACTTTAGTCGTGCAATCGGCCGGCAAGACGGACGGCACCTGCCCATCGACGGCCAACTCCGCCGCCTGAATGCCGGCGATCGCCTCGATATTTGCCTTGAGCGTCTGGTAATCGCCTCGCGTCACCGCCGGGGCAAGTGTCAGCAGGACACAAGCCAACTTCTGATCGGCGACCACGTCAATTTGCGAGGTCTTCCTCGCCCCCTTGTTGATCGCCTGGAATAGTTGCTCGTCGGCGGTCGGAATCGTGATGGTTTTCATCGCATCTCCTAGTTAGATATCGCAACGACTGTCGCGATAGCAGCCACTGTCGTTGCTACACAAGCAGCCGACGCAATCAGGACTCCGATCAGCTGCCATGTTGAATTAGTTCGCTTTTTCAAATCCGTTTCCACGTTGTCAATCTTCGTATCATGCACGGCCACTGTCTTGATTAGCCCAGGCTGGCCGTTTCCTCGCAACAACACAATCACCTCGTCAAGTCGCTTGTTGTTCGTGTTTGTTGCTGCAGTCAGTGTGGCAGTCTTCTCCACCTGCTCCGTAATTCGTGCGTGCAAAACATCAAAATCGCCCCTAGTGACATCACCCATGCCAATTTCCTCGATAGCTGCTGAGTCTAACCAATCACGCCTAGTCGTCCAGTTCCTTCGCTGCCTCTGCAATGGCGTCTACGTCTCGCTGTGCGTCTTCGCTGGCTCTTGCTATCTCTGTCTTCGCCCTCGCTTCCTCTTCGGCGGCCACAGCCTTTGCTTCCCGCACTTTCGATGCCGCCGCACGAGCCGCCACGCTATGCGGCATGGGCGGCTTTGGGTCTGCCACAGCAGGCATTGGCGGTGGCTTGATTGCTGCCATGATGTCCTGTGCAAGCGGCTCGGCAATCGGCCTGGCTTTCTCGACAGCCTTCTCAACGTCCTCTGCGGTAACTGCCCCGGTCTGCTGGTAGTTTTTCCACAATAGATAAATAACGATTATCAGCAGAATGATCCATGGCAGCCACCGCTCCAGGGCTGTCGTCCAATGAGTCGCCGTGTTCGCCTCGTTGGTTATTGCGTTCTGCTCGATTGAAACAAGTTTCTCCTCGATGGCCTGTTTCTCCCTCTCTGATGCCTCTTCCTCCGCTTGCTTCCTCTGTTCGTCCAGCTTGGCCGCAGCACCTTCCGCCGCTTCCCTTGCCTTAGCTGCCTCCTCTTGCGCGGCCTGCACTGCTTTGGCTGCCTCCTCCTGCAAAATCGCAAACTGCGTCGAAACAAGCGTACTGTCAGCATTCGGGGTTGTTTCTGCCGGTACACCACCTGGTGCCCTGGGTGCTGCATTCGGGTCATTCTCGCTTCCGCCCAGCAAGCCGAATCGACCTCCAAGTAACCCTCCACCAAGCTGGCCATTACCTGGACACGCATCAGCAACTAGGGATAACTCGACATCAATCAGGTCCTTCGTGAATGCCCCGAGACTCCTCACAGTTGTCTCTACCGTGTTCGCATAGGTGCGATTGCTGCCGATGTTGGTCGTTTGCAAACACCCTATCAGTCTTCCGTCAAGCGTAAACACAGGCCCACCGGAATCACCACTGATAGAATATGGGGTTACCCCTATTCGCCCGTTCGTCGTCACGCTGACTACTTTCCCACGGTGCCAATACAGCTTCGCTGGGGATTTGCCGTATCCAGCCTTCCAAACATACTCGCCCTTTTTCGGCGTGACGCCAATTCGCACACCGCGAATACTCGCCTCAACAGGCCGCTCGATCCGCAGATAGGACGCATCAAACTCCTTCGATCTGCCAACAACTCGATATTTGTACTCACCACCGCCGAAGAAATCGACCGTGCCAGTCTGTGAATCATTTGTAACATGGTCCGCCGTCAGAATCAGGCAGCCACCGAGATAGCACCCTGAACCCCTGCTTCCGTCCGATGCTTCCACCCTGCATATATTTGGCTGCTGATGTCTCAGCACTTCCGGCAATGCCGCCCTGGCTATTGCAGCACTCACGAACATGACCGTTACCACAATGCCAATTGTCAATAGCGTCGTGACGATATGCTTGCGTGTCAATCTCATAATGTCACCTTTTGCCCGTCTTCTATTCTTATCGGCAACGCTGGTGGTAGCCTAATTTCACTAATGCCGATTCTCACAAATACGCGCAGCTCGGCATTTTCAGCAATAGACAACGCCTCACGCATTGCGACCACCGCGTTTTCCAATGCGACTCTCGCATCGTACTGCTCGCTAGCCTTGTCGATAAACTCTGTCTTGTCCACTGCTGCTATTCCGTAGTCGGCAATGTGTCACTTGCCCGAATCGTTTGGACCACGCGACGCATCTCTCTGCCCTTGATGTCCGGAGTAGTCCGCACCGTAACCACCTGCTTCAGGTTGGACAATGGGCTAGGCAAATCTATCATTTTTCCAAGCCAGAGAATGCTTCCGTCGGTTATGTCCCTGTCTACGATGAGCGTCGTATCAATCGCGACCGTAACGCCCCGGTTATTCACCGTCTCGTCCCTGGTGTTGATGTGGCGGACGCTTATTTCCACGGGCGTTCCAGAAACAGTGGCAACGCCCTCATTGTCGTAATAGCCCGTAGCCTCCCAGAGAACAGCCTTCTGGTGCAAACAATCAGTCTCTACTGCCGGCATCAGTCTCTGTCCTTGTAGTCAGTTTGCTCACTGGGAGGCCGTCCGAGCCACACCCCACTAGCTTTGGGCCTTGGAGTCGAATCGAGTTGGGTCAGCGTGCCTGTAACGTCTAGTCGTTTTGCGGTCTGTCCCCACAGAGTCGAATCAAGGCCCATGTCCGTCTTGCCCTGGAATACCGCGCTTGCCCCGTCCGTTCTCTTGGAGTGGTATTGCAAGTCGCGATGGGCGTAGAAATGCGCCGCGAGATTCTCCTCAATCTTCTTTGTCAGAGCGTCCGTTAATACACTCCCGGAATCTTGCGATACCACATAGTCCGTCAGGGCGTTCGCCGTGTCAATAAACGGGTCCACGCTCAAATCCGGATCGGTACTGATAATCGCTCTGACTTCAGATTGTGAAGTTCTCCACGCCATCGCATCATGCCTCCGCTAGGGCTTCCTGGATGGCCTGAAGAATCTCTGGCTTCCGAGTGCATCCATCAATGAGAATGCCTTCGTCAGCGGCAAATGTCTTTAATTCAGCTACGGTGAATTCCCCAAACTCTGCCAGGAATTCATCCGAAAAGGAATTGGTTGCTTCGCCCAGCTCAGCCTCTTCGCTGCTAATCAGCCGGAATTTGTCACTCCCGAATAACCGGTCAAGCGGCTTCTCGGTGACAATGATATCTTTCAGCCCAGGACGCAGCTTTCCATGTCCATCTCTCGCGCCGTAGACGGTCTTGTTTTCGCCATCGCCCTCTTCGTACTTGCCGCTCAGAATGCGGTACTGTCGCAACTTAGCCATTGCTTACTCCTTGGGCCCTGTTGTCACACGAAATAAGCCCCCCGGCGATGCGCAACAGGGGCACACACCGCCGGGAGGAGCCCAAGAAGACTACGCAGTAGTCGCGTGCATGATGCCGCAGTTGTTGTTGTAGTCGTCGCGAATTTGCGGCACTTGGATTGCCATGACCTTATAGTTGATCTGCATTCCGCCGCGAGTCTCCCAACGCAACGTGGTTATGTCCATGCCATTGATGGCTCGTGCCACGTCGGCCGTCATCTGGACGAGAATCAGGGTAAACGTACTAGTCAGGAAATCCAGTTGTCGCACGTCGCTGATAGAGTCGATCTTCTTCAGCCGGTCCCGAAGCGTATTGTCGCCCTTGTTCGCCGAATAATCGGCGTCCATGAATGGAGCCCAATCCGTCGAATGGTACATCATGAACGGACCATAGAATCCGTCGTCGTTCAGCGTCTTAATCATGCCCAAGACTTCGGACACGGTCGTGGCGTTCGTGCTGACTCCCGTAGGTGTCGTTACGTCAGTCTTCGTGTTACGCGCCGGATGGGTCGTGTACCCATAGACCTTCGACGTTTGGCTGTACGCAGTGCTCACGCCATACGCATACGGCGTCACCGTGCCAATGACCGACTTTTCGATCTGCTCAGCCACACGCCGCCCAGCGGCCTCGGCCGTGGTTGTGTCCAATGGCGAGCCCATGTTTCTCGACTGCATCAAGGTACGATGCTTGATGAAGAAATCCGCATGCGTAATCGGCAGCGGCATTCCCTCCAGCTTGTACAACGGTGCATCGTTGCGACCCTCGGTCGTGCCGTGCATGTCGACCATCGCCTCACCCGGATCACTTTGCGTTTCGTGTTCCAGGATCGTCTTGGACATGCCATCGAATCCGCCATAGGAATTTGCACTGGCCAAATCCGTCCACGCTCGCAATCGCTGACGGGTAGCCATGACAACCGCTTCATCGAATTTGATCCACTCATCCTTACGCAAGGACGTTGCATTCGTCACGTCCATGGGAATGTCAAATCCATGATGCCGTGCATCGTTCACCGTTACCGTGCGGTATTCCGGCTTGCTCTTGCCAGTTTTGTTGTCGACAAGCTGCCGGCCCGTCTTTACCGTCACGTACGCTTTTCCATCACGACCAACAAATGGACGCAGCAATCGCGGCTCGAACCGATATTGGTTATGGAACCGCTCGCCAACGTCGCCAACTCCCTGGCCGTTGATGATGAAATCAGATGTAAACATGTGTTTCTCCTCGTATGTCAGTTACTTGCACACTTGGCAAGACATTAGTATCCCGTGTATTCACAGAGCAGCAGCTGCTCCGACGTCGGATTGGTTGATGTCTCCAGGCACTCGAACGGCTCGGCCTCAGGTGAGCCCGTCGTAGCAATCAACTTGCCCGTGGTCGTTTGCGCTATGAACAAATCGCCGATTGCGTGATCGTCACCAGTACCGGACACATCGGCCACCCGCATGTTGAATTGCTCGCCTGGTGCCGGGCAATACAGGAAGCACGTCTCGCCTCCAGAATAGGCATCGTCGTAGTTCTTCCCTTGCAATTCGTCTTCGATCAGAATGGCAATAGTAACCCGGATTCCGTCATCGCCCTCGTTCAGGCGATCCAATACGTCGGTGTAAGTGAATTTGCCATTCACCATTTCCGTGCTGCCTTTTCGCACCATTAGGGTGCCAGGCTTCGGCGTGATCGAGGAATCCACAATCCCCTCAATGAACACCCCCTTGGGGTAAGCCGTGGCAATGATTTTGTCGCCAGTCATATCTCAATCCCTTCCGGATTAGTATCCAGTGTATTCCGACAGTAGCAGCGTGTCCGCTACTGGATTGGTTGATGTTTCGATGCACTCGAACGGCTCGGATTCCGGCGTTCCAGTCGTAGCAATCAACTTGCCAGTCCCCGAGTCGACAATCTGCATATCACCGATCGCCTTGCTGTCGCCGGTACCTGCAACGTCCTGATATCGCATGTTCAGTTTCTCGCCCATGACGGGAACATAAAGGTAGCACGTAGACCCAGCCTCGTAGGCGTCGTCATAAGTCCTGCCTTGCAATTCGTCTTCGAGTAGCACCGCAACAAGCCGACGGTTCCCGTCAGTGCCCGGTGCGTAAACAGTCCACTCGTACCGTCCGTTCACCGGCTCCGTGGCAGCGGACTTCATCATCACGACACCCGGCTTCGGGGTCTGCCCGGAAGCCAGAAAGCCTTCCTTAAATACCCCCTTGGGCTCTGCCGAAGCAATGATCTTCGTGCCTGTCATAGTGTGTTCTCCTTATTCCAATGCCTTATACGCACTGGCTTGCTTGCGTGTGTTGACTACTCGCCTGCTTCACCAGGCAACAGCAAGTGGTCCTCCGACGCCTGATCCATGCCAGGTCGGCCCATGTTGTCCACTGCTGACGCCCCAATAAAGTGCTGTTGCGGCGGTTCTTCCTTCGGCGCAAGCGATGCCAATACAGTCAATTCGTCGAGGCTCTTGGAATTGAGCACCTTCGCCACCGATTCTTTCTTGTCGTCGCCGACGTTTCCAATCAGCTTCTCGACAATGGCATCTTTCTCTCGCTGCTCAAGAACCTGAGCATGGCGGAATGTGTTCTGCACGCTTTCCGGAGCCGATTCAAGCCATTCGTTTTCGGTCATTGGCTTGCTTGCTTTCTTCTCGTCCATCTCTTCCTCTGTGTTTGTCGCGTTCTCCACCGGCTCCTTCGGCACGGTAGCCCATGTTTTCTTGTCGGCGTCATACGTGTGCCGATTTCCATCCGCGTCCTCGAATCCTTCCTTTGCGGCGTTCGCAACCAAGGACTCTTCCGCGACTTTCTCGACTGCCTTGACAGCGTTGGTAAGCATCGCATCATTCAAATCCATCAGATCAGAACGATTCGTCTCGTCGTAGCAGCAAGAGTTTTCAATCAAGCTGTCGACCATCTCAAGACGTTTCTCATCACTCAGGGACATAGTGTCACCCTCCGAATTCAGCATTTTTCCGTTTACAGGCTTCCACCTGACTACCTTGATTACTTCCGTTGGCAAATCGCCAGACAGCACGACCTTTTCGCGAGTTCGCGTGTAGGGCAAAGAGAAGTATCGCTCCTTGCGAAGGAAGACCACGCGGTTCTGGAATAAGTCCTCCAGGTACACCGTGTCCAATCCGGCGCCAGTACTAAACCGATCCCGAAGCTGCTGCCTCAGCACATCCTTGATCGTGTCTATCGATAACTCGTTCCCTACTGTGGTTTTCGTGGGCCCCGCACTTGCACCACTGCCATCCTCCGCTTGTTCATTCATCAGTACCCCGCATCCGTCCTTAATGGAACATGCTCCTACTTGGTCCGGCAGAATCGCCAGGTGATCCGGCTCGTAATTCCGCGCTATGTACGTGTAGACATCCCCTGTTGGTGTCGCGCCTGGAGCGTGCTCATTCTCGGTCATGAGCCCAGTAGATAATTCGATTGGACGGCGGTCTTGAAGCGATGTAAGAATTCGCTTGTCGACTTTGGAAGTCTGGTCGACCGCAAACCACCCTTCAGCCTTGAGGTGACCGCGACCATCGATCGAGGCGTTGCGAATGTGACCTATCCCGAATTCATCCAGGACGCCATCCGTCTTAACAGAGACCGACTCACCGTTAACAGTCGGATGATTGACGACGAGAGGCACGCCGTTCCACGATTCGCGGCTCTTGGCTATTTCGTCCGCCGGGTAATACAGCGGACCAGCACTACCATTGAGCACGCCCGGTACAATCAGCGTTAGAGGGGCAACTAGATATTCCGTGCCGTTGTCACTGCGGAATTCGGCCTTGCCCACAAAGTTGAGTGTGAGGTTTTCCATGCGCCGAAGATAAACGTGTCAGTTATCTTCAGGCAAGCAGAGTGCATGGTTTCTCACCCCTGGGGTGGCTACTCCCCACTAGATAGCAACCGGACCCATCGGTAGTGCGTTTTCCGATGGAAATACTCACAGACAATCGTCTGTCCGGTCCCAGCAAGATTACGCCTCGCCCTGTAGATCACGCTACGTAACGTGACGTTTGACATGTCCGGCTTTTCGAGGGCCTCGCGAATTTCGTCCTTCGTGTGAGGCAGCCCATCCGATAATAGCTCTAGGACTATTTGTTGAGGTACTGATAGATTGGTCATTTCTTCCGCCCCCGTGCCGGAGAGACAAATTTCCTGGGCCGCTTCGCCGCTATTGGCGTATCAACACCAGCCCAACTCGTCCGGCGTTTCTGCTGGGCAATCGTTCGCTTGCTGCGTTGCGGTATTTCTGCCGCCAAGGAGGCACTAATAGACTTGGCTATCGAGGACTTACTGCGTTTCTGGCCAGACTGGTTTTCACCCACGTTGGCTGGGGTCCACGCACACCGACAGTTTGGGTGGCGCGGTATCTTGCCCCTCGCTTCCTTCAGTGTGACCACTATTCCATCAAGAGGTTTGCATAGAGTGCAGTTATGCACCAATAGGCCATTCGCGAAGAATTCCGGCTCGTCCTCAACCTGTATGTCATACACCGCTATTGCCTTTCTGGCCAGCCGATGATATAGTACGGTTATATCACTCAGGAGCGGTCGCCCATGCCATTTCAGTTTGCTTGCAGCATATGCAACCAATCGTTCGCCAGACACACGCAGTCGCTCAAAGACGGCTGCACAAATGTATTTTGCTCTAGAGCGTGCTACTTTGAGAGCCGAAAAAATGGCGGAGACCGTGCTTGCCCAACATGCGGAAAGCTTGTCCACAGGAGTAAACGAAACACTCGCCAATTCTGCTGCAGGGAATGCTACGACGCCAGCAGGCAAAAGGTCGTCGTCACCAAGACTTGTGTCGGCTGTGGCTCCAACTTCACCATCAACAAGAGTGTTCAACACAGATACAACTACTGCTCTATCGCGTGCAAGAGGGAGCATATGGCCGGCGAATGGCGCGCGTGCCAAACATGCGGCACTCGCTTTTGGCACAAAGGCTCCGACATTGCGCGTGGACTTGACAGGAAGCATTGCTCCGAGGAATGCAGAAGACCTCCTGACTACATTAAGTGCGACACTTGTGGGAAACGCTTTCGCAGATGCCCTTCCCAGACAGACAAGCGGTTTTGCAGCCTGGCGTGCTATAGACGTTCCACTTCGGAAACAACGATAGAGCGTGATGTGCGACTTTCTCTTGATAACCTCGGCATTGAATATATCAAGGAAGCTGCCCTTGGTAGATACGCGATTGACTTTCTCTTGGAGTCCCCAAGGATAGCCCTCGAAGTCGACGGTGACTACTGGCACAGGGACCCATCCAAAGACGCAAGAAAAGATGCCTACCTCACCAGCAATGGGTGGACTGTTGTGCGAATAAGAGAGTCTGAAATCAAAAACGCTGTCGATCTTGACGCCCTCGTCTTTGAACGACTCCAACGTGTCGCCCACGGATAGTGCATCGGCCGGAATCCAGCCCTGTTTCACGCGATCCCAGAATGGATGATCTGACGTCGCCGTTACGTGATGCTTCCCGGCCGCAATGCTAACCATCTTTCCGCTATAGTCTCTCTTCGTAGCTGCAGTGACCCTCTTGTATCCTTTGCGCGTTAGTACCATCATTCCAGGACGGACAGCCTGAATGGGAATGTCGCCGTCCAGCGTCGTCACCATCGTAAACGCCGGGAAACATACCCTATCGTCTCCAGCAGTACTCCACTCAACCTGCACGCCCACCTCTTCGACGCCTAGCCTCTCCATGGCGTCTAGCTGGCCTTCCGCGTGCGCCCGAATAATCTCGGTCCTGGCAATCAGTTCAGCTCGCCGCCTATTCCCGTTCACAATCGCTGCCATGTCCCTCGCGATCTTGCGTGGGTTGTCACCTTGCACTAATCCGTCAGTCAATGCTCTGCTTAATTTGGTCGCCAAATCACTCGTAGCACCCTTCAGGTCCGTCATCGTCCTGGCGGCCAGGGTCTTCACCTTCTCCTGTTGCACAGGCTGAGCAAAGCTAGAACGAAGGAATTCCTCCCGGGTACCCTGATAGAAGCCAGATACGTCTTCGCCCGTTTGTAAAGCCGCCTTGCGTGTATCATCAAATGCACGACCAGCCCCCTTCCTATAGCCTTCCTCAATGTACTTTTCGAGGAATGCTTCGTCTAAATCCTCGATCTTGATCCCACGCATCTGCGTGTTGAGTTGGTCCTCCAGCCACTGGCGGAATCCCGCCAATTGCTCCGGGGTCGACTGGAATCGGAACCGCTGGTTTCCTGCCAGCAATATAGATTTCGGACCTGCCAGACCAAACGCATCCTCCCTGACGACCAAGTCAAATAGAGCCGCCTTCACCTTCCGGTATCGCCTACGAATATCCGCCTGCGCAACCCGACGCAATGTCTGCGAACGTGTTGGGTCCATCTTCACTGGATTTCTAGCTGCCATGACACGCTGCCTTCACTCGGGATATATCGGATCGCCGTTGTGCCTGCCCCTTGATGGAATTGCCATAGGTAAATGCAACTCCTCATGCACTTCGCCTCGCTCCTCGCGATCCTTCTCGGTCCACCGGGCCTGGATTTCTGCCGTCTTCTGACGTATTTCCTCAGGCGTAGGCATGTACGCCCTAGCGTCCCCAATTTCTTGATTGGAACGAATCACCACACCCCAGAACACTAGCCTCTCTCTCGCACGGGACGTACCGCAACGCATTAGTCGCGATATCTCCTTCAACGTGCTACCCTGCCTGTATAGCTCGCAGAATTCCTCTCTTCGATCACGTATCGCCTTCGGTATCAACATCAAACTCGCCCTCGTCTTCGGCCGGCATGACGTTCTCCAAGTAGCCCTCCGCGACATCGTCCTCTATCTCAAGCACGCCAGTGAGGAAATCCTTCGGATGGAGCAAATTCTCGCCACCGCCCTGCAGATATTTCACCATCGATTCCGTGCGCTTCGCCGCTATGACCGCCCGTTGCTCGTCAGTCAGATTATCCATGCTCGGCCACAGAATCGTGTAGCCGTCACCCGGCTCCGATAATACACCAAACAATATCAGCCTGTCTATCGTTGGTGAAATCACCCGAGGACTCAGGTAATCGTTCTGTCGCTTCGATAATCGTCGATTCCATGCCCGCTCATCCTGGCCGGAAGCCAATTCCCCACGCTCCGAGCCCATGAATATCCGCTTCGGAACACCCAATCGAATACAGATCGCATCTATCTGCACCTGCAAGTGGTCCGACGGGTCCTCCACCTGTGTACGTAAGCTGTTCGCCGACATCCCCAAAAGCATGATGTATCGCTGAAGACCGTTTGCGTAGTTCTCGATCATCGTGCGCATGTCGTCGTTGTCGATATCCACATCGCCGCCGAGCTCCGGATGCGTTTCAAAGCTGATTCCAGGAAATGCCCCCTTGTAATACATCTCAGGCGAAGCACCCAACAGCTTCCGGATATTCAACAGGTAATTGAATACCTGCAATTGCCTCGGTAGCCCAAATAGCTCACTGCTACGCAGATTGTCCGCAATGTGGATGATGCGCGACCAATGCACATTGACTGTAGATTGCGTAGGTGACGCAGAACCGCCAGAAGAATCCAGCGTGCCGTCACCAGTCCCTACGGTAAGAGCATATTGCGTGGGCTGCCCATACCTGGAATTTGATGGGTCGGTTTCATACGCAGTAATCTGGGCCAAGTCCTCAGAAAACGCCCGGAAGAACAGGACATTGTACTCGCCCACCGGCGACGTCGGCATGTCACGCTCGAATCCCTTCACGGGCTCATGCAATGGCAATCCATCATCAATCCCGATCAAAATGACGCCATACGACCCGATGCCGCTCAATACATCAACACGCTGAAGGTAATCCCACACTATCCCGCCGGTTTCACCCTGGTACCAGCTTGATCCAGCGATCTCCCGATTGAGCCCCTCCCAATCACGCTCGAATTCCGTGCTGGTTTGCGGGTTCGCGTCCTCGGTAACCGTCGGCGTCAATAGCCATGATTCCGAAGGGAATATCTCCACGACACGCGAAGCCACACCCTCGCGCAAATACATGTCCCGGTAATTCTGCAACGTGATTGAGTCAGTCGCAGGGTAGCCACACTCATCATTGATGCTGCGGCGAGGGTCGATGTCGTCGCTATCGTTGTAATAGCGACTAATCGAGCGTACTGCATTGGCCAGCATTCTTCGCCTACCAGTATTCTCCGTTGGCTGCGGTTCAGCCTTCTTCGTGCGCCGCACAGCCTTCTTCTTCGCTGACTTCTTTGCCATCCTTCTGCCCTCGTAAATGGTTTTCAAAACGCGCCCACACGGCCACGGAGCGTCTTGGCAACCTGCCCGTACATGGCCAACGCAAATGCGTCTGATTCGTCGGGACTGCAGCCCAACATCTTCTCTAGGGTGATCTCCGCACTGTCCGGATTCTTCGCACGCTTAGGCGGTAACCACATCCTGCCAGACTCGTCGTATTGTAATGGCAATGGCGCCAACTGCCTACGTAACTCCGTTTCAGTCACTGGAATAGCGAATGGCTTGTTCATCGCCGGGTCCAATCGCTCGCGAATAGCCCAGTACATCTCGCATCGCTTGTTCTTGAATGCGTATTTTGTCTCGTCTTCGCCCTCTCGCTGCTTAAGCGTCTTCCTCGCACGAGTACGCTTGGCGGTCGCGGCCGCACCGAACCGTATAGCGTTTACGTGATGCCCGTATTGGTCCCGCAATAAATCCACGTGCTGCTTCCCGCCGCCACCAGCATCAAAATACACATCCTTGGCAGATAGCTTGTGCTTCGCCATATACGCCATTGTATGCTTGGGAATGTCTGAAGTGTCAGGGGTCTTCACTGATACCAACTCAACAATACCTTCCCGGGAGCATATGCAATACGCCGTACTGTCGCCTCCCTCGGCAGGGTCAACACCCATGGTCCATCCAACCTTGTTGTATGCCGTGCGAGCAAATTCAGCAGACATGGCGAGCCATTCCGGAGGATACAGCAAGACCTCCTTGCCACGATAGAATTCGCCATCAAGGCTAATCGACTGCATCATCGGGTCCCAATTGGTCCGACGCTCGATGTACTCATTGATGCCGATTAGCCCAGGTACCACCATCGGCTCTGGGGGATTCTGCTTGTTCTTCAGCTTCCACGATAGAGCCAACCGCTTGTATTCCTTGCCCGACAATACGCCCCTGGGGTATTTGTCACTCTTGACCAGGCAGGGCTCCGGCTTACGCTTGCCTTCCCTTATCTCCTGGAGTCCGGCCTTGACGTTCGGGCTGTCTTCAGCGCGGACGTGGATGACATTCGTCCGTAATCCATCACCAGTAATGGACTTGACGTTTCCTGCCTCTGCCTTCTCCTGGAAGAAATTGGCGCATGGAAACGGATTGCCGATGATGAGAATACAGTGAGCCCACGTCTTGCACGACTCGTAGACCGTGTTTTTGATGCCAGACGACTCATCTAATACCACGAGCGTGCGTGGTATATTCAGGAATTGTGGCAGGTGCCTACCTAGGAGGGCTTCACCCTTGGTGACCGTCTGGCCGATAAGCTCGGATTTGTCGACAAATTCCCCTTGATTGTCGACCTGGCGAATGTGCATGTGGTTGTATTGCAGGGGGAGCGGATGCCGACTGGTGTTTATCAGCTGCCGAATTTCCCCCCATAGCACATCATTAAGCTGATTGCCACTCGCACTAGTGGTAACCGTGCGGGCAGGCCTCCGAGAGCATTGCCACCACAACGCAATGAATGCGGCAATGTAATCCTTACCCAAAGCGTTGCCAGCCGGGACAACTGTCTCATAGTTGGCCACAACGCTGTCTATGATTTCCCGCTGGTAGCTGGCCAACACCATATCAGGCCAACACATACGTTGGAAATCATACGGATCAATGAACGACATACGCTATCCACGATGAGACTGAGACACAGTATCTATTACTATCTCTACCAGTCCACAGACACCGCTGTCAAGTGCAATCCGCCATCTCACCGGCTGCCAGATACATCGTCTCTACCCTGCCCCTGAGGCATAGTCTCCGCTAATCGCTTGTCCCAATCGATGAATACCTGCGTGTTAATCGTGGGTTGCAGCAGATTGAAGTAGTCCATCGCCAACCGGATCATCGCACCCTTCTGCACAAATTTCAACTCAACTTCCTGGCCAACCACCTTCCCCTCATCGTCCAGCGTGTTCCGGCACTTGATCCCATCAATACACCGCCTAACCTGCGGAGGCAACTTGCGCAAGTCGTCAATGCTGATCCTGCCATTCTCGTCACAGAAATCGACCGGGTCGCGGAATACGCAATAGGCCAATTCCTGCAAGACGTTTTCCACGGTAAGCTGCTTGCCGAAGTCAATTTCCTTCAGAGCCTTGCCAAGGGCCCGCTTGATGCTCCGCTTCCGCATCAGCTTACCTGCCTGCGCAGCAGCACATTTCGGCGAATACCCAGCAGCAATAGCAGCTTTAGCCCCGTCCATGCAGATCAAATATTCCTGCACAAATCGCCGTTGCCTATCAGTAAGCTTCTTCAGGTCAGTACCCCTGTCTAATAATTCAGTACTAGCCATTGCCTATTACCCCCATGCCCTCCATTAACCGTATTGTGCCTTATATCATGGAATATCTGTACTACATTGCCTTTGTAGTGTCTGTACCTTTATTACTTCTCGGCATAATTCCGTCACCATGTCATGGGAGCAATCCGTATCCGGATTACTGGCCCATTGCTCCAGAATCTGGATCATGGGATAGAATTCCTCCATGCTTCGCGTGTTCAAATTAACACAAAAGACGTGGCCGTTGCAAGGCGACCACACTACGGCCCGTCGTGGCTTGCTCATTGCATTTCCTGTCCTTATGAGACACCGGGGGACAAATAGGTGGACAGAATTGTCTCCTAATACGGCTTTATCCGTGCTGCTTATTATTTTCGCTTCATCGCAGCCTCTGGCGTTGCGTAGCATTGCTCAGCCAGCAGGTCGAACTCAAAACCTCTCACATCGCGACATCGTACCGTACCTTCGTCGTTGTCATCAATGGCACAGCACACGAATCAACGACCAGCCTCTGTGGTGTATAGATTCATCCCTGGCGTAATCGGTACTCCATCGGCCGTCTTCGGTAGCTTGTCGACGATGGCTTGCAGCCGCTTGATTTCCTTGGCCGCCTTGTCGAGTACGCTGGTTATATCGTCCGCCTCCGAATTGGTCAGCGGCTCGCTGTCCGTGAGATGGTCCAGCACCTCGACGGCGTCGGCTATCCGTTGCGTCAGTGTCATCCCTCCGTCTCCTCCGTGTCTTGGTTGGTTGTTTTAACCCGCCCAATTCCCCATCCGCCGTCCTCGTCCCGCCATTCATAGCCTGGCCGGCACTCGCACGGATCTCCGTAACACAGCCACAGTCTCTCTATCCGGCACCCACAATCTGGATCGCCATAGGCGTCGGTGCGATAGAGTCCGTCGTATCCATTCTCTCGCAGGTACGACTCCAGAATCTCCTGGCAGGTCGGAGGTAGGTCGCTCGTTTGGTTTTCACTCATCACTTCGTATCCTCGTGTCTCCTTGGTTGGCTTTCCGTTCATCTACCACGGCAATTCCCGCCGCCGCAGATGTTCCAGTTCGTCGGGCCACTCGTCCCAATCGCCTCCCTTTTTGTCCTTGAGTCTCAGTGGCTTGCCGTTCCATAATGGCCGTCGCCCGAACTGCTTGACGAAGACGTCCGCGTCGGCCGCGTCGCATTGCTGGACGATCCGTTCGATCCATTCGACATGGCACGGCCTCGCCCTAGGCCCAGACTCGCCGCCGATGATGACGCACCGCGCACCGGCACAAGCGACGGGTGGCATGCTTAACGATATCCGGCCGACGAGCGGCTCGACGGACAGGAAGGTTTTCATCCCCATGTCTCCGAGGTGATAGCTGTCCGGGCCACGCGAGTCGGCCGACCGCTGGTCCTCGACCGACGTTCCGATCCAGACATTCGGCAACTTGAGCGGATCGGCCCAGTGTTCTGGGTCCTCGAAGAATAGCTTGCACAGCGTGTCACAGGCTCGCCGCACTGTCGGCGTAACATGTTCCGGTCGCTTCGTCAGCAGCAAGTATTGCAGGGCGTCGGTCCGGGCGATCGTATCGCACAGCCGCACCCGCAGCGGATCGAGGTCATCCCGCTCCTCGAAGACATCGCACATCGACCCGACGAAGACCGACTCGGTGTCGTCGTTGATCGCCGCCCTGCGGTCCCACGATTCGAGTTGTTTCCACGCTCTCTCGCTTGCGGGCACGCGAACGCCGTCTGGCCCCCACGTCCCAAATACGGCCGGATTCCGCCTCGCTTGCAGCTCCGCATAACAGTGCTCGCACCCAGTCGAGACCTTCGCGCATCCTCTCCACGGATTAAACGTGTGGTCACACCATGCGATTGTCGTCTTCTCGCCCATTATTATCTTCCTCCGTGTCTCCGTGGCAGTCTTCCCCGGCATCACCCAGCGACGGCAAGCTGAAGTGTTTTGGTAGTCGATCCGCCAGCCGCGCCTCGTGATAGCCGATGCACCAAGCTACTCGCAATGTATCCATGCTTCCGTGCCTAGGGTACGGACACTCGGGCCCATCGCCGTTATGATACGCACACCGCCCCGCGAGTCGCGATTCGCGACTCCTGACATCGCTGTTCCACAGTGGCTTCACAGTCATTATCCTCCGGCTTCCTGATTTCGGTTTGCTGGATTCCTTACTCGTCCCGGTGGTTAGCCACGCAGACAAAGCAAGTCACCGCTCCGGCAACCAGCATGCATAACACCATCCGCAGCGTGAAGGCGAGCCCGCCGCCCGTCCTGATCCATTCCGGGCCGACGTGGTAGATGTACGTCCCCGCCAACCCGACACATCTTGCCATCGATGGCCTTCTGTAGCTCGGCGACTTTCCGTGTCTGGCATTTGTGCCCGTGGGCTAGCGACAACATCACTCCGTCTCCTCCGTGTCTCCGTGGTTACTTACCTCAATCCAACACGCGCCGCTCCCGTTCTTCCGCGTCGAGGTCGCGTTGATAGTGGATGCGGTAGACGCCCGGCGGCAAAACGACGTTGCCGTGCTCCGGGTGGGTGATCGTGCGCTCTTGCGTGCAGTGCAGCACCGGACCATCGAGCGGCCCCGCGTCGGCGACACGGTACACGAGCACGCCATCTAGGGCGTCGAGGCAATGCCGACTGCCCTGCGTACTGCCGGGGACGAGTTGCAGCGACGGCGTGTCCTCGGCCGTCGCGCCGGTCGGCACGTCGCCCAGCAGGGTGATGTAGACGTCGCCCTGTCTCCAGCAGTCGCCCGGCGTCGCCGCCTCGGGGAACCGCTGCGGTTGGTCGTTACGGATTGCCTCGGCCGTTTCCTGAATCATTTGAAGTTCTTGTGCGGTCGCGCTCATTACGAAGCTCCTATAATGCTGACGTTTCGGTTTCCACCCAGCCACTGTTGGGCCTGTTCACAACTAGTGATTTCGCGTGGTACGTGCATGGCGAAGACTTTGGCGGTCGACGGACACGAGCAGACGAGTCTCCGTTGCCCGTCGCGTGCCTCCATCAGGGCCTCGCGCGTACCGTCGACATCGTTGCGTTGCTTATCGACGACCGTAGCTCCCGTCTCGGCCAGGTAGCGCGGCCAGCCGTAGCGGTCGATCCGAAGGCGTTGCACCTCCGCATTCTCCTCGCCGTGTATCTGATCGAGGGTCTGTGTCTCGGGCCGTATGACGATTTGCTCGTCGACCGCGACGCCGTCGATGTGCCACAACTGCCATCCATCGCGCCAAGTGATCGACGGCCCGGCTTCGTTGTGCAACCGGCCCTCTTGCAGGTGCAGCTCCGCCGGGCGATCGGCCAGCGCGGCGAATCGGTCTCCGTAGATGCACCAGGACGCATTGAGCGCGTGCTGCTCGTCGGCGGCGAATGCTTCCAGCAATCGGTCATCCCAGTGGCACACATCGCGGAAAAACGAGACGTATGCATACCAAGATGCCCATAGGTTGCCGCCACGATAGGAACGTAGGACTTGACCCCCGACTTGCGAATGGACTTGCTTCCGGACTTGCGAATAGACTTGACCCCCGACTTGCGAATGGACTTGCTTCCGGACTTGCGAATAGACTTGACCCCCGACTTGCGACTCGACTTGCGACTCGACTTGCGACCCGACTTGCGACTCGACTTGCGACTCGACTTGCGACCCGACTTGCGAATAGACTTGCTTCCGGACTTGCGACCCGACTTGCGAATCGACTTGCGACCCGACTTGCGTCCCGACTTGCGACGCGACTTGCGAATCGCGAGTAGCCAGCATGATCCAGGCAATCGCCGCGCCAAGTGGCGAACCGAGCCGCAAGACAATTCCGGGCTCGGGTAGTTCGGCCGCGCGATAGCATCTCCGCACGCCTACTGCCGCCGCGTCGAAATCGGCGGGCTCCGTCGACAGACCGATTGCGGTCCACTTGGCGACCCACTCTGGTATCCGGTCCAACTGCGCGTCGGTCAATCTATCGATTCGTGATGGCATTTCAAATCTCCTGAACCCAGTACTAGGTCAATCCTTCATACTTGCCAAGTACTCGGCAGTCGACAGCCACCGTCGGCCATTCCGTATGGAACGGGCCTTGAGCGTTACACCCTCGGGGATCGTCGTCAACGATCTGAGGTCCAGGTAGCTATCGGCCGTGAGCGTTACACCCTCGGAGATCGTCGTCAACGATCTGAGGTCCAGGTAGCTATCGGTCTTGAGCGTTACACCCCCGGGGATCGTCGTCAACGATCCGAGGTCCAGGTAGCTATCGGCCGTGAGCGTTACACCCCCGGAGATCGTCGTCAACGATCCGAGGTTCAGGTAGCTATCGGTCTTGAGCGTTACACCCTCGGGGATCGTCGTCAACGATCTGAGGTCCAGGTAGCCATCAGCATTGAGCGTTACACCCTCCGGTAAAGTAGTCAACGATCCGAGGTTCAGGTCGCCATCGACTTCGAGCGTATTGCCGTCGAAGTGCCGCATCGCGGCGCGGAACATCTGGTTCTTCACGCGCGGCGTCATCCAGTCCTCCCACCAGTTCGGCCGTCCCGCGTCGAACTGGAACTCCCAGCCCGCTTCGTCCATCAGGCTCCTCACCGGCTTGTACTCCACCGGCGTCTGATACCGCCCCATTCCGTCGGTATCCCGGGTTTGCAAGCCATACTCCTCCCGGATCGCGTGGTGCGAATCGGTCTCGTTCGACAGGTACACCGCGACGTCCCGGGTCGTGCTGTTGTAGGCACACACCGCAGATTTGAAATAACACATGGTCTTCTCCTTGGGGTTCACGCCTCATCGGCAAAATTCCATTCGCACAGTTCCGCCTCCGGCAGCAGAATCTCCCCGGTGCGTAACGTCGCGCCAACCAAGAACGCCTGCCGTATGCGATCCGGCAATCCGTGTCCGGTTTCGTCCAACGCGCGTTTCAATCCACGCCCGCACGCGGCGGGCGACCTCTCTTCCTCTTGCCATAGTGCGTAAGCACCTCCAAAAAAGCCGCTTCCCGGAGTCGAGCCGGGCTGCACGGCTAGGATGCAACATCCCCGCACAGGTAACCCTACAAGCGGCATGATCTCTCCTTTCGTTTTCGCATTGCGATTCAGAAAGCAGAACTCCTCGTCCCTCGCCATCTTTCAAAACGGAATATCCTCTCCTCCCTCGCCTGCCCGTTGCGGTTGCGGCCCGAACCCGTCCGGGTCGGTCCCCGGCGAGGCGGCCGGTCGCTGCTGCGGTCCCGCATGGCCGCCCCCCTTGCTGCCGAGCATCTGCATCCGTTCGCCGATCACCTTCAGTTTCGACCGCTTCTGGCCGTCCTTCTCCCAGGTGTCGAGCTTCAGCCGCCCCTCGATCAGGACCTGCGAGCCCTTCTTGAGGTATTCACACGCCACCTCTGCCGTGCGGGCCCAGACAGTCACGTCGACGAAGACGGTCTCTTCGACGTATTCGCCCTTGGCGTTCTTCCGCTTGTCGTTGATCGCCAGCCCCAGGTCGCACACCGCCGTCCCCGACGGGATGTACTTCAGTTCCGGGTCCCGCGTGAGATTGCCGACCAGGATTACCGCGTTGTAACCTGCCATTTGTTTCCTTACTGTTTACGCCCCACTGCATTGGACACCCGCCAATCAATGCCGAGTACATCCCACGGCAGTGGTTGCCAGCCGACGACCATCGTGTTGCCGGTCAACGACGGCTCGTCTGGCACTAACATGCAGAAATGATCCATGCTTGTGAGCGTGGTGACGCCGAGATTGCGTAAGGGACCGTCCACGTGGTCGATGGTCCGCCCTTCGCGAAGGAATACGATCTTCCGACCACACCAGACCTCGCGTTCCACGCACAACCCTTCTTGCATCTTCTCCGTGGCCCACCCGAAATCATGCTGCCGGTTGTCCGGCTTGTTTTTTTCCTCACTCATAGCTTCGTGTCCTTCGTGGTTCTAGAATCATTGTTTGGGTCGCGTGAATTGCCTCATAGAGGAGCAACGCCCTAGCCGAAGCCGGATCTCACAACACCCGCCATCTGCCTCCTTGATAGAGTCGATGTCCGCCCACTTGGGTGCCGTGATTTCGATGACCGCCTCCTCCTCGGACAGTATCCGTCTCCACGCCTCGGCATCGACGTATTGCAACGCCTCGCCACTTTGCCACTGGGCGGCTAGGATAACCTCCGGCGTCTGTCGCGACGAATCAACGAATTGCAGCGCCTCGCCATATTGCTGCACGGCGGCTAGAATAACCTCAGGCGTCCGTCGCGACGAATCAACGAATTGCAACGCGTAGCCGTTTTGCCGCACGGCGGCTAGGATAACCTCAGGCGTCCGTCGCGACGAATCGACGTGTCGCAGCGCGGAGCCATTTCGCTGCACGGCGGCTAGAATAACCTCAGGCGTCCGTCGCGACGAATCGACGTATTGCAGCGCGTGGCCAGTTTGCTGCACGGCGGCTAGGATAACCTCAGGCGTCCGTCGCGACGAATCAACGTATTGCAGCGCCTCGCCAGTTTGCTGCACGGCGGCTAAGATAACCTCAGGCGTCTGTTGCGACGAATCAACGAACTGCAGCGCCTCTCCATCTTGCTGCACGGCGGCTAAGATAACCTCAGGCGTCCGTCGCGACGAATCAACGAACCGCAGCGCGTAGCCATGTTTCCGCACGGCGACTAATGCTTCGGCGCTCTGGAGATCCCGTTTCTTATCCAGCCTTTTCCATAACTCGTGTAGTTCCTTCAGCCTTTCCATGGTTTGTTTCCTTGTCGTGTTTTTGCCTTTTTACCGTTAACGACCAGGTGCGTTTATGCGCTGACGCACCCCAGCGTTCCAGCAGTGACCTTAAAATAACATCCTCTCTGTGTCTTGGCTCCTGACCGCTGATTCCAAATTCCTTCTAGCCGCCGCGATGTATTCGTCCTTGATCTCGCAACCGAAGAATCGACGCCCAAGACGAATAGCCTCGTATCCTTCACTTCCGATTCCAGCAAACGGAGAAAACACAATCTCCTCAGGATTAGTGTATAGCTTGATTAAACGCCTGATAACACCAAGTTGCAATGGGCAAATGTGCTTCGTATCATCGTCGCCACGACCCTCCTTCACATTAAGCGTGTCCGTTTCTCGGATGTCGTCCCAGCATGCCTCCGCCCATTGAATCCAGTCATTGCGCGACACGTCACCCTTGGAGACTACCGGCGTTGCATTATCACCTGCTGCCCGGAATTTCAGCAAGTAATCCGGCAACGCGCCTCGGCACTTCGCGCGATCACGCTCAAGCCCCTGGAACTGTAATTCAGTACTGCGTGTCCTAATAGCCTGAGCTTGCGGCCCCTTCCTGACCATCCAATCGTACTCGAATACCAGCCCCGCACGTTCACCCAATCGGATGTTCAACCCACGGAAGTCAAACAGCCCGACTCCTCCGCTGCGTTTCATCCTTGGTATCTGGGCGACATGCACCATCACCACACGGCCAGGCTTTAGCACTCGTGCAAATTGATGATAAAAGAACGACAAATGTATTTTGGCCTCACCCCTCAAATCCTCACTGTTACCGATGTCCTCGGCGAATGACGTATAGGCATACAAGCTCGGGAAGGGGGGCGAAAATACCGAAAAATCAATTGATCGGTCCGGCATGGTGGCCATGTGTTCCACGCAATCGCCATGATGGATATCCCATCGCTTGCCGTCTAGTATATCGCTCATTGCATAGCCTTTCGGAATACTCGTTCCTGTTCTTCTGTGTCCAGCTGGACACGGCCCGCCTTTTGGATAACCGTTTCCACCATGGGCATCTCAATATCGGTCACAGGAATATGGACGTTCAATGGATACCGTGACCCGAATCGATTCGACCGTTTCACAGCTTGATAATAGCTCTCGTAACTATCCACCAGCCCGCTGAATATCTGGCGGGTTGCTATTTGTAGATTCAACCCGAAACCGAGAATCTTCGGCTTGCTTATCAATGTCTTCACCCTGCCAGCCTTGAAGTCGTCGATCATCCGAACCCTATCCGCGTGCGGCGTGCTCCCGTACATGCTCACCGCTTCCGGTATGGCCTCTGACACGATGTCCTGTTCCGCGTTGTACAGGCACCATATTATGGTCGATTCATCAGGCCATTGTTCAACTAATCCCCTGATATACGCTGTCTTGTTCGTCGGAATTCGCTTCCCTTTGTAGCAGCCTTTTCCTATCGAACTCATCGCGGCTCGGTTGGTAATCCCGCCAGGTCGATGTGCGAATAACTCGCCATTCTTCCTGTGCGTTAACTCGATTTGTTCCGGCGTCATCTCAACATCATGGACATGGACGTTTATCGGTGGCAACTCCTCCGTATTGTCCGTCCATCCATAAGTGGCTGGATTATTGAGAAAGATTGACCAATGTGACAACGCACGATAGAAGGCTCCAAGAGAATGCTGTTTCAACACCCACCGCTCTTGCGTCTGCCCGCGATTCACAAAGAATCGGGCAAGGAAACTATTAACTGTTGGGTAAGCGTCCATGAACACCGCATGGTTGCCGTACTCGATTCGGTCGTTCGGTGCCGGCGTGCCAGTACACGCCAGTTTCCAGTCAAGCCCTCGTCCTAATCGTATGCACTCCGTGCCGAATTTACCGTAGTGGGATTTCAGCAGGGATGATTCATCCAAGATCAAGCACCCAAGCTTGCCTTGGGGAACGTCTGTTTTCAATGCCTCGTAGTTTGTTATTCCAAACCTGCCATCTCCGCTAGTCAACCATTCTGAAAGGTCGCGTGATGCTATCTTGTCCAATGGCAATTCCTCACCAAAGAATCGCTCGCACTCGGCCGCAGTTTGGTCAACCACCATGAGGGGAGAAATAATCAGGGCCTTTTTCTTCGCGTCCATCACATCCAGGACGTTCCTCGCGTAGTCAAGAAACATGAGCGTCTTGCCAAGCCCACAATCGGCAAAGATGCAGAACTTCCGCTTATTAAGTGCCATCCGGACAATCCCGTCTTGATAATCAAACGCATCGGGATGCGTCCGCCATTCATGATCCGTGTCGTCCGCACATGACATCCCAACCCGTGATGCGTATTCGTCCGGAAAGCTCGCAATACGCCCATTGATTGCATACGAGGGTAATTCCTTCACCGCCAGGAATTGTCGATAGGACTCGATATCACGTGCGTCGAGGTATATCTTCATTGCTCAAGCCATCCATTTCCAAGCGGCTGTCCGTTAACTTTGGGCATCGCAATCTTCAATTCGACCATGAGCCGCTCCGCTGTACTCAGCATCGGTAGAGGCCCGCCATTGACAAGGGCATACAGTGCATGCACGTCAACACCACCATCCCTCGCTATCGCTGGCAGGCTGCGCATATCGCACAGCAGCTCTTGTGCCAATCGATCCGGCAGCTCGCCAGCACCTAGCTCGCCATGCAGGCGGACCCCAACTGCATTCGCTAACCGCTGGGCTGTCTTCAACAGCATGTCGCGATTGCCTTCCCTCGCATTCCTAACCACATCACGCGATACGCCAGCATCTCGTGCCAACTGGCACGTTGACCTGGTGTCCGCATTTGCCGCCTTCGACAGGAATCTCCGTAGTGTTTTCCCTATCATTTGCTTTTCCCTTGTAGGTCCCGTAGTGCGTTTTGCTCTTCCAGATACCGCAACGTTTCCGTTAACGATATGCCACGAAATACATCGCAGGTTATTCGCTTAGCTGGCAGTGCTAACATGTGCCGCCACGTCCTCGGCAGCCGAATCGCAATCAATTCCTCCGCTCTCGCCTCCACACAAGCCGACATCTCAGGAAGTTCGAGCATCCGGACCACAACGCCATCTTCACTGTAAACCTCGGCACCAGGGAAACGCCCCAACCGCCGCAAGACGACCAGGACTTTGGAAAACTGTCCACGTTTCAGCAGGGTCTTCGGATGAGGCCACATCGCCTGACACGCTTCGCACTTCGCCAGCATCACGTCTTCCAGGGCTTCCCGCGTCAACGCAGCCAGTAAGGAGCGCCCTTCAGTCGAGCCATTCAACCAGGCCCGAACCGCTGCCTGTGTCCGTGGTAAATAGTCCATCCGTGTTAGCCCACCGTCGCCTAGTATCCTTCCGCGCGCAACAACCCCCTAGAGATACTGTCTTGGCAGCAAGCGGCATGCTCTTTGGGGTAGCCATTTCCGCCTAACAAGGCGCCGGAATCGAGCCAGCACTATAACGAGTGCCAGGCAACTCAACGCGTACATCCGGCTTGCTGTTGCACCGTCGAATTATTCGCCATCAGGGGCTGTAAGGCGTCTCGACGGGGGACACCCGGACGCACCTATCCACCGCACATCCGTGCGTGATACTGGCGGTCCCTCTTCATGTCTGCAATGGTCTTCTCTGGTTGTGTCCGCGCTTTGCGATTCTCCTGCTGCTCTTTCGTCGCCTTCCGCGCACGTCGGCGTTTTCTCGGCTTGCCGGGATGCTTGTCCTTGTGAACATCCCCGCCGCATACAGGGCAGTCGTCCTCTTCTGACAGGTTTTCCCGCCGGTGGACTTTGCGCAGGCAATCATAGCAGTAGCAATATGGCCCTTTTTCACCTCTGCTCATTGCATGAGTCCTTTTGTCTTGCCGCTATTCGGAATCGTCCTTATGCACACCTCGCTCGCTCAACTCATTCACATCCAATGCATGCGTGCCGTCGTCCCAGTGGATGTCAAAGTGTGTCCGGAATGCATAGCAAATCCCCCGCTTCGTGGCCATGTCGGCAGTTCTCGCGTTCCGCACTTGGAATCTCGTATGCGGCGGGTTGTCGAGCGGCTCCCACTCCTCTTGGGAATGTCGGCCGGCCACATCCTGCAGTAGCATCAGGATGCTACATGCCAATGTCTCCGCATGCCTCAGGCACACATGCCCTGGCGCGTACATCCAGAGGAAGTTGTTGATTTGTAACTTCAAATGGGTCTCATTGTCCGGTTCCATGGCTCTCCTTTAGTTCGTCTTCGCACTTCGCCCACGTGACTCGGCTTCGCGCGTCGAATAGCACTGATCCGCCGATATGATGTGGCCTAGGTACCGCTCCCCGTAGCCTGTTCCACGAATCCGAGTTTCTTCGACTGCCACCGCACATGTGTCGGTTATGCCGCACTGCCCGCAATAAAACACTCGCATCCCCGGCACAATCGGCACCCCGTCGGCTGTCTCCGGTAACTTGTCGACGATATTCCGCAGCTGGCGATAGCTCCGGCACAGAGTAATCATGGCAATGTCGCAGTTGCGAGCCGCGTCTTCCGCAATCACGTCTACTACATCGTCGCGTATCATCACTCATGCTCCATTTAGGTCTTTGTCAGTGAGTACCTACTGGCCTGCTATGCGTCCAAGTGGTCTTGCAATCGGTCTATGACACGACGAATGAATAGGGATCTCGCGTCGTCGCCGAAGTTGTCATCGCAACATAACACATTGTCGGCCGTTGTCCACGGCGTTCGATTAACTCGCACGGGTCGGCGAAATAGTGGTAGTTCATGGTTCCCATATTTTCCCAAGGAAACTGTGGCTAAGCATAAGAAAAACCCCCGCGACCGCGATGAGAGACTCGCCAAAGCCAGAGGCGCGGTGTTGGGGGCTGAAGTTGCTTTGATAGGCGAATCTCATTTCAGAAATCTACTCCCATCACGAATCAATGTCAATACCAATACAGATATTCCGTCAAGATTTCTACGATCACTATCGACACGCATCGATTTGTGCCTTTGGATGCTCCTTGCAGGCGTCAATGTATTTTTCGAGCCACGGCACGAATCTTTCGTAACTGCCGAACCCATTCGGTGGGTTATGCTTCTCGAACCGGACCGGATCGTCTCGCATAGCTTGCAGGCCCTTGGTCAGCGGCTCGATCAACTCGCCGGCCGTCTTGATGCCCACTTCATACGGTTGCCAGATGTGTTCATAGATTCCCGCCTCTGCGGCCATGGCGGTGAGGTTGTGTGTGACGTAGGCATCGAATAATTTCACCACGTGGGGCTTTTCCCCGCCAGTGTCGACTTCGGCTAATAGGGTAATGTCAAGACCCATTCATCCATCCCTTCCCATTGTTAGAATTACTGGATTCACGACGCCATAGCCACACTTCCCCACCCATAGCCGTCGCCGCTTCCGGTGTTCGCCATTTCTAGTATCAGCTTATTGGCCATTTGCCCCGCTCCGTGTCGATCACAGAAATAACCGCTCGCATCGGGGCACGCACGGTTCCGACCACGTCGAGCTCCGTCTTGGGCGTTGGCCCGTTCTGCACCAATTCACCAAGCCCCGCCGTGGTCCCCCACACGCGAATGTTTCGTGCGTCGGAAATGACACACCAATCATCATCGCATGTGGCGTTTCCAACGTACACAAATCCCCGGTCCAGAACGACCACTGCAAATCCACTAAGTACCTGTTTGGTTTCCATAGCTTTTCTCCTTGTTACATGTTACGTCTAATGTCACGTTATCGCGATCAACGCCATTGCCTCAGCAATGGACCAAGCAATCGCCATGGCCACTACCTCCGCCGTCGCCCCAGCCATCGCCACAGCCCATGCCATCGCCATCGCCATGGCCATCGCCATCGCCATAGCCCCAGCCGTCGCCACTGCCATAGCTGTCGCCCCAGCCATCGCCATCTCCATGGCCATAGCCATCGCCATTGCCAATGCCGTAGCCCCTGCCCTTGCCATAGCCATCGCCATAGCACAAGCCATTTCCCAAGCCATAGCCACAGCCCCAGCCATTGCCATAGCCATTTCCATAGCCTCCCTTTAGAAACTCAGTTATCCGTGTATCGTGCATGACATGTATTGCTCCTACGCACCGTTATCACGGCCATAGCCCCAGCACCTGCCATCGCCATGGCCACTTCCGTAGCCATCGCCATTGCCATCGCCATCGCCATAGCCATCGCCATTGCCACTGCCATAGCCCCTGCCCTTGCCATAGCCATCGCCATAGCACAAGCCATTTCCCAAGCCATAGCCACAGCCTCTGACATTGCCATAGCAGTCCCCATAGCCTCCCTTTAGAAACTCAGTTATCCGTGTATCGTGCATGACGTGTATTGCTCCTAGGCACCGTTATCCCGGCCATATCCCCGGCCACAGCCGTAGCCACCACCATCGACCGTACCACACTGTTCGCCATCACCAACGCCATTGCCACCGCAATGGAAATAATCCCATCCACAGCCCCAGCCCTCGCCAGAGCCAAGGCCCTCGCCGTAACCATCGCCAATGCCCACCCCATCGCACTCGCCATGGCCATGGCCGCAGCCATGCAATATGCCATATTCCGTCATCTGCCTTGCCTCCGTAGTCGCCGCCCTGCTGCCGATTAGTGTAATTGCTCCCGATCAATGTCCTTGATATCCCTGTGCCAGTCGTTTCGTCGCTTCGGGCATAGCGGAATATCCCTAGGCGGATAATACGCTTTCCAAAATGCAGGCCGACGTGCCGACCCTGCCATTACCGCTGTCTTATAATAGAACCGCTGGTACAATTCATTAAATTTCACTTCTCCATTGTGTTTCTTCATGGCGTTCCAATAGACACCTGCCCAGAGCCGCTCCGCTTCTGGTGTGTCCTTGATCTTCCATTGTTTTACTGGCTCGCCCGTTACTTGCGTCAGTGTCCCGTCAGCCTGCACAATTGGCCTTGACGCCTTGCCGAGCGTCAATTTGTGTCCACAATACTGGCAGACCACCATGCGACCTACCTTCTTGTGTACCATCCCGCATTTAGGGCAGACACGCCCTAGCGATTCGCCTGTTTCCCGTGTCTCTGCTATGCGGTTTTTACTGATTACGTCGGGGTCGGAACACTCAAACACCGATTCCCAATCGACGTTAATGTTAACCGATCCATGCCGCCACCATGCGCCGCCATAATCGATTACTAGGCACCGATCCTTTGCTTCATGGGTCCGCAATCCACGCCCAACCATTTGCAAAAACGCCCGGTAGGAACCGATCGGCGTGGCCAGCATGACACACCGGACTTGCGGCTCATCTATGCCTTCTCGCAGCACAAATCGATTCCACAGAATCGGTATCGCGCCATCCCGCCATTCCTGCATGGCCGCCTGGAATCGTTGCTCGTCCTGTTTTCTGTCGAGCGTTTCGCCGTCTACCCAGAAGTCCTGTCCGTCAACGTGTAGCGAACGAATACCTCTTGACTTGCAGAATCTTGCAGCCCATATCGATTCCTTGACACCCGGCGCAAACGCGAGCGTATGGATTTGCTCTGGATGCAATCGTTGATAGTGGTCGATGATGTTGCCAACTATCCGAGTCCGCACCTGATCGTCACCTCTCAGTGGTCCCCATGTGCGTCGTGCGTCCTTTTCCGATAGCGATAAGTCAACCTTTCCCTTGACCAATTTGCGCGTATCTAGCTCGCTTGGAGCGAACCACGAAGCGACACAGAGGACCCCTTGCTCTTGCAAGTCCCGAGTTCTCGCGGACACAATCAATTCATCACACACACCACACACACCTAATGGCGTTGCCGTTACACCGACGACTTTAGCGCCGCGATCCTTGTAATCATTGAGTAATTCGGCCGATTCCCCGGTCGCTATTTGATGCACCTCATCAGCTAGCACTAGGTCTGCATCAACCCAATAGCCGTGTTGCGTCCGTCTACGTGATAGAATGGTCTGGATGGTCGCGATTTGCACCTGTGCATCTTCGTATTCCAGCTGTTTCATGCTTGAGGAAATTACCCCAACCTGCATATCCGCCCTCTGGAATACGCTCCGCGTCTGTTCCGTCAATAGAATCCGATTTGTCAGGCAGAGCACGCGCCAACCTTTTTCGATGCCCCAATTCGCCAATGCGATTTGCATATTCGTCTTGCCGCTACCAGTCGGAGATGTCAGGCATACCGATTTAGCCCCGCCATCCAATGCGGCAATCGTCTTCGCCACGCCATCACGTTGGTGCGGCCAGGGCGATCGGGGAAACAGGTGATCGATCATTGCCCCATCCATTCATGCATTTCCTCGGTCGCGACCTCCAAATGGTCCTGGACGAGCTTCTGCGACTCACAGCCCGATTCGCCCACGTCATGCGCGATCTTATCGACGAGCCGGACCACCGGGGCAATTGCCCGCTCCCATTGCCTGAACCAATAGGAGCCGTCAAATCGCTTCGTCGGTTGCCCCTTCCGTTTCCGTGGCTCGGGTGCGTCAAACGGAATTTCTTCGTCGGGCTCGTCGACCGTCGCGGAACCCCCTCGACTTGGGGTGGGAGGCGCAAATTGCGCCTTACCATCCCGTTTGGGGGGTGTAGCCTTTCCCGCGAGTGAATCCTGCTTTCGATCCGCAACCACGGCTTGCACTAGCCGCTTGCTCACCCCGGCCGCCTCGGCAATGGCCTGCTGCGTCATCTTGCCGCCATTATCTAGCAGCCACTCGACACACGCCCGCTTGTCCGCTCGGGACATTCGCAATCCGTGCCGGTCGTTCGCCGTCATGCCGAATATCCGCGCGTCCTTCGCCGTACCCTGGTGGATGCGACAGGGAATTGACCCCCGTTTCGATCGTTGGGCCGCGAGGAATCGATGGAATCCATCGGCGACGTAGTAATCGGTCCCGTCATGGAATACATCGATTGGGGGAAACGGCCATTCGGTCCCAGCCGCCTTGATGATGTCGGCGTATTCGTCGACCACGTCGTCGTTGACTGCCAGTCGGCTTTGGGTGTTTCCGTCGATCCTTGGCAGGTCGACGGATAGCTGTTTCGTTTTCGTGCTCTTTGCCATTAGTGGTGATTCCGTTCATGTTATCGTGGGTCAAATGCGTCCAGCCACTCCAATACCAAATGAATATTACCCGGCGTAAGGCCGCGTTCCGCCTGGATGTTTCTCCGCAGGTTGTCCCATGCGCAGGCCCAATCCTCACAGGTAGGCTCGCAGTCATCACACCGATTGTCGCCGATGTTGCTGTCTGGCCCGACAAAGTCCATGCCGCACTCGCTGCACGCTTGATGTTTACTCATTCTTTCTCACCAGTTCTTAGGCCTCTTGCCTTGGTTCGCACATAGCTGCAATAGTCGCAGCAGTATTCCTCTTGTTGTGGCGTGGCGACTTGCCGCCCCGGCCGGTCACGAAACGTCATGAGTGCCGAGTGCGGCCGGTAGCCCTTGCCGTAGAGCATGTCGGCCGACGAATTGACGCATTCGCATTTGAGGATCATGGTTTCCAATCCTTTGCTAGTTTCAGTAAGTGCCCGTTATTTGTCCCCAAGAAAACTCACCCGCAACTCGCCGTCGTCCACTTGCGCGCCGAATAGGTAAAGCCCCTTGTCGACGGCCAGTGCGTGCAGGTCCTTCCGGTCGGTCGGCTGGAGGTCTTGCCAGACTCGTTGGGGAATCGGCAGCAGTCCCGGTGACTTGATGTGCGGCAACAATTCGCGAAGCGTGAAGTCGACCCGCTCGCCGTCACTGAGCCCATTGACCCGATCGAATAGCGTCTTGCCGCGTCTCGGGTGCTCGACGAACAAGCGAGGATTGTCGTCGACGCTCTGAATTTTCAGGTGCTTTGTGTGCAGCGACTGCGCGAGGATGTCGAAGACCTGCCCCGCTTTCTTGCGGGCGATGGCCGCTTCCTTCGCCGCGTTGTCTTCGGCCTCGCGATGGGCCTTCGCTTTCGCCTGGTTGTGGTGTACGTCGCGCAGTTGCACGCCCCGGTTGTAGGCTTCCGTTGCTTCCTCGACGTCCGCCCCGGCTCGCTCGATGGCGGATTCTTCGGGGTAGGCAACCGTCTGGTTGGCAATGGCGGTCACCTCGACCAGGGCCGCCCGGTGCGACTTCGCGGCGTCGTAGGTGGATGCGGCTGCCCGGTATTCGGTCCTGCACGCCTCGACGGCCGCCATGGCCTTGTCCAATTCTTTTTGGAGTGCGTCCACCAGTTCCCTTGCGGCCGTGCACGCGTCGGCCGCCTTTTGCCTTGCCGCGTCGGCGTCCTCGACGGTCGGCCCGCTGTATTCGGTGCGTAACGTCTCCAGCCGTTCCATGGCTTCGCCCGCTTCCGCCTCCTTGGCGATGCCGTTTTCCCGCTCGGTCGTCAGCCGCTGCAACGTGTCGCGTGCTTCGTCGCGGACGCTTCCCAGTTCGGCAAGGTCGGCCGACTGGGTCATATCCAGGCCGTCGGGGATGTGTTCCAGCGGTGCCGCGTGGGCCGCCTCCGATTTCGCCGTGTTCTCTCGCTCACCCGCGAGCTTGTCATAGGCCCGCTTGACCCGCGTGGCAAGAAGAACCGGGTCGCTCGTTTCCTGTATGCCCAGCGCGTCGAAGGCCGCTTGGCCACCGGCCAGATCGTAATAGACCGCCGCGTCCGCCTTCGCCTCCGACAATACCGCCAGCGCCTTGATCGCATGCGCGTCCCGAACTTCCGCCGTCTTGCCCGGCGGGTCGATCAGGTCGGTCAGGCTGAATTTCTCCGCGTCGATCGTGTCGATCTCGAATTCCCCCTTGCGCCGCTTCCGGCTCCCGATCGGTGCCACGACGCCGAACCCCTCGACCTTTCCGCTGGCCGCCCCGTCGTGCAAGGTCACGTCGACCTTGTGGCCCGCCAGCCAATCGATAGAGGAAATACAGGTGGTCTTGCCAGTGCCGCGAGCGCCGCGAAACTCATACGCTCCCGGCCCCTTGGATAGGTCCACTGAAAACACGCCCTCGATGGGCCCGGGGTTGGTAATATCAATACTTGTCATGTCTATCGCTCCTTGGCATTCTGTTAGATATTATACCGGTGTGTTTGCCGTCTCTGCCACGCTATCGATGATCGCGTAGATTGGGCGCAACAGCGGATCGTTGCCTCTGTCCCGGTTCGCGTCAGCTATGCGCATGAATGCATCCAACACGTCACACGGCCCGACACAGGCAGGTGTGTCATGCGATTCTAGCTGCTCTACACGTCGTTGCAGCCTGTCTCGCTCATTGCACACTTCCTCATATTTGGTGATCCCAACAACGGTAGGTGGCTTCGGTGGTGCGTTTTGCTCGGGCTTGGCCTCTTGTGCTTGTGCCGCCACGAGCATGTCGAAGGGCGTCATCTCTAGCCAGTCTTGTTCCGCCGGAAACGCCTCAAGCATTTGTCGGAGGTCGAAGAACGGAATCCCCAGATCATCCAACGCCTTGGTCAATATGTCCGCCGCCTGATGATCGTCAGCCAGGCCCATGTGTTCACGCCACTCGACATCATCGAATAGACCTACGGCGAGCGTAGCCCGCTCAAACCGGCTCGCGCCCGCTTGTTGCTTGAGGTCTTGTAATCGTTGCCATTGTCTCGCGTAGGGCTTCTGTTTGCTTGTCTTCTTTGCCATGACTTGGCTCCTTTGTTTCGTTGAGCGATTCAAAAATATCCGCCGCGCGAGAACACGCGGCACAACAGTATGTTGCCGTCGGGCGTGGGACACGATTCCCACACGGACAACGGCGGTTGATTTGTTTTCTAGCTCTTTTCATGTTGCGCGGCTCCCGGGGCCGCAACTGATCTACGCGGATTTGATGCCCTGCAATTCCTCTCCGTCTCCCCAGACGTTTCCACTTGCCGCACGACCAACACAACCCTGCAATCCCTCTCCCTCTCCCCACACGTTTTCACTTTCTAGCGCAACACTCGCCAAGTACACGTAGCTTTTCCTGCAATCACTCTCACCTTACCCAAAGGTTTCACGCCACCGACACGGCATCAGCAGCCCCCCCTGCAAT
>Ga0180431_10001438_pt1 | contig 33389 bp, 30 predicted proteins | sample SS_ome_11_FD_132459 | JGI IMG/M metagenome (GOLD analysis project Ga0180431, IMG submission 132459) | Hypersaline lake sediment archaeal communities from the Salton Sea, California, USA - SS_1_MS_1 metaG | ecosystem: Environmental > Aquatic > Non-marine Saline and Alkaline > Hypersaline >... | reverse complement strand
CGAGGATTCCGCCCGGGCTCACCATCATCTTATCGTTGTTTCGGCCCTTTACGTAGATTATCTCCCTTCCCTTATTTTTGCCGCTGTTGATTTTCATGTAGATCATCAACGGCTTTTTCCACTTTACATAGATATTTTCCGCCGGATTGAGCCTTCCCCTTATCCTCTCCTGTTTTATGAGAGTCAGCGTGTATTCGTTGAGCGCATTTGCCCTCTCCCGACACTTTTTCAGCTCTTCAAGCGCCTTCTCCGTAGTGTCAACGCCCCCCTGTGCTGAGAGAAGTAACGGGAAAAACAACAGGAACGACACAACAAGGTCAAGAGAGGCCGTCTCCTTTAGGAATCTATGGATTTTCTTCTTGTCCACATCTGTCTCCAATATTCAACATTAAATATCTTCCCAGGCGGCAAATAATATCACATAGGAATTGTAATTTCCATTGAGATTTTTTCGATTTTTTTAGCCTTTTGCCGGCAGATAAAACAACAAAATCCGAAGGATTTTGCAGCAAAAAGTGTTAAAATAGTACAGTGGAGACAAACGCTCAAAATGGGGAGATGTCCGACTTCGACGCAATGGCGGCCGCGGCCCGGGGGGATAGGTCCGCCTTTGATGTAATAGTCAAGAGGCACCAGAGCGCCCTGATCAACTATTTTTTTCGCTACTCGGGAAACCTCGATACCGCCGCGGAGCTCGCCCAGGAGGTCTTCCTCAAAGTCTACAAGGCTAGGGAGAGATACAAGCCGGAGGCGAAGTTTACAACCTACCTCTTCAGGGTGGCCCACAACCTTGCAATCAACGAGCTGTTCGCAAAGAAGAAACCCGACATAAGATCCATCGATAGCGAAAACGGGATCGACCTCCCCGATCATGAGGGCAACAATCCCGAGACGGGAACGATGGCGGTTGAAACCTCCCAGACCATCAAGGAGGCCCTGTTAAAGCTGAACCCCGCCGAGCGCTCCGCCATTGTATTGAAATATACCCAGGGGATGAGCTACGCCGAAATCTCAAAGACCATCGGGCGAAGCACGGCCGGCGTGGAGTCGCTCCTTATCAGGGCGAAGACCAAGCTGAAGAATGAGCTTAAGAAGAGGGGGATCACAGGAGAGATGTTTGGGTGATGTGAAGGGGAGGTTACTTCGAGATTCACGATATGGATTTGGGAGTTTGAAATAGGTATCTTGGGATATTTTGACTTTGGATTCTGATATATAAAATTATGATCCGATTATTGTGCAGAGGAGATAAAACTCCCTTCGGCTATTTGGAAACGGGAAAACCATACTTGTGGGGAAAAGCCTTAAGGGAAAATTTGTTCGCATGATTTTTGTAGGAGCGCTGTTTATATAGCTAAGAGGACAAAGAAATGAGATCATTCAGGAAAATAAAGGGAGATAAGAAAGCCCACAGGTGGGCCGCGGCGCTATTCGGGCCGTACCTCGACGGAGAGCTCGATCCGAAGAGGAGAAAAAAACTCCAAGACCACATCGAGGAATGCACGGCCTGCAGGGCGGCGCTCGAAGAGGAGAAGGCCCTTATGTCGAGGCTCGCCGGTGTTCTTGGGCCGGAGGAGATTCCCGCGAGATACGATATCTCGGCTTCCGTTGAGAGAGAGATAAGATCTCTCGAAAAGGAGGGGGAATTGAATCCAATCAAGAGGCTGTTTCCGTGGGGGAGGAGGCTGATGCTTCGTCCCTCCTTTTCTTACGCGATCGCCGCCTTGGCCGGTATATCGATCGGCGTCTTTTCGGGTATGCTCACGCCGGGGTCGACCAACGGCGCTATATACGTCAACGGCGAATCCTCCTACACCTCCTCCCTCGACTACATGATCGAAAGGATCTCATATTCGGAGGACGAGTCCCTGACAAAACTTTACTTCGGCACCGAAACGGAGGATGCAGATGAATAAGAAAGCCTTGATTATAATCCTCGTCGTATCTCTCGGAATAAACGTGGGGCTCTTCGGAATGGTCCTGTATCGTGGGATTTCGAGAACCGGGCCCGATCGCTTTGGACCTAAATTCCGACCGACGGATCCCCGCCCGGAGCGTCATCTGCCGGGACGGTCTGGATCCACGCCGCCGGGGCTTCCGAAATGGTTCGAGAGCGAGTGCAAACTGACCGACCAGCAGAAAGAGGATATAGAAAAGATTTTGACGGAGAGCCACGAAAACCTCGATACCCACAGAACAACCATCCATGAAAAGAGGAAAGAGCTCTTCACACTCATCAACAAGGAGGACCCGAACCTCGAGGAGATAGATAAAAAGATCTCGGAGATTTCCAACCTGGAGCTCGAGATGGAGAAGATGTTCGTAAGGAAAATCATATCTGTAAGGAACGTCCTCACCCCGGATCAGGTCAAGCTGCTGGACAGCCACATTGAAAAACATATGCGCCCCAGGCATAAAGACTCCCCGGGCTTCAAAGGGAAGAAGTACGGTCATAAAAAATGGAAGGGCGATAAAGGCAATCGGTGGGGCTGGAGTAAGCATAAGACAAGAAGGTGGGGAGATGACGAGCTTAAGGGGAATAAACCTCCGCAGTCGGAAGAGAGTGAATCGGGCGAAGAGGGAATCGAGGGCGGTGATACAAGCGACACGGAGAGATAACCAAAAGCCTTACGGATTACGTTTAACATATGAAGCGGACTTTAACAAACAAGGAGACAACGATCAGAATGAGAATAAAAAAAGCTATCAAGTTATTGACAGTAGTTGTTGCGGTCTCGGCCTTCGGCGTCCTCGGCACCGCTTGGTGGAACGGATCGACAAAGGCGGAGGAGACCAACAAATTGCAGAGCCAAAAGACCAACCGCCAACGCCTCCGGGACGGATCTAACTGCACGACGGGCGGTGAATTAAATAAAAACACCGATTCTTCCAACAGCACAAACACCGGAAACAAAAACAGATACAGGGGCGGCAACGGCAATAAGTCAGGCGTCAATAAATCCAAGGGGAAGGGAAGTTCAAAATAGAGCTAAATCCCAAAAAGTATTGATCGAGAAAAAAATTTGCGGTCGATTTACCGTTTACCGATTTTGGTATACCAAGAACAAAAACTAACCTAAAAGAGGAGAAAAACAATGAAGAGAGGATTAACAATAGGAGCGGCGGTATTTGCCGCGGTCGTGCTGGTCTTTGCCGCTTTGGCATTTGCACAGACCGACAAGACCGCACCCCCGACACGCCCCTTTTACGGTCCAGGCTACGGGCCCGGCGGCTGTCTGTGGGGATACAACACCACTCTCAAATTGACCGAAGATCAGCAGAAGAAGCTCTCCGATCTTATGAGAAAGGACGTGGTCGATAAATCAAAGATAAGAACGGAGATGCAGCTTAAGCGTATCGAGCTCATGACGCTCTATCAGGCGGACAAGCCCGATCTCAAGAAGATCGACAGGATAGAAGATTCAATCAGAGATCTCAGAGACAAGGAGTTTGATCTGAAGAGGAAATTCAGAGACAACGCCAGGAAACTTCTCACAAAAGAGCAGCTCGAGAAAAACCCGTACGCATTTTGCGGACGCGGAGCCGGCATGGGCCACGGAGTGGGGCATCACGGTAAAGGACGTAGTGGAAAAGGAGGCTTCGGCGGTATGAGTTTCCCCCGCTGATAAGCTGAACAGACGCAACGTCTCAAGAAGGGGGCCGGTTTTCCGGCCCCTTTCTTCATTGAGCCATATCCTACCCCCCCAGAAATCTCCCGGCGTATTCTTCCGCCAGCTTTACGTAGTCCATCAGCCTGTCCGGGGCCGCGGCCACCGTTCCGTCAACTACCGTAACCATCGGGATCTGCTCCTTCACCAAGGTCGGCATGGCAAAGGGGCCGCAGCCGAACTCGTGCACCCCGGTGCTCCCCCGGCACGGGGAGGGGTAACAGAGGTGCGGAGTGGAGCGGGCGTACCTTTCGAAGATCCCGGGCCAGTGGGCCGGCCCGCCCCACTGGGTCAGGGGGGTAATACCCAGAAGCGCGTCGTACCAGAGCTCCCCGGCGACAAGGAGCTCCGGGCGATTAGACTTGAGCTCCACCTTGATATTCTTCCACCCCTCGTATACTTGATAATATGGATCGTTGGTCCAGGTATCGTGGGTGTCCAGAAATACGGCGTCGACGCCGTAGCCGTCTATTATGCCGGCCAGCGACTCGATCAGTTTTTCCTGCCACGCTGGGGCCGCCGGGTTGAGCCATATCTGCCAGCCGGGGTCGTACGACCTGTCGGTACTCCAGTCCGGGCGGTTTCCCAAAAACTGGGTCCCGGAGGCGTCGTGGAGCAGCGAGATCGGGCCGTAGTCCGGGAAATCGGGATGCTCGCGGTTGGTGCAGTTCGCCCCGAACATCGGCATCAGCTTAACCCCCAGCTCCCTTGACCCCTCGACGAGCCTCCTGAAGTCCTCGACCCCCCCCAGCCTCGGCTCCGGGCGGTAATCGCCGTACTGCCAGTAGTAGCGTCCCTCCCACCCGGGCAGATATGCGAGGAGCCTCTTTCCCTCGATCCTCTTTGCGAACCACTTTATGACGTTCAGCATCTCCTTGTAGGTGTTGAAGATATAGCCGGTAAAGTGCATCCCGTGGATAGACAGCACAAGGCTCACGTCTCTAAACCACTCCGGGACGTCCGCCCTCGTCTCGTAGGTCGAAAAACCGTACGTCCCGGCGACCCAGTCGAGAAACTTCGACGCCTCGGCCGGAGTGTCCTTCGTCGTTCCCATCTCCCAGGGTGCGGTGTCGATCATCTCGGAGGCCTCGTTGGCCGGAGCCTCGTATATCAGCTCCACGTCCACGACGCCCGCCTCTTCCTCCCTCGGGATAAACGAGAAGCGCTTAGGGGAAACAACCTCGTCCTTCGCCGCGAAGTAGGTATACGTGTCGTCGTTCCTCAGAAAGACCATAGGCATCTTCAGCTTGTACTCGTAATCCCAGCGGGGGTAATCGAAGGTGAGGCCCCCCCAGGGGAAGGGGAGCTTCTCGGAGTGGTCGCTCGTAATGTCTTCCCCCCTCAATCCGTAGATGATGACCTTCACGGCCCTAAGCTTGTCTTTAAACGCCGCCTCCACCTTGAACCTCAGCCTGGGGGAGTCGGAGTCGAGCTTCTCCACGAGGAGCATCGCCCCGCCGTCGCACTTCTCGCTGCCCCCTGCCCAGGTCAGCCCCCGGGCGGTAAGGATCGCCTTGTCCCCCTCGACCTTCAGCTCGCTCCTCTGGGGGTCGAGCCCGTAGACGTTTTCGTAGGTAAATATCTCGAGGGAAAACTCCACGTCGAAGATCTTATATTTGGGGTGATTGGGATCGTAGCTTAAGCGCTGCATATTTACGTCCTCTAAAAACGTCCTCTAAAAATATTTCAATGGTTATGATTTACCCGATAACTGCGTATCCTTTTTGAAGGTTCCCATATTTTCCCCGCCTCTCAAATACAAGCGGTTGGTTCGAGGATAGCAGAATCTCGATATTTGTCAAGACCGGCCTCAAAGACATACGCCGCCGTAGACTGCTGCCATCGATGAAATCAACCTGACCTGTCGTGATTGCGCCACAATAAATAAGCCGTATATATAATATCTTCAAGAACCACGGTCAAGGTCAAAAACCGGACTTCTTTTTACCGCTCTTGAAAGGCCCGGAGCTCGTCCCGCCCCCCTTGTCTTTGGCGTTAGGCTTTTCGCCCTTCTTGACTCCCTTCTTCGAGTAAGGCTCCTTCAGGTATTTCTCGGCGAGGGCCTTTCCCGCGCCCTCGATCCCGGAGTCGACCGTCTCCCTGTATCTCCTCAGCGCTTCTTCCCTCTCCCCCCTTAAGTCGTGGATCATGCCGATCCTGGCCAGCGCCAGGGGGCGCACCCAGTCGTAGTTGGTGTCGGTCACGACGAGCGCCTTTTCGAGCTCGTCCACCGCCCCTTCAAGCCTCCCCATATCCATCAATATCTTTCCCACGAGGTGGTGGAGTCGGCCGGCAACGGCGTCGTCGAAGTAGGGGGTGGCCGCCTTTGCCTTTTCCCTGAAAGCATCCACGGCCGAAAACGCGCCCTCGTAATCCCCGAGCTCCGAGAGAGCGTAGGCGTATGGGAAATAGACCTCCGGGTTGTTCGGGTATTTTCTGATCAGCTCCCCCCCGAGCCTGGCCGCGGTCGTAAAATCCTCCAGCTCGTTTATCGATACCAGCATGAGGAAGAACTTGGCCCCCCCTGCGGAGTAGACACCCCTCTTCGCCCCTATCCTGATGTAGGAGAGGCCGAGCTTTTTGTCCGGTCTCAGCTCCGCCAGGGCAAGAAACGGTCTCAACACACCTGGGACGTTTGCCGACCCGTACTTCAAAAGCCCCACGGCGTAAAGGATATCCGGGTCGTTCGGGGAGGTTTTGTGGGCGTCGTCGAGATATCTCATCGACCTAAAGCCGGACTCCACCGACTTGAGGTAGCGCTTCTGCCTCAAGAAGAGCTCCGCCTTGAGCGCATGGGCCGTGGCCATGAGGAGCTTCGCCCTCCCCAGGTCCTCCCCCTTTTGCCCCTCGATAAACTTTTCCGAGAGATCGATCCCGGTCTCGAGAAGCCCCAGGATACCCTCGACCTTTGAGTCGAACTCCTCGCCGTCCCTCGGCGGACGGGAAATCAGCGCCATGGCCCGATATATCCACGGGGCGGGATTTTCCGGCGCCTTTTTCGATATGCCCAGAAAAATCCTCTCTCCTCCCTCGATGTCCAGATTGTATATCCGGTCGACTCCCGCGAGCAGCTCTTCTCTCAGCCACCCCTCCTCCGCGGCGGCATACCCCGGCGAAAAGGCCACGACTGCCAAGACGACAAGGGCGAAAATAGCGAAAAGGGCGAAGATCGCCCCGAAAGATCTCTTGGAGCCTGCGGGCCGGCATCTCCCCCCTTTCATATCACTCCCCATCCCACCGTGCCGAGGAGCAGGGTGACCACGATGTATTTAAGCCCGAAGATGAACTTCAGTCCCATCGCGAAGAGGAGGCCGTACCTGACGAAGAGGTAACCCAGAAGGAAGTTTGCGCCGAAGGATAAAAAAAGCTGGCTTATAAGGAGGTAATCGAATTGGAGGGGGATTCCCACAAACTCGTTGTATTTAATAACCAGAAAGGCGGAGAGGGCCGAGACGAGGACCACCCCCGCCTCCTTGTGCCTCAACAACCCTACCGCGATTGTCGTCATGCCGAGCCTTAAGATTATCTCGTCTGTGAGGGCTCCCTTGAACGGGAGCGTAAGGAGATATTTGTATTCGCCGGGATACGACTGGGGGGAGAGCTCGAAGTAAAAGCGGTCGAAGAAGAAAAACGAGACGGCTATCATGACGATTCCTATGACAAAGAGGATCGGAATCGACTTCAAGAACTTTTTAACGTCGCCGAATCCGGGAAGGTCGTATCTCTTTGAGAACGAGAGGCCTATCACCGAAGAGAGAAAGAGGAGGACAAACAGCATAAAAAGCTCGATCACCAGAAACAACCAGACGCCCTGATTTTCCGTCGATCCGATTTCGGCCGGAACGGCAACGACGAGATAGTAAAAGTAGGGTATCGTGAAGAGCATTGCAAGAAGAGAGAGGGACAGAGACTTGACAACGACCTCCCGCTTGTCCGCGCCGGCCGTCATGCTGTCCAGGGCGCGCCGCCATATCTCCCTTCTAAACTCCCTTCTGACCTCCCTTCTGTCTTCATTTATATTCATAAATTGGAAGATACCAGAAAAGGAATCGAAAGTCAACACGACCCTAATCCCGACATCGGCCCGCCGGCACCGCTCCTTCTATCTTATCCCCGATCTGACCTTGAGATACCTCCCATACAGGGCCTTCTTGTCTATCCCGAGGTCGATGAAGTCCCACGGAAATATCTCGTCCTCGTCCCGCTCCCTGAGGACGTAGAAGTCGGGGTTGACGGAGGACTCCCTCATCGCCCCCTTCCAGTCCCCGCCCCTGAGAAGCGCCCCCTCCACGATATCGGCGACCCTTCTGTCCCCCCGGGCGAGAAGCGCCTGAATGTACGACCAGTTGGGGGGCTCCGAGACGACGGTTATCCCCCCGGCTTTTTTCAGGATTTTCGTGATTTTTTTTATCTTACCGCTCAAGGCCCTCGGCTCCTCCATCGCCATCCACATAAGGGGGGTGTGCGGCTTCGGGACCAGCGGCGTAATCGACACCGTGACCCTCCCGGCCCTTCCGGTGCCCTTGCTCGTGCTTACCACTATGTGCCTGACCCTCTTCGCGAACTCCGCCACCGACGAGACGTCCTCGTCGGTCTCCCCCGGAATACCCACCAAAAAATAGAGGCGGATGTTGAAGATTCCGGCGGAAACGCTCCTTTCTGCCAGATCGAAGATATGGTCGTCGCCGATTTTCTTGCCCAAAAGCCTCCTCAGCCCCTCGTTTCCCGCCTCCGGTGCCACGGTTATGGTCTTTACACCCAGCTCCTTAAGGCATCCTATCTGGTCGTCGGTTAGAAGCTCCCCCCTGATGGACGGAATCCCCACGCTCCCCCCAAGCTCCCTTATCTTTTCGAGGACGGTAAGTAGGTCCGGGTGGCTGGAAATTGCAGGGCCCAAAAGACCCGCCTTCCCCGTGATATCAGAGCCGTAACTTATCTCCTCGATTATCTCCCCGCCGCCCCTCATCCTCATCGGGGCGTAGACCGAGTCCGCTATGCAAAAAGCGCAGGAGAAGGGGCAGCCCCTGCCCATCTCCACCAGAAACATGTTGGAAAACTCGGTATTAGGCGTTACGACCGACGACGAAAACTTGCCCGGTGAGAGCTCCTTAAGCTTCCTCACGGCCACCCGATCGCTTCCTCCGGCGACGTTCTTGAAGCCCTCGACCCTACCCTTTCGGTCGTATCTGGCCTCGAAGCGGCGGGGGACGTATACGCCCGGAATGGTGGATATTTCGTCCATTATCCCGTCCTTCTCTCCACCCGCCCTCTTCGAGTCGGACATAAGGGAGAGTATCTCCTGTGCAAGCTCCTCGCCGTCTCCCAGGGCGAAGAAGTCGACGAAGGGGGATATCGTTTCCGGATTTATCATTACCGCCGCCCCGCCGGCCGCAACCATCGGGAACTCTTCGCCCCTATTTTCGGATCTGATCGGAATTTTCGAGAGCTTCAGGATTTTAAGGAGGTTTATGAAGTCGTTTTCAAAGGATATTGAAAAAAGGAGTGCGTCAAACTGTTTTAGCGGCCGCCTCGATTCGATCGAGAGGACCGATTTTCCCTTTCTTTGAATCTCCGCCTCGTGCTCCGGGTCAGGAAGCGTCGCCCGCTCGGCGCTTACCCCGAAGGTCTCCCGGGCGACCCTGTACACCGAGAGAAAACCGAGGTTGCTCATCGCCACGCGATAACGGTTCGGGTAGACGATGCAGACGTAGAGTCCCCCGTCTCCACCCGATTGCGTGAGGTTCAGCTCCTCATCGCAGAGCTCCCTCAAGTATCTTTCGTATCGTCGTGACACGAGATTTTTACGCCCAGCCCTCCCATCCGCTTTAATATCAGTCCGCCTTTTTCCTCATAAAGGTCGGTATGTCGTACTCGGAATCCTCTTCGTTCGGCACCCGGACTCCCTTCGTGACCTTCTGGAGGGCCAGCTCCTCCCTCTCTTTTCTTATGAAGGTGGGCGTATCGAGACCCTTCTCGTCTGTCGCGGTTGTCTTGAGGGGTGCGATCCGCACCAATTCATGGCTGAGCTTTCTCTCACCCTTTTCAAAGCCGGTGGCTATGACCGTCACCATGAAGTCGTCCTTCATATTATTGTCTATGACCGCCCCGAAGATGATGTTCGCATCTTCGTGCGCCTCCTCCTGAATGAACGACATCGCCCCCTCGATATCCTCCATCGAGAGCTCTTCTCCCCCCGTGAGGTTTACCAGGACTCCCTTGGCTCCGCTGATGGAGATGTCTTCCAAAAGCGGGCTCGAGACCGCCCTCTTCGCCGCCTCCGTCCCCTTGTCTTTCCCCTCCGCCTTTCCGGTTCCCATGATGGCCATCCCGGTCTCTTCCATAACCGTCTTCACATCGGAGAAGTCGAGGTTGATAAGCCCCCTGATGTTGATGAGGTCCGATATCCCCCTGACCGCATAGTAGAGTACCTCGTCCGCCCTCTTGAAGGCGGTGATCAACGTCTCCTGCTTTCCGGTTATCTCCAACAGCCTCTGGTTCGGGATGCAGATCAGCGTGTCAACGTGGTTCTCCAGCTCCTCGATTCCCGCCTCCGCCTGATCCATCCTCTTCTTGTTCTCGAACTGAAAGGGCTTGGTGACGACCGCCACGGAGAGCGCCCCGATCTCCCTTGCCACCTCCGCGCACACGGGGGCACCACCGGTTCCGGTGCCGCCGCCCATACCGGCCGTTATGAAGACCATGTTGGCACCTGCCAGGGCCTCCCTGATCTTCTCCCTGTCCTCCTCCGCCGCCCTCCTGCCGACCTCGGGATTCGAACCCGCCCCGAGCCCCCTGGTCAGCTTCGAGCCGATCTGGAGCTTCAACGGAGCCACCGACGCGCTCAGCGCCTGGGAGTCGGTGTTGGCGCAGATGAAGTCCACACCGATAAGCCCCAGCTGAACCATGTTGTCAACTGCGTTCCCGCCGCCGCCGCCGATACCGATAACCTTGATGCGGGCACCGCCTTGGAGATTTTCCATTAACTCGAACATATCCATTGGTTTCACCACCCCCTTAAAAGTAGTCCCTGATAATCTCCTTGAACCGCTCGGTCACCTTGCCGAAGATGTTTCCGTCCCCAACCCTGAAGCGGGCCCCCCCGCCGTTGACGGAGCCGTAAAGGACGAGTCCCACACCGGTGGCGTACATGGGGCTGTTGACCAGATCGACGAGCCCGCTTATCCCCTTCGGGTAGCCTATTCTGACCGGCATGTTGAATATCTGCTCTCCCAGATCCGCGATACCGTTCAAGAGGGAAGAGCCCCCGGTCAAGACCACGCCGGACGCGAGGAGGTCGCCGTAGCCGCTCCTTACCACCTCCCGCTGAACAAGGGACAATATCTCCTCCACCCTCGGCTCGATTATCTCGGCCAAGACCTGGCGGGAGATAATCCTCGGCTTCCTTCCGCCGACGGATGGGACCTCGATCGTCTCGTCCTTGTCCACGAGGGATGCCATGGCACACCCGCTCTTCTTCTTGATCTTCTCCGCCTCGATCATCGGTGTCCTCAGGCCCACCGCAATATCGTTGGTCAGGTGATCCCCCCCCAGCGTGATAACCATCGTGTGTTTTATGCTCCCCTCGGAGAAGACCGCAACGTCCGTGGTGCCGCCGCCGATGTCCACGATCACCACGCCAAGCTCCTTCTCGTCCTCCGACAGCACCGCCTTCGCCGACGCCAGCTGCTCTAGGACTATGGTCGAGACGTCCATTCCCGTCCTGTTGACGCACCTGATGATGTTCTGGGCGGACGTCACGGCCCCGGTCACGATGTGGACCCTCGCCTCCAGCCTCACCCCGTTCATCCCCAGCGGCTGCTGAATCCCGTCCTGATCGTCCACTATATACTCCTGGGGCAGGATGTGAATGACCTCCCTGTCGACCGGGATGGCAATCGCCCTCGCGGCGTCGATCACCCTCTTTACATCCCCCTCAGACACCTCCCGATTCTTTACGGCGATTATCCCGTGGCTGTTAAATCCCTTGATGTGTCCCCCGGCGATCCCGGCATAAACCGTCTTCAGCTCGATCCCCGCCATGAGCTCCGCCTCCTCCACCGCCTTTCTTATGGAGCTCACCGTGCTCTCGATGTTTATAACGACCCCCTTCCTCAGCCCCTTTGAGGGGGCGCTCCCTATCCCGATGATCTCAACATCGCCGCCGACGTTTTCCCCGATAATCGTGCATATCTTCGTGGTGCCGATATCGAGCCCAACAAAAATGCTTTCGTTTGACGACATCTCAAATCACCTCCTTATAATTTTCTTATTAACTACATTGTCTAATATTTTCTGTTCTTTACCACAACGCTCTTTTCCACATCCAAATAAATATACTCTATCTCCCCCCTCTCCATCGCATCGGAGAGGATTACAGATAATCTCCTCACCTTCTCCTCGAAGGGGGGCCGCCCGAACCTTAAGCGGACGCCCCTCCGGGTCACCACGGTAAATCCCATAACGTCGTCATATACAACGCCTTTAATCGAATTTTCCCCGACAATCCCCTCATCCCTCAAGGTACCTACAAGACCCGCCCCGTAGACCAGCTCCTCTCTTGTCTCGAAGCCGGAGAAGACCGGGTAGCCCCGGATCTTTTCATTGATTACGGCCGTCTCCCCGTCCACATCCACGAAGAGAAAGCCGCCCTTAACCCCCACGATCCCCACGGGGGCGTGCTCGGTAACCTTGATGATTAGCCTTGCGGGAAGCTCCCGTATCACCTCTGCCTCCCTGACCCAGGAGACCTCCTTTACCCTCTCCCTTATCGCGGTGAGGTCGGTCTTCAAGACGCTCCCTCCCGCCTCCACCCCGACGGCGTTCACGATCTCTCCCCTGTTCGCCCTCTCCACCCCCACGATGTCCACCCTCTCCAGCCTGAAATAGTCCGATTTGAAGAGCTTCGCCTTAACCCGGGGAAGGCCCGCAAAGAAGAAATAGACGGCCCCGAAAATTACAAGAAGAAAGACGGACATCTTAAAAAGTGACGCCACCAGCGAGCGCCCCGTCTTCTTCCCGCCGTGCCTCTCCTCCTTCTTCCTCGTGAAATCCGAGGGCTCCATGTTTTTCAGGTCCACCATCATCCGTCTTCCCCTAAAACCTTTACCTCGAGCTTAAGCTCTATCCCCCTCTCCTCCCTCGCCTTTTTTTTGATAATCTCGATAAGCTCCAAGACGTCCATCGCCTTTGCCCTTCCCCGATTCACTATGAAATTTCCGTGGAGGGTAGACACCTCCGCGTCCCCCACCCTTTTTCCCTTAAGTCCCATGCTTTCTATTATCTTTCCCGCCGGCTCGCTCCCCGGCCCCTTCGGGTTTTTGAAGACCGAGCCTGCGGACTTCACACCCAGGGGGTGTTTTCGCTTTCGCTTATCGTTGTTTTCTTTCATCCTTTCCCTGATCGTCCCCTCTTTATCCGGCATCAGTGAAAAGAGGGCGCTCGACACGATTTCCCCCTCCCCCGTCTCGAGGTGCCTGTAGTGAAAAACCAGATCTTTCCTGCCCACCGTCTTCACACCGCCCCCCTTATCCACGAAGGTAACCTCCGAGATCACGCCCTCCATCTCCGAGCCGTACGCCCCGGCGTTCATCACCACCGCCCCCCCGACGCTTCCCGGAATCCCGGACGCGAACTCGAGACCGGAAAGCCGAAAAGACGCCGCGGTCTCAACAAGGTGCGAAAGGGGCACGCCCGCCTCCGCAAAGACGCCGTTTTCGCCCACACTCTTGATCTTCTTCATCCCCTTCAAACACACCACCGCGCCCCGAAAGCCGGAGTCGGAGACGAGAACGTTGCTCCCCATCCCCAGCGGAAAGACGGGGATTTTTGCCCCGGCAAGATATTTAACCGCCGCGGCCAGGTCATCGGTGTCCAGAGGCTCGACGAAGAGATCGACCGGCCCCCCGATCCCGTAGGTGGTGTGTGATTCCATCCTCTCACCGCGCCTTATCTCCCCCCTGACTGTCTTCTCTATATCCAAAACGCCACCGCATACAAAACGCTTTTATCCCGTTTTACCCCTTCTTCTCGAGGAGCTCCAACAGCTTTTCTCCCGCCCTCAAGATGTCCCCCGCCCCGAGCGTAATCACCAGGTCCCCCGGCCTCACGATCTTCATCAGCTCCTCCGGAAGGTTTTCCTTGTCGGAAACGAAGTGGGTGTCGCGCATCCCCCGCTCCCGGATTTCGTCGAAGAGGCGCTTTCCGGTGACGCCCGGAATCGGCTCCTCCCCGGCGGGATAGATATCGGTCATCACCAGGACGTCCGCCGAGAAAAAGGCGGTCAGAAATCCCTCGTTGGCGTCCCTCGTCCTGGTGTACCTGTGGGGCTGGAACACCGCCACCACCCTCCCCTCCCAGAAGTTCCTGGCGGCCTTCAGGGTCGCGGTTATCTCCGTGGGGTGGTGGCCGTAGTCGTCGACCACCGTGATCCCGGCCGCCTCCCCCTTTACCTGAAACCGCCTGTGGACGCCGGTAAAGCCGGAGAGCGCTCTTTGTATCGTCCCAAAGTCGAGCCCCACCTCCATTCCCACCGCCACCGCCGAGAGGGCGTTGAGCGCGTTGTGGGCCCCCGGCATGTGGAGGGTGATATCGCCCCAGGCCTCTCCCCTGTAGTTGACCGTAAACGTGGAGTTCAATCCCTCGAAGGTCACCCCCGTAGCGTAAAAGTCCGCCTGAGGGGAAAAGCCGTAGGTGATAAACCTCCTCTTGACCTCCGGGATTATCGCCTGGACGTTCTCGTCGTCGAGGCATAGAACCGAGAGCCCGTAAAAGGGGATCGAGTTTATGAAGGTCGTAAAATCCCCCTTTATCTCCTCGAGGCTCCCGTAGTGATCCATGTGCTCTTCCTCGATGTTCGTCACCACCGCGATGGTGGGGGTGAGCATGAGAAACGAGCCGTCGCTCTCGTCCGCCTCGGCGACCAAAAACTCCCCCTCGCCCAGCTTCGCGTTGGAGCCGATGAAATCCAGCTTTCCCCCAATGACGATCGTGGGATCCAGGTTCCCCACGCCGAAGACGGTGGCCAGCATCGAGGTCGTGGTGGTCTTTCCGTGGGTGCCGGCGACCGCCACACCGTATTTCATCCGCATAAGCTCCGCCAGCATCTCCGCCCTCGGTATGACCGGGATGTTTTTCGCCTCCGCCTCCACCACCTCCGGGTTGTCCACCTTGACGGCGTTGGACACCACCACAACGTCCGCATCCGTGAGGTTCTTGGCGGCGTGTCCGTAGTGGACGGCTGCCCCCAGGATTTTAAGCCTCTCGGTTATCTCTCCCTTCTTCAGGTCGGAGCCGGACACCTCGTAGCCGAGGTTTATCAAGACCTCGGCTATCCCGCTCATACCTATCCCCCCGATCCCGATGAAGTGGACTCTGTGAAAGCCCCTGTAGCCTCCACCCTTTTTATCTGTTTTCGATCTTGCCATCAGTTTTCACCGACCAAGTCAAAAAGGCCTTTCACTATCACCTCGGCGGCGTCGCGCCTTGCCGCCTCCCTCGCGCGCTTTCCCATCCTCGAGAGCTCGCCCCGATCAGACATCGCGTATATAATCATCTCTGCGATCTTTTCCCCCGAAAGCCGCTCCTGCCTGAACATCACCGCCGCCTTGGCATCCACAAGATACCCTGCGTTTTTAGCCTGATGGTCGTCCACGGCAAAGGGGTACGGGATCAGAAGCGACGGCCTTCCCGCGGCCGCCAGCTCCGACACGGTCATCGCCCCGGACCTCGAGATCACCCAGTCCGCCCTCCTGTAGAGGGACTCCATATCGTCGTTGAAGTCGTAGACCTTCGCCTTGACGCCGCTCTCGTCATATTTCTTCACCACCCAGTCGTAATCGTGGGGGCCGGTCAGGTGGATGAACTCGACCTTTTCACCGGCCGCACCGAGATGTTTAAGGCAATCGGTGACAAGCTCGTTTATCCTCCTCGCCCCCTGGCTCCCGCCGAAGACGAGTACGCAGAACGAATCCCTCTTTTCATCGACGGGCTGGATGTCGAATAGGGACCCCCTCACCGGGTTTCCGGTGAAGAGACCGATCCCCTTCGGGAACGCCCCCTCCGCCCCCGGAAGGCCGAGGAAGGCTTTCTTTACCCACCTCCCCAGGAGGCGGTTTGTAAATCCCGCTATCGAGTTCTGCTCGATCACGGCGGTCGGTATCCCCCTCAAAATCGAGGCGAGGACCGTGGGCCCCGAGGCGAAGCCCCCCACCCCCAGCGTCACGTCCGGCCTTATCCTTAAGATGTGTCTCAAGGCGGAGTGGACGGAGATGGGAATAAGCGCGAGAGAGACCGCCTTCGCCTTGATCCCGCTCTTGCGGAACTTCGAGACCGGGATGAACGAGACCTCGATCCCCATCTTCGGAAGGACCTCCGCCTCTATTCCCTCCCTTGTCCCTATAAAGTAGACACTGTTATCTCCCATTTCCATCAGCCTCTCGTAGACCGCCAGTCCCGAAAACAGATGCCCCCCCGTGCCACCCCCCGCGATTACCACCTTCACCTTACACCCACTTTTCTTTTGTCCAAGACTATGCTCTCCCTCCCCTGGCCCGATACGTTGAGGAGTATCCCCACGGCGGTCATGGTCACCAGGAGAGACGACCCGCCGTAGCTCACCAGGGGCAGCGTCATCCCCTTCGTGGGAAGAAGCCCCACCACAACCGCGATGTTCATTATCGCCCCGAGCGTAATCAGCGACGTTATCCCCATGGCCAGATATGTCCCGAAGAGGTCAGGCGCCAGCCTCGCCGCCCTAAAGCCCCTGACCGCGAACACGGAAAACGCCGCGACAATTAGTACGGCCCCGAAGAATCCCAGCTCCTCTCCGATTACCGCAAAGATGAAATCGGAGTACGCATACGGAATGTAAAAAAGCTTCTGCGTCCCGCCGCCCAGACCGGTGCCCATAAAACCGCCCGATCCGAAGGCGAGGTAGGATTGGATGATATGATAGCCCGCCCCCTGGGGATCGGCCCAGGGATCCAAAAAAGCCGTTATTCGCTCCCAGCGGTAGGGGGCGCTTTTCAACCCTATCAAGATCACCGGCACGGCGGCGGCGGCCGATACAACTATATATAGAAAGCGCACGCCGGCGATAAAGAGCATGATAAAGACGATAACCCCAACGGTGACCGCCGCCCCGAAATCCGGCTCCAGCATGATGAATGCGGCGATTATGGCAAGGAGGATGATGTGGGGGACGAAGCCCACCGCCAAGGTCCTTATCTTCTCGTCCTTCTTCGTCAAGGAATAGGCCAGATATATAACGAGGGTCAGCTTGGCCAGCTCCGCGGGCTGAAAGGTAAGCCCCATGAAGCCTATCCAGCGCCTCGAGTCGTTGATGACCTTTCCCACCCCCGGAACCAGAACCAAGAGCAGCAATATCAGGCTCCCCAGGAGGATCGGGTAGACGAAGCGCTTGAGGATATGGTAGTCGATACGCATCATAACCGACATGGCGACAAGGCCCAGGACGCAGTAGATCAGGTGCCGTATGAAGTAGCGAAAGGCGTTGCCCGACTCCTTGAGTGAGACGACGGAGCTGGCCGAAAAGACCATCATGATTCCGAATATGACCAGCACAATGGTCAAGGCCAACAGCACCCTGTCGTATCTTACCGTTTCTCCGTTCAAACTTCCTCTCCAAAGTGTTTTTTTACAATCCTCTTGAAATCCTCGCCCCGCTGTTTGTAGTTGTCGTACATGTCAAAGCTGGAGCAACCCGGCGCCAGAAGGACCACGTCCCCCGGCTTAACCCTCTCCCCGATCAGGGATACGGCCTCTTCCATGCCGTCCGCAACGACCGTTGTGACAAGCCCCCCAAGCTCCCCCTCGATCTTCCCCCTCGCCTCGCCTATGAGATAGAGCGCCTTGACTCTCTCCCCCACGGCGGAAGCGAGGGGCGCGTAGCTCCCCCCCTTGTCGACGCCCCCCATGATGAGGTGGATGCCGCCGGTAAAGCTCTCTATCGACTTCAGCGCCGCCCCGACGTTGGTGGCCTTCGAGTCGTCGTAGAAAGTCACGCCTCTTGAGGTCAAGAACCGCTCCAGGCGGTGGGGGGCCGGCCTGAAATCCGCTATCGCCTCGTTAACCCTTTCGCCTACGGCCCCCACTACAGCGGCGGAGCCAACGGCGGCCATGATGTTCTCTATGTTGTGCACCCCGGTCAGGAAATATTTCGCGGGGTCGTACGTGTAGGGCTTCCCTCCCGCCTCGCACACGATCTTTCCCCCCTTCAGATAGACCCCCCCCGGTATCTCCTTCTCCCTCGAAAAGAATATCTTTCTCGCTTTAAGGCCCTCGGCACGCGCCGTTACTATCGGGTCGTCGCCGTTGAGAAGGGCGTAATCCGTATCTGACTGGTTTTTAAACAGGTCCATCTTCGCCTCAATGTACTCCTCGTAGCCGGGGTAGCGGTCGAGGTGGTCGGGGGAGATGTTGAGAAGCGCCCCCATGCGGGGCCTGAAGGTCTCTATCGCCTCCAGCTGAAAGCTCGACACCTCGGCGACTACGTAGTCCGCCTCCTTCGATCCCTCGACCAGATTTACCAGCGGGTCCCCGATATTTCCGCCCACGATCGCCTTTATTCCCGAGTTTATCAAGATATCTCCCAAAAGAGCCGTGGTGGTGGTCTTGCCGTTCGTTCCTGTTACGGCCAAAATCGGCGCCTCAATGAACCTGAACGCCAGCTCCAGCTCCCCCATCACCCTGACCCCGCTCTCTTTTGCCCCTGCGATCTCGTCTATGTAGAGCGGAACGCCGGGGCTAACGATGATTAGATCGCTCTCCAAGAAGGTCTTCTCCCGATGCCCCCCAAGCTCCAGGGAGACACCGAGTTCTTCAAGCCCCCTCAGCTCCTCCTCCTTTCCGGAGAGGTCGCCCGCGTCGGTCAGCGTGATGTGCGCCTTCCCCCTCGATAAATCGGCCAAAAAGCGTGCCGTGCCGAAACCGGTAATTCCACCCCCGACCACAAGCAGGTTGATCGATTGTACTTCCGCCCCGGAGAGGAAGAGATCAACGTCCCTTCCCGAAATCATAGTCCTCACACCGTCCCTATCCCCTCTGCAATATCCCCGAACTTGTCCCTCTTGAGCCTTTTAAAGACGACGCACATCCTATAGACGCTGTCCTCCTTTATGATCTCGCGGCACTCCTTTACGTGGCCGAACATTACGACCTCGTCCGTCGTCTTTTCCCTTCCGTTCCCGGAGACGTGATAGAAGTCGATCCTTAAGAAGACCCCGGGCGGAAACTCCTCCTTGCTCTCCAACACAACACCTCCCTCCACCACGTCAACGATATTCGCCGGCACGAGGGCGTCGCCGAAGCTCGAGAGATCGAGCTCCTCTATCGCCACGCTCAACCTTGAAGCCTCGGCGTCCCTCTCAATATCTTGAGGTTGATAAGCCATTGCTCCCCTCCATTATCTTATCTTTAAAGTACTTAAGGCCAAAAGCGCCAATATAATAGATATTATCCAAAACCTTACGATTATCTTAGGCTCCGGCCACCCCAGAAGCTCGAAGTGGTGGTGCAGCGGCGCCATCCTGAAGATACGCCTCTGCTTCAGCTTGAAAAAGCCGACCTGAAAGATGACCGAAAGCGTCTCCATCACAAAGAGCCCGCCGACTATCACCAGGAGCAGCTCGTGCTTCGTGGCGACGGCAACAGTTCCTATCGCCCCCCCGAGGGAGAGGGCCCCCACGTCCCCCATGAATATCTCGGCGGGGTACGAGTTGTACCACAGAAAGCCCATCCCCGCCCCGACCATAGCCCCGCAGAATATCGCCAGCTCCCCCGTTCCGGGAACGTAGTGAATCAGGAGGTAATCGGCGATCTTTATGTTCCCCGTAAAATACGAGAAAAAAAGGTACGTCGTGCCAACGATCACCACCGGCCCTATCGCCAGCCCGTCCAGGCCGTCGGTCAGGTTCACGGCGTTCGACGTCCCCACAATGATGAATATCGCAAAGGGGATGTAAAACCACGTCAGATCCGGCCTGATGTTCTTGAAAAACGGCACGGCGAGCTCCGTGTTGAAGTTCGGGGCGAGGTAGAGCATAATCCCCACAAGGATCCCCACCATTATCTGCCAGAAGAGCTTGTACCTGCCGGGAAGCCCCCTGGAGTCCTTCTTGATCTGCTTCCGGTAATCGTCGATGAATCCGATCAATGCGTAGGAGAGGGTTACTATCATCACGAGTATTATATAGAAGTTCGTGACATCCGCCCAAAGGAAGATCGAGATCGTCATCGAGGCGATGATAAGAAGTCCCCCCATCGTTGGCGTCCCCTCTTTTATCAGATGGGTGGAGGGCCCGTCATCACGGATCGGCTGACCGACCTGAAGCTGCGACAGCTTCCTGACGATCCACGGCCCCAGTATAAGACACAACAACAGCGCCGTTAAGGCCGCGTAGATCGACCTAAACGAGATATATCTGAAGAGGTTGAAAAACGATGCGTAATCCGGGTAGAGGCCCGAAAGCCATATCGAGAGATGGTAAATCATTTAATCCACCTTCCTGGTTATCTATTTAAACGGTTAAGACCATTGTTTACATCTTTTTAAGACGTCGCCTAATACAAAATCCCCGAGACGACGATCTCCATCTTCATCCCCCTAGAGCCCTTGACCAGCACCCTGTCATTCGGCTCGATGATCCCCTTGAGATCCTCGATGAGCCTCTCGTGCCCCCCGGCGGGGTAGGTGAAAATCCTATCATTAGAGATCCCCCCGTCTCTCGCCCCCCGGGCGGTGTTCTCGGCGTTGTCGCCTAAAACTAAAATGTAGCTCGCCTCTACATTCGCCGCCTCGCTCCCCACCTCCTCGTGCCCCTGCACAGTGTAATCGCCGAGCTCCAGCATGTCGCCTAGGACGGCGACCAGCCTTCCTCCCTTTCTCCCGGCCTCTTCGGCCAGAAAGTTTATCGAGGCCTTTACCGACACCGGGTTGGCGTTGTAGCTGTCGTTCAGGACGACAACACCGTCCCCTGTGGTTATCATCTCCATCCTCATCTTCATCGGCCCCACGGCCTCGATGCCTGCCCTGATGTCGTCCCCCGGTATCCCCAGGGCTACCCCCACCGAGGCGGCGGCCAAGGCGTTTCTCAGGTTGTGTGTCCCCGGAATCTTGAGCACCACCGGAAACTCGCCGCCGGGGATAATAAACTTCGCCTTTATACCGTCCATCCCCAAATCCTTAACGTCAACCGCCCTGACGTCCGCCTCCTCATCGATCCCGAATGTTATGACCTTTGAATCAATCTTTTCGATCAATCCCCGGCTGTATCCGCAGTCGGCGTTGATCACCGCCGTGCCGTCTTTAGGGAGCGACTTGACCAAACTCCCCTTCTCCTCGATCACCCCCTCGATCGACCCCACACCCTCCAGGTGGACGGGGCCTATGTTCGTTATCACCCCGATCTGGGGATTCGCTATCTCGCTAAGCCTCGCCATCTCCCCCGGCACGTTCATCCCCATCTCCAACACGACCACCTCGTCTTCAGCCTTTGTCGCGAGGAGCATCATCGGAAGGCCTATCAGGTTGTTGAAGTTCCCCTCGCTTTTTCTCGTTTTGTACTTCGTCTTGGCTATGCTCGCCGTTATCTCCTTGGTGGTGGTCTTACCGTTGGAGCCTGTAATCCCCACGACTTTTGCCTTCATCCTACCCCTGTGGAACCTCGCCAGCTCCCCCAGGGCGAAGAGGCTGTCTTCGACCGCTATCAGCGGCGTTTTCCTGCCCGTTTCTCCCAGTTCTTCATACAGCCTCGATACATAACTCCTTTCGACGACGACACCGGAGGCCCCCCTTTCGACCGCATCCACCACAAAGTCGTGGCCGTCGAAATTGTCTCCAACGAGGGCGAAGAAGAGCTCCCCCTTCCCCACCGTCCTCGAATCGGTCGAGACGCCCGAAAACCGGATATTCTCGAGGGCCTCCCTTTCCCCCCCTGAACTGTCTTCGGAGTTGAGAAAAAGCCCAGCCACATCTCTTCCAAGAAACTCTGTCCGGGCTGAATCAACCATCCTTACCCCTATCCTTCAGCCCCTTTTCCGCCTCGATCCGGTCGTCGAAGGGGTACTTCTTCGTTCCTATTATCTGGTAGTCCTCGTGCCCCTTCCCGGCAACCAGGACGATATCGCCCTTCTTCGCCTCGGAGACGGCAAATGCGATGGCGTCTCTCCTGTCGGGAATCACGGTATAGGCCCTCCCTTTCCCCTCAAACGATCCGGGGGCCGGCTCGACCTTCTCAATCTCCGCGCCCTCAAATCCCTCCAATATATCCTCGATGATCTTATCCGGCTCCTCCGTCCTCGGGTTGTCGGATGTGACGATCACCCTGTCGCTGAGCCTTGCCGCGGCGGCGGCCATCTTTGGGCGCTTGTTTTTGTCCCTGTCCCCCCCGCACCCGAAAAGCGTAATGAGCCTCCCCTCGGTCAGCGGTTTTAAGGTCGACAAAACGTTTTTCAGGGCGTCGTCAGTGTGGGCGTAGTCTACCAAAACAAGGAAGTCCTGGCCCCGATCCACCGCCTCGAGCCTCCCGGGAACGGTGATCTTCCCGTTTATGCCGCGCCTGACGGCCTCCATCTCGATTCCGGCGCCCAGCGCCGCCCCGACCGCCGACAGGATGTTATATATATTGTGCCTCCCCAAGAGGTTGCTCCTAAAATCGAACGAGCCTCCGGGCGTTACGATTTTCCCCCACACCCCCCCCGTGTCCGACTCGAAGGCGGCAGGATATATGTCCGCCCCCCTGTCGAGGCCGAACGTGACGACCTTTCCGTCAATCCTCGACACCAGCTTCTTTCCCCAGGGGTCGTCCACGTTGATCACGCTCACGGTCTTTTTATCCCTGTTGATGAGCTCGGTGAAGAACCTCGCCTTGCTCTCGAAATACTCCTCCATCGTCCCGTGGTAGTCGAGGTGATCCTGGGTCAGGTTCGTAAAGACCACAGCATCGAACATGCAGGGGTCGACCCTGTTCAGGTCCAGTGCGTGGGAGGAGACCTCCATCGCAACGTGGGTCACCCCGCTTTCCACCATCTCCCGCATCAATTTTAACAGGTCGGCCGCCTCCGGGGTCGTGTGGGGGGGCACGATCGATTTCCTTAAGTAGCGGTAGTCTATCGTCCCGATGACGCCGGGAGATTTATTTGCGGCCCTTATTATCTCCTCTGTGATGTAGCAGACGGTGGTCTTCCCGTTGGTCCCGGTGACCCCTATCAGCTTCAGATCCATCGAGGGGTGGTCGTAGAAGCTGGCAGCAAAAGTCCCCATTGCCGCCCTGCTGTCGGGAACCCGGACCGTGGTCACGCCGGGAATCTCGATATCCTCCTCGACCACGACGGCCGCGGCCCCCTTCGCCACGGCGTCGTCGATGAAGTTGTGGCCGTCCGTCTTCAGGCCGCGAACCGCAAAGAAGAGTCCCCCGGGGATGACCTCCCTCGAATCGTAGAAGATCCCCCCTATCTCGATTGCCGTATCGCCCGTTACCTTCACGGTCCCGACCCTCTCTATCAATTTATCGAGCTTCATCGCTACATCAGCGGGGGGAGAGAGTTCTTATCCCTCTGCCTGATCTCGTCTCCCCTTATCAACATCTCCTCCGGATATATTTTAAGATATCTCATCGTATCTCCCGCTATCTTCGAAAACGCCGGCGCCGCCACGCCCCCGCCGTAGAAGTTGGACTTGGGCCTGTCCACCACAACGAGTACCACAAGCTTCGGCTCAACCGACGGTATGAACCCGACAAAGGAGGCGATGAACTCGGTCTCGGAATAGGTGCCCGTCTCGGAGTCGAATATCTGGGCGGTTCCGGTCTTTCCCGCCACGGAAAAGCCGGGCACCTTCGCCCCGCTCCCCGTGCCGGACTCGACCACGTTTACCATTATCTCCCTCACCTTCCTGGCGGTCTCGTCGCCCATCACCCTCCTAACTATCTTCGGCTTCGCCTCGTATACGATGTCGCCGTCGCTTCTTGTGATCCGCTTTACGATGTGCGGCTCCATCAGAAACCCCCCGTTGGCGATGGCCGCCGCCGCAGTGATGAGCTGGATCGGCGTTACCGAAAGCCCGTGCCCGAAGGAGAGGGCCGCAAGATCCACGTCGTTGGTCGAAGAAACGGGGGGAATAAGCCCCCTCTCCTCCCCCGGGAGCATGATCCCGGTCGACTTGCCGAACCCGAAAACCGAGAGGTAGTCGAAATACCTCTTCTTGCCGAGCTTCATGCCGAGCTTTATCGCCCCGATGTTGCTGGAGTAGGTGACGATATTCGATACCGACAGCATTCCGAAATTCCCGCCGTGGTCGTGAAACATCGTGTTCATCACCTCGTAGCCCCCTCCCTCGCAGTAGAGCGTGTCCTCAACGGTCGCGATCTCGTCCTCCAACACGGACGAGACGAGGAATATCTTGAACGTGGAGCCAGGCTCGAAGTTCATGGAGACCGCCCTGTTTCGCCACGACGACTTCGGGTATTTCCTAAATACGTTCGGGTCAAATTCCGGGTGGCTCGCCATTGCCAGTATCTCGCCTGTGGCGGGGTCCATCACTACGGCGACCCCCCCCGCAGCAAAGCTTCCCCTGACCGCGGATATGAGCTCACGCTCCGCTATGTACTGGGCCCAGACGTCCACCGTCAGCGTAACATCGCAGTTTCTTAAGGCGCTGGTCTCGGAAAGGTCGGTTCCGAACAGCCTCTCCCCCTTGGCGTCCCTGACGGCCACGTAATGGATCCTGGTGCTCTTCAAATCGCCGTCCAGCTTGTATTCGATCCCGGCCAGCCCCTGGGAATCGATGCCGGCGAACCCTATGACGTGGGAGGCCAGCGTCCTGTGGGGATAGAACCTCTTATCCTCTTTGACAAATCCTATCCCGTCGAGTTTCAAATCTTTGATTCTCTTCGCCTGTGAAGGGGTGACCCGACGCTTTACCCACACGAAGTTCTTTGAGCCCTTCAGCCGTTTCAATATGAGCTTTTTGTCGATCGACAAGATCGCCGAGAGGAGGTCCGCCGCCTTCTCAGGGTTTTTGATCTCTTCAGGATAGGCGCAGACGGACTCCATCTCCAGGCTCACGGCCAGGTTCAGGCCGTTCACGTCGTATATATTTCCCCGCCTCGTGATAAAGGTCGAGATCACCCTGTGCTGCCTCTCGGCGTAGGAGTAGAGGGTGTCCCCGTTTATCAGCATGAGGTTTACTATCCTTGCGAGGATAATCAGGAAAAACGTAAGGAAGACAACAAGCACGACCCCCGTCCTGAATCGAAGCCACTTCTCCGCGTTGGTCCTCCTCCGATCCTTATTTTTTTGTATCTTCGCCATCTTCCCTCACGGGTATAAGCTGTGATTGTCCCGGATAATCGAGACCCAGCTCGTCCCCCATCCGCTCGAGGTTTTTGGGCGTGATCACGGTCTCGTATTGTATCTTCAGCTCCCTGTTCTCCTTGAGGAGTATGTCCCGCTTCTCCGTGAGATCGACCATCTCGTAGTTTATCGTCACCACCGCAACCCTCGTCCAGAGAAAGAGAAAGAGAGACGCGGCAAACAGAACCGCACAGAGGATGTAGACGCCGAAGAGCTTCACGACACTATCCCGGCGGGCCGACTTATCCTTTTCTACCCTGATTATCCTCCCCGTCGCCATCGTCTCAATTCTCATGACCTGTCCTCCTTGCCACCCTCAGCTTGGCGCTCCTGGCCCTGCGGTTCTCCCTCACCTCGTCCTGGGTCGGTGTTATCGGTTTCTTGGTCAAAATAGATACCAACGGCTCCACAGACCTTTCCCCCGGCCCCCCATCCAATCCATATCTCCCCTCACCGTCCCCCCTCCCCGAGAGCCTCCTGAAGGCGGTCTTGACTATCCTGTCCTCCAGGGAGTGAAACGAGATCACAACGATCACCCCGCCCTCTTTCAGAACCGTCATCGCCGCCGGTAAAAACTCCTCGAGGTTCTTGAGCTCCTTGTTTACGTAAATCCTCAGCGCCATGAAGACCCTCGTCGCCGGGTGTATTTTTTTCCACCCCCCGGAGCCCCCGGCCACCGCCCTTACCACTATCCTCGAAAGCTGCTCGGCGTTTTCGATCTTCCCCCTCTCCCTCGCGTTTACGATTCCCCTGGCGGCGGCCCTGGCCCTTCTCTCCTCGCCGAGCTCCCTGAATATTCTCTCCAGTTCCCGCTTAGGAAAGCGGTTGACCACCTCTTTTGCGCTTAATCCCACACCACGGTCGTACCTCATATCAAGGGGACCGCCGCCGTCGATTGAAAATCCCCTCTCCGCGGAAGAGAGCTGGTGCGATCCGAGCCCCAGGTCAAGAAGGATCCCGTCCACCTTAGATACCCCCTCCGCGGCCAGTATGTCGACTATATCTTTATAGTTTCCGTGTATTATCCTCGCCCTCTCCCCCCAGGGAGAGAGCCTCCCTGCGGCCGTTTTCGCCGCCTCGGGATCGAGGTCGACGCCGATCACTCGGCCGCCCGGCGCCGAGGCCTCGAGAATCGCCCCGGCGTGCCCACCCTCTCCCACCGTGCCGTCGAAATAGACGCCGCCGTCAGACGGCCTCAAATACTCTATTACCTCCCTTACCATTACGGGGTTGTGTCGAGCTTCCTCCTCCATGACAGTCAAGACCCGAGGCTAAATCCCGAGGTCTTCGCCGATCTCCCCGAACCTCTCCGACGTATCCTTCATCCCCTTCTCCCATTTCTCTTTGTTCCAGAACTCGATCCTGTTTATAATACCCGCCAGGATCACCTCTTTGTCGAGTCCCGCGTGATTTCTCAGATACTGCGGGATAAGAATCCTCCCCTGCTTGTCCACGGGGCACTCCACCGCGGAAGATATGAAAAACCTCTGAAAGGCGATGACGTTCTTGTTGTGCTGGGGGAGAACCGCGATCTTCCTCTCGACCTTCATCCACTCCTCTTCGGGATAGCCCACAAGGCAATTCTCGTGGCGGGTGACGATCAGCTTCTCGTCGTAGTTCTCCCTCAGCAGATCCCTGAACTTCGAGGGTATGCTCAACCGCCCCTTCTGGTCTATGGTATGCTCGTAGTTGCCCCGAAACATCTCGTGTAAATCCCCCCCGGCCTTCACGACCCGGTTTTTAACGACCCCACCGCCGGCTTTTCGCAACTGAAGCCGGCATAACGAAAGACGGGGGCAGAGAAACCTCTCCCGTCGCTATCTCGGGAACTTCGATTCTCCGCCGCCACCCTTCCCCTCACCGCCCAAGATCGATCTTCCCCTCCCCACTTTCCTCCATTTCCCTTCCCACCCGAATCCCCCGATCGACTAAAACCGATCCACCCTTCACCACAAATCCCACACGGGGCCGATTTACCCTTCTCTAATGGCCCCATCCTCCCCTTTCTGCCATTTTATGCCACTTTATCCCACCTTCACGTAAACTATAGACTTGTTTTGGGGCCGTGTCAAGAAAAATGTATTTTTTTACCAGATTTTTTCGTGTTTAAGCCCCTAATTGGATGATTTTCACCCATTTTTCAAGGATTTTTAGCCGTTTTTATTTAATGACGGGGCGGCTCTGTCCTTTAATAAAGAAATGAGAAAACAGTGTGAGACGAGATCGCCGAAGACCTCAAATGTTAAAAAGGGCGTCGTACCATATCCCAAACGGGAAGAGGTGGTTATTGGCTTTTCAAGTGGCGACGATACACGGCCGAGAAAATCCCCCGCTGTCAAATAGACAAACCGAATTTTCAATGAAAAAATCGCCCCTTCACTTCAGTATGTATTAAGACAATGATTTAAAAATCCGTTGACGACATTCGGCCTGTCTGATATACTTATATAGATGAAATATTGCAGATAAGTGTAAAGATATTAAAAATAAACGGAGCATCAGGAGGTAAAAACACAATGCAAAAATATATAGCAAGGGATGTTGTATCGGCAGCTTTAGTCTTGATTCTATCGTCTATACTTGTATTCACGGTCTCCTGTTCCACGACCAAATCGGCGAAACCGGCTGCAGGGACGACCATCTCCGAACCGGACGATCTCACTTCTTCCGAGGCGATATCGGAATATTATTTTATGGCGGCGCAGGTTTCCACCTGGAACGGGGATATCATGAGAGCGATAAAGGAATACAAGAAGGCGATAGAGTACAACCCCAAGAGCGCAAAGCTCCATTTCGGGCTCGCAAAGCTCTACAGCACCAGCGGTGATCCGGCCCTGGCCCTTATCGAGGCAGAGATGGCGCTTATCCTCTCGCCCGAAGACATCGAAATATTAAAGCTCCTCTCCGAGATATACGCAAGCCAGGGGAACGTTGAAAAGGCGGCGGAGCTATACGAGAAGATCATAGGGCTGACGCCAAAGGACAAAGACCACTACCTGAAGCTCTCCACCATTTACATAGAAGCCAAACAATTCGATAACGCAATAGAGACTCTCAAGAGATACCTGAAGATATATCCAAAGTCACCCGATATCTATTTTTACCTCGGCAAGATCGAGCTTTACAGAAACGATAATGATAAAGCCGAGGAGTATTTTGTAAAGGCCCTGAGATACGATCCCGAATTTGAATCAGCCATAGCCGCCCTTGGCCTGCTTTACGAGGACAGGGGCAATTACGAGGACGCCGCCAAGAAATACACGAGCCTATTGAAAAAGTATCCCGGCAACAACCTCTTAAGGCACAGGCTCGCCAAGATATATATCCTGTTGAACCGCCTCGAAGACGCGATAGCCGAGTTCAAGAAGATGGAGCTCTACGGGGTTAAAAAGGACGAGATCGGAGTCAAGATGGGCCTCATCTATTACGATATGGAGAAATACGAGGCCGCCGTCAACGAGTTCAAGGTAATCCTTGCCAACAACCCCACAAATGAAAAGGTGCGGTACTACCTGGCGGTATGCTTAACTAAAATTGAGGAGAATGACAAGGCCCTCGAGGAATTCAGTAAGATCCCCGAGACCTCCGAGTACTTTACCAACTCCATGATTCACATAGCCTATATCCTCCAGGACAGGGAGGACTATAACGGGGCGATAAAGGAGATAAACCGCGCCCTGAAGCTGGAGCCGAAAAATGCAAACCTTTACCACCTCCTCTCCAATTTGTATTTGAACAAGAAGGAACACGCCAAGGCGATCAAGTATATAGAGAAGGCGGTAAAGCTCGATCCGGAATCGATAAACCACCTCTTCTACTACGGCGCCGTATTGGAGCGCTCCGGGAACCTGAAGAAATCGATCGAGGTTATGAAAAAGGTGATCGAGAAGGACCCGGACAACGCCGACGCCCTGAACTACCTGGGTTACATTTACGCCGATATGGGGATAAACCTGGACGAGGCGGAAAGGCTGATCATGAAGGCCCTGACGCTGGAGCCGGACGATGGTTATATCATCGACAGTCTCGGCTGGGTCTATTACAAAAAGGGGAGGTACGAAGACGCCCTGAGAGAGATAAAGCGCGCCCTTACCCTGTCCCCCGACGACCCGATGATAAACGAACACCTCGGTGACGTCAAATACCGACTCGGGATTACCGATGACGAGGTGCTCTCCATATATCAGAAGTCCCTCGGAATGGACCTGAACAGCTATCTGGAGCATCAGATAGAGACGTTGAAGAAGAAGATAGAATATCTGAAAGAGGGAAAGAGGATAGATGACCTTATTTAGAGGGACAGCCGGGGCCGTCTTCTTGAGGAAAGGTTTAAGGACGGCCCTTTTCGTTTTTTTCGTTTCGATCACCCTCGTTCTGCTGTCATGCGCGACCTCGAAGCCTCGAAAGGCGGACAAGGCGAGGCTGGATATCCCCCTGGTTCAGGTAAAGAGCACGGGGGAGCTTTTCAACAAGGTCAAGGAGACAAACGGCGTTCTGGAATCAATCCGAGGGGTTGCAGAGATCTCCGTTTCATCCAAGAGGGATAAGTACAAGATTACCGAGATCATCCTCGCAAAGAGGCCCGGTTATTTGAGGCTCGAGAGTCTGGGCCCCTTGGGACAGACCGTCCTCTTCCTGGCGACCGACAACAAGAGAATCTACATATATTCCCCCCTCGAGAACCGATTCTATTTCGGGCTCGCCTCAAAAAAGAATCTCTCAATGATAGTCCCGCTCCCCTTCAAATCCACCGACGTGGTGGAGATTATTCAGGGGAAGATCGACCACTCGAAATACTTTCCGTCGAAGATGACCTTTGACCTCGAGAAAGAGGAGTATACACTGACCATCATGCCGGAGGACCGTACCCGCGGCATGGCCTATCTGAACGTTGACGCCCGGACATTTTTCGTAACCGGGATGAAGCTCTACGACAGATACAACAACCTCATTATCGACGGAGCATTTTCCAATTTCAGAAAGATCGACAAAAACATATTTCCAATGAACCTGAAATACCGGGTGCCGAGCGACCTGGTCTTCGTGGAGATCGAGATAGAGTACCAGGACGTAAAGCTGAACACCCCGATCGAGGAGTCTCGATTCTCGATGACACCGCCCCACGGTGTGCAGGAGATCGATGTGGACAAGACGATCATCAACTTCGACAGGACACCGGTGGAATAACTCTTAATTTGGAGGTAAGAGTGAAAAGAATATTCCGTTCCGATATATATTCAAGTTGGAAAAACGGCGCTATTGTCATAGCCCTTATCGCGGCCGCCCTCTTCTTCTGTCGGCCGGCGGCCTCTTTTGCCTTCCAGAGCCCTGAAGATTACCTGTTGCGGGGAGATAAACTCTACGAGTCAAAGGATTATCTCGGCGCCGCGGAGTATTACGAACGGGTCCTGAAGATGATAATGGACGCCAAACCCACGGAAGATGCGCTCATAGGCCATATTCAGATTCGGATAGGGCGGTGTTATCTCCAGGTCTCTAACTTCAACGAGGCGCTGATCCACTTCTCCGAAGCTCTGAAGAGGGGAAAGAGTGCAAGGGCCGCCGAGCCGGACAAGGCAAAGATAATAATCTTTACGTCCTACAACTCAATGCTCGACATATACGACAGAATCGGCCTCGAAAGGCAGATGCTCGAGGTCAACGACGAGTTCATCGACTTCCTCAAGGAATACCGGAAGGACCCCCTGCCGGAGGAACAGATCCCAAAATCGGACGTAGACAATATTCTGGCATACTGCTACGCCCAGAAGGGAGAAAACCTCGATGAGGCGTTGAGTCTCATCGACGAGGCCCTTAAGGACGATCCGAAGAACTTCGCCAAGATTGACACAAAGGGCTGGGTGCTCTACAAGATGGGCAAGAACAAAAAGGCGTTAAAGCTGCTGAAAAAAGCGTTTAAGATGTGCGAAAAAAGCAATGAGAAATGCGAGGTTATCGAGCGTCACGTTAAGGAGGCCGAAAAGGCCGCCTCGGGCGGGTAACCTCCTCTATCCGCCGCCACCCGTTGAGGTCTGGTATTCATGTCATTTACCCTGGAAGCTTAAATCCAGCGGCTTGTGTCAATGAGTATTATATATTATATGTCATCCCCTTGGGAAACGGGAATCCAGTAAAATATCTATATGGATTCCCAATCAAGTTGGGAATGACAGTATAGATCCCCAATCAAACCGAGGATGAAGGATATAATCCCAAATCAAGTTGGGAATGACTGCATAGATTCCCAGTTAAGCTGGGAATGACAGGATGGATTCCCGTTGGCGCTGAGAGTGACGGTACATATGTCATTCCCGCGTAAGCGGGAATCCAGAGAGGTGGTCTGAGCGTGTTGGGTGGCACTGACAAGCGTCAGCTTGTCAGTGTTAGGCTCCGCGAAGATAGAGGAAAGGATAGGGCGGAAAAAAATCATCGTCTTCGTAGAATTCCAGCGTATTTATAGATACCATCAAAGCGAAACTTTTTAAAATAGTCCCAACAACAAGGGGGGCATATTCTGCCCCCCTTGTCTAAAAAATCTATTCAGTTTTTTTGTAAACTCATCTAATCAACTTCTCACCTAACCCTCCCCCCATCATATCTCGTCCGCAACCCTACCAGGTTGCGCTCCAGTTTCCGCTTCCATAGTTCGAATAGATCGTGAGCTTGAACTTCCCCGTCCCGTTTAGGGTAACGACATTGTTTTCGGCGAGATCGTGGTCCCCGATCTTTGTCCCGCCGCCCGGCCCCGTAATCTCGACCCAGAAGTCGGCCGAATCCTTTGGGTAGGTGAAGGTCACTTCGAGAGAATCGTCCACTTCAATCGGAATCTCGCAGGACTCTCCGGGTCCGTCGAGGCTTCCCGACGCCGAATTCTCCATGACCGTGCACTTGGAATCTGGATCAACAATGCCCGATGTATCCGTACCCTTGTCATCCACCTTCAGGATATAAGTTGCCGACCAATTTCCCTCCCCCGCCCTGGAGTAGACTGTAAGGTGAAACGTACCCCCGTTTAGAAGGACTATATCGTATCCCTTCCTCAGCTTTATGTCGTCCAGGAGCGTCTTTTCGTCCTCGGCGGTGATCTTGACCCAGAAATCCGCTGGCTCACCGGGGATTTGAAAAGAGAGCCTCAGCTCGTCTATATTTCCGGCCGTCACCTTGAAGCTGTACGAGTCACCGGGGCCCTTCAGGTAACCCCTCTCGGTTATCGGCCCCTTCCTTTCAGTCGGGATACCGACGTCGGGAGCGGGGGCGTCGGTCCCTGTCACCGATCCGGATGAATCGGTGGACAGCGTCTTCCCACCCCCCTCAAGGATGGAAGACACCTTCTCACAGCCGGCAAACGTCAGGCCAAAGGCTAAAAACAGCAATAGCGGAAGTCTCGGCGTCCTCATTTGCAACATACCTGAAATCGACTTCTATCCTATCGACCCAAACGCCTTAATACAGAACGTTTCGGCCTCGATTTTATACCAACTTGCGCTCCAGTTTCCAAAGCCGCCGGTCGCGGAGATCGTAAGGCTGAAGGACCATTCTCCGGTAAGCTGGATAATCCCGCCGTAGTCCAGATTGGAACTAAGTAAAAGGGAGCCACTTCCGGGGTCCACAACCCTGAACTGGAAATTTTCCGATCCCTTGGATTAATTCAAGGGGAGCTTCGATGATACCCATACAACAATACGTTGAAGGCGCAAGATTTACCGGGCACGGAAAATCAACTCATGCAGGATTGTCCTACAGGGGTATTATAATATCAGTATCCCCCTGTTCCTCCACCAACAGTGTAATTGGTCGACCAGTATCCAGCACCACCCCTGGAATAGATGGTTAAATAGAACACGTCACCGTTTATAAGCTGGATGATTTCGCCTTCGTCCAGATCAAAATCTCCGAGGACGGTAGTTCCATCCTTGCCGATTACCTTGACCCAAAAGTCAGCGGACCCCTCAGGATACTTGAAGGGAACCTCGACCAGCTTTGTCGTGCCGGCATCCACGGAAAAGGTATAGGAATCTCCGGGACCGTTTAAGTACCCGCTTTGGCTGTGAGAGCTTGGAGGTGTCGGTGTGGGTGTTGTCGGTGTTGGCGTATCGGTACTTTCTTTCCCCCCGCCCATCAGGTCTTTGACTATGTCGCATCCGGCAAAGGTAAGACCAAAAATAAGAACCAGCGATAGCAACAGTATTGTGAACTTCTTCATTTTTTTCTCCATTAATTATTGTCTTGTTTGGTTTATTGACTACATGCCATGATTACTGGCAGCTCACTGATTACATATTTCAGGGAAATGAAGGAAATCAGCATAATTAAAAGACGCAAAACCATATAGATTCAATATATTTATCCCTT
>Ga0180431_10001437_pt1 | contig 33394 bp, 32 predicted proteins | sample SS_ome_11_FD_132459 | JGI IMG/M metagenome (GOLD analysis project Ga0180431, IMG submission 132459) | Hypersaline lake sediment archaeal communities from the Salton Sea, California, USA - SS_1_MS_1 metaG | ecosystem: Environmental > Aquatic > Non-marine Saline and Alkaline > Hypersaline >... | reverse complement strand
GGACACACAGCCGCAAAGGGAGAAGCCTTTACTCCAGGGTGAGTGATGCGCCAATAGATGTCATCTGAGACTACAAAGGCATTTGCCTTATAGACTTCTTCTGCAATTTTTTCAAGTTCGTCTTCATCATAGACACACCCCCAAGGGTTCGAGGGTGAATTCAAAATCAAAACATCTCCTTGTACCAACAATAAGTCTTTGATCTTTCCCGTTTCTTGGTCAACTGGCACCCAATGAACGGCCTTTCCACACATTTCTGCTTGGGGTTTGTACGACACCCACGACCCTCGGGGTAAAACAATGCGCTTTCCTAAGGAAGCCATGATAAGAAATAAAATAGCCTTTGCCCCTGCACCCACCAAAACGCTTTCCGAGTCATAGACAAACCCCACGCGAGAGGAAAGGGACCGGGCAAACGTTTCACGAAGTTGGGGCAGCCCCCTTGGATCCCCATACGACACTTTGTCTGAATTATTCTCAAGAGCTTCTTTGAGCAGAGGGCACACAGAAAAGGGTGATACGCCCTTTATCAGGTCGCAGGGAAAGGGGCCCTGACTAAGAGTTGCTGACATGGAGGGTGAAGACTTAATCATCTTTTATTATAAATGGCAGAGGTTCCTTCGTCTACCCAAGTAAAACCTAAAAACGGAAATTTTGAAAAGGTCGTAAATTTTCAAGCCGATGTGGGGAGGACGGCGGCCCACATTAATAAGATCATCGCCTGTGTTTTTGGTGGAATTCTTATTGTGATTGGCATTGTTTTGATTGGTGATGGGTTGTATCTGATGCATAAGAAGTCATCGCCATCAAAACCAAACAAATCTTTCCCAGATGGAGACTTTGATGATGACACGAACAAAGACCAAGGAAAGGCTTCCATGGTTGGTGGAGCCATTGCCATTGTCTTTGGCCTCGTCATTATCTTGATTGCCTGCCTCGTCCACTCGATGACCAAAAAATCAAAGGGGTTTGCGGCCGTGTATGGAACCGGGGTTGAACTTCAAGGCCTCGGAGACATCGCCCATGCAGTGTTTCGATGATCGATTTAAACAGAGAATAAACTACACTTTTTTTTACACCCCAAACCAACTATGGCAACCACTAAGCGATTTCGTCGCCAAGCATATTTTACCACCATCAAAGACCTTCAGACCCACCGCCTTCCTCATGAGAGGGTTCAATTTTCTCTTGGCCTTTCCGGAGATCCTACCAAGCCCGCTCCACCTTCCGGTTTTATTGTTTTTGAATACCCAAAGGGCAACCGCCAAACCCTTGAACCCTTTGTCATTCGCCTCACCCACTCTTTCTGTGGCGAGTGGGAAGCAAAGCCTCTCTTTCTTCACTCCATCCTCACCTACCACGAGGGACGCATCGGAAAGAAGGGATGCAAGGCAAAGCTTTCCAACCTCTTCAACCTGGTTTCCTTCATTCGCCAAGGGCAAAAGGACGGAGTTGAGACAATGGAAACCCTCCCTCCCTTAATGAAGAACTCGAAGGTCCAGGCACGTCCGAAGGATCTCCCGGACCACCTTCTCGACTTTTGCAAAACCCTCGCTGAAGACGAGTCGATGCCCAACCTTTCCACAATTCCTCGGGGAGACATTGACATTCGCATCACCATGCCCGACGTTCCCTTTGGGGGCTTTGTTGCATGGCAAGGACCCCACGGAAATGCTTCCCCCTATGCACCTTCAAAAGAGCGCATTGGTTCTTATGCCGAACTCTACATCCTTGACACTGTTCGCTCGGATCGCCTGAGAGAACACCCTGAAGCAGCAGAAGACTTTGCAAAGAAGACTCGCGGATGGCTTGAAGGGGCGGCACCCTTTGCGGCTCATGGCGGATCAAACCACAAGACGGGACCTCACCTTGAGTGGCTAAAGGCAACGGCTCCTGAGGGAAAGGACGCCCCAGACCTCCCGGAGATGACGGAAGAGGAGGCTGACTTTTTCTACACTGGCCAACCCCTGATTCCCTATACTGGCAAAGGCGATGCCATCCTTCCTCCAGAGGTTCTTGAGAGAGTTCAGACTCACGGCTTTGCAGTCATTTCTCCAAAAGACCTCATCGGAATTGACACCGATGCATGGCTAAAGGCAGTCGCAGATGCCCGAGACGAATGCCGAGCTCACTTTGCTTGGGTTGTGTACACCCGACGCGGAGTCGAGATTCCAGACGACATTTACCTTCCACTTTGGGGACGGGCAAAGGCTGAAGAAGTCGCCCCTGGCCATCCCTTCTTAATGAATGAGGGCGAAGTCTCAAAGTCAATTGGAAACTCCCTTTGTTCCGGCTTTGCGGGCCTTGGCGCAGCGACGGCAAACTCACGAGGTCCTGCAGTTGTTCACATGCAAGTTTGTCAAGGCATTGTGCGAGGTGTTGCAACAGCCCTCAACGGCCCTTGTTACCTCGCACCTGATCGTTATCGAGTGAAGCGCTATGACGGCCCCGAGAACATTTTCACCTTACACTGGGATGTTATTGCTTAAATTTCGCGTTCCTCAATTTCAATTCTTATTCACAAATACAAACTAAAATGCAAAATCATACACCCCCATTTATTCAATCACCATACCTTGGAGAATACGTGTTTGGAGATGGGTCTTATGGCCGTGGGTATTATCTTCAATCCCCCTCACACCCTGTGCACCATTACCCACCAGAACCTCCTCAAATTCACCACCAACCTCAAGCCTTTTACCCATCTCCTCACTTTGCCGGTCACTATCCAGGTTATGTATTTAAGACGGACGTGCATGGTGTGGGGTATTATTTGGATCGATGAGATTAGGCTTTGGACAACACAACATCGTGTGGGGCAACGGTGAGGGTGTCTAAACCCTCTAAGGGTTTTCCTAAGAACGGAATTTTTGTTTCTTGCATGGGAAGAATTGGCGCGAGGGTCTTCATCTTCTTATAGCCAATCGAAGGGATGGTGACTTCGGTGATTAGGAGGTTGGTGTCAAGGTCTGTCATTCGGGTGTAAGAAAAGTGAACTGGGGTCTGTTGAGACGTCAGAAGAATAAATTGTTCTTTTGTAAGCCCCTCGAGGTGAATGGTGTCAAGATCGCACCACTCAAGCTTCTTCATGGCATAGTGGTCAACGACGCCAATGTCCAACGCTTTCCGCACAAGATATCCAATCTTAGTTGGTAGGATTAAGAATCCTTTGTAGGTCATTGGGGGTTGATGGAAAAGAAATGTGGTGAAAAATTTCGATTCAACCCGTCGCACATTTTTTGACAAATTATTGCATACGAGTATCATTGAAGATTAGTGAAATTACAAAATCACACACATTATCCTTTAATGTTGATTTGATTGACCAAAGCTTTTTTGACTTAGGTGCCTTGGTCATTTTGTGCGACATTGAAGATAGGTTGAGAAGGGCAAAGATGGATTGAAGCCATCGGTAAAAATGAATCGCATCTCTGTCATTAATCAAATTTTTCAAAGTGAGATGGAACATCGTCAACAAACTTGGCAGTACCTTCCCCCCAACTCAGAGGTAAAGGCAGAAACCCAATCGATGAAGGACAACCTAAAGTCGATTGAACCTTACTTGGTTGATTTGATTAAGATTTCTTCCCACCTTCACCTCGATAAGAACGAGTCCTTAGAGCTAGAGGCGAGGTTGGGGCGGTTTGATGCAGTGGCGGGGTGCTTCCGCCCAGGCGTGTCAAAAGAGTTTATGGATAAGTGTTTAGATGTGTTTTCGTCATGGAATGGGTGGAAGGAGGTGACTCCTTGGGAGCACACGGTGGACACGTTTTACGAATGGTCAAAGCAGGACTACCGGACTACCACCAACTTTACGGTGGAGCCTCCTCAAATAGAACATGTGGTGAAGAAAAAATTAGCATTTGTAGATTTAGTCACCCAAGCAGATGTCACCCAGGCTTTCAATCGGGGAAAGGAATTGTATGATGTGCGTGTGTGTTTGTCAAAGGAACGCCAGGTGGGACCTCCCGCCGTCCACATTGTGAATCCTTCCCATGTGCGAATGAAGATTCGAAAATCATTCCGCTATCAACCACGCAACACCTCACGACCCTTTTGGAGGTTTGACTTTACCATTTCTTGGTCGGGAAAGCACATTATCGAAGCCGATCAAAAGCAGGCAGAAGCCGACGGCACAAAATGTGAGATTGAGGTTGAATGCACCAATCCCCACCTTTACCTTCAGGCCGCATCTTGCACGGCGTCCTATTTGATTGCATCCTTGATTCTCAAAGTCAAGAACGACCTGTTGAGGTGCGGAAAGGAAATGGCAAAGGGCACTTCAGCCTTTTCGTCCTTTAATGCATCACCCTCTGACCCCGTCAATCTTTATTTTCGCATTGTCCAAATGAAGACTTATGTAGAGATGCCAAAATAAAAATTACAAATATTATAAATAAATGTCAGTGACTCTTGGTGGGTCAACTTCACGTGTTTAATGCGCAAGGGTCTGATGTGACAAACACTGGAACAGGTGCAGATTATGCATGTTTCAGGTTTCACTCAGGAGGGCAAGGAAATCAGGTGTGGACAGAACTTCCAATCACTCTTGAAGGTGGAAGCATTGTGATTGGCTAGGACAACAATTTGTACACAGCTGACTGGGCGGGGGGATGAATAAAATCAATCTATTTCCTACCCTTTTTCTTCTCCTTTGGCATCCACTCAGGATGGCAACGCATCAGGTAAGCCTTTCCCTCATCGGCCGTTGCCTTTGACACTCGAGCCATGGTCGACCTTGACAACTCGATCCGTGCACTGGCCTCCAACATGGCCGTAAACTGGCGCACAATGGTCCATGTGTAGTAGGAGGCTACCCATCCATTCCCAATGAGTTCCCAGCAAGGGACGCCCTTATACATGATCCATCCACTTTCTGAAACGACTCGAATCTCTGGGTACTCGACATAGATGAAGGGTGCTTCAAGGGGGTAGTCTTCCGAAAAGATGAGGTGAAGGCAAATGTGATCGATGCCGTATTTTTCTCTGCAGGTCTCCAAGTCTTTTTTGAGGGGTGAATCGTTTGTGGGAGAAATCTGAATGATCCAGTGAGACATGTCGTCTTCCTTCTCGAGGTACATAAAAGCAAAATCAATTTCCTTGGGAAACCTTTGAAACTCCTTGGAGAGACGGATGGAAGTTGCCATGGTACAAAAAATAAAAGTGATTTCAATTTATTCAGTGCTAAATTCCTTTACGAGATCCTCACATCCAACCCCCGTCTGAATTGTCTCAAGAGTGCCGTAAAGGGTTGTGAGGTTGTTGGGGGTTGTCTTATCCGTCCGCTCATTGGTCACCACCAACTCTAAGGTCTGAGTGTTAAGGTCCATGATGAGTTGGCACTCGACAATGGTCGATTGGACATGCCCCGAGCGATCCTTTCGAAAGCGACCCAAAATGTCTTGGAGGGCTCTCGACTCTCCCACCGAGACGGCCAAGGAGTAACCAATGTAGTTGAAGCCATCCCCCGCACAAATGTCTTCCTCCTTTCCATGGCACCTGTAGCGAAATTCTAAAAGTCGCTCCTTTTCCTTTGGTCGCTTTGTCACCACGAGGCGAAAGTCTGCCGTGTTGGCCTCAAGGGCCTTTACCTTAATCATCAAGTCGTGGCGTTCTTTTCGAATGGGACAGTAACGAGGGGTGAAGATTAAGCCATCCGAAGCGTATTCATCCGACCCTTCGTAGGCTTTTTGGATTTCATGGAGAGGATAAACGGGTTTTAAGCGAAGGTGAATCGCGGGATGGATCGTCTCCCCAGCTTTGGTGGTCAACATGATGACCTGACCCCCCTTTGCATATCTCAAAGCTTCATCGTCATCCACCTCTTCCATGTCTTCAGCTTCCACCAAGACTTCACGTGCCCGTTCCAACCTCTCCAAATAGTCTTCAGTGTGAAGGTAGGAAATTCCGCTTAAGGACACAAGGTCAAAGACGACGTAGAACCATTTGCCGTTTTCATGAATCAATTCACCATCAAAGCAGGACCCAATCCCATTGTACAAAGCCTTTGGTGCGGCGAGGCGAATGGAAAACATGAAACACTTTCGGTCCAAAATTATGTTGACGGGTGTTCCTTCAGCCGTTCGCGTCATCACCAAAAGACATCGTTGGCCGTGAGTCTTTTCACCCACTAAGTAGTCTGCCGATTTTAGGGTGTGATAGTGTTCACGCTTAAAGGAGACGGGGTTGGGGGCCGGATTGTATAGAAATAAATTCGAGGATCCTTCATACTTTTCTTTCGGGACTTCCCACATGCGCATCAGCTGATGGTGCAAAAACCTTGTCGTGTCATTCATGGGAAGTGCCACACCGGGCCATGAAGTGGTAACACTGGGCAATGAGGACAATGAAGCGGCAACGCTGGGTAATGCCATTTCCTGATGAAGTTTTAGTTTATCATATTTCAAAATCTATTATTTTTATATCCAAAATCCAACCTAAATCCAAATCTCTTCGCTAGGAAAGTACTCTTTGACCAAGTCGCCAAAGGTTTCCTTCAAAAGGGCGAGGGTCACCTTTACCTCATTCGTTTTGGAGTAGAGATCGCATTGGTTAAAGTATTGCAACAAAGTCTTCAAGTCTTCATCCCCAGGTGCCATGAAATGGGTGTAGGCATCTTGGTCAAAAAAGGGATAGAAGGAATGGAGGTAGATGATGTCAATGGCCGTGGGAGGGAGGCGATGTAAAGGGGCGTTGAGGGGATGGCGAAGGAGGTCGGCGAGGTAAACGTCGTGGGAGTAGGTGAACTCAAGGGTGCGGATTCCACAGTGGGGTTTGTAGATGCCGTAGCCGCTGGCATCAAAGTGGGGGGAGTATACATTGTATTCGGGAAAGACGAGACTTGGCGGAAGAGCACATCCGAGAACCCAAGTGTCTCCTGTGATTGCCCACTGATTTGTCATTGTCGTTCCAAAGTTGTCCTGACCCCTCACATAGATGATTTTTCCCAAGTCGTGGATGAGGGCCGTGATGACCATCCACTTTGGAAACCCATGGTCCCGTGCGTAGAGGGCTGACTGGTATAAGTGGTGGAGGTTGGGAAGGGAGAGGTCTGGGTCGGACACGTCACGAAAGGCATTCAAGAGGCCAAAGGCGGCCCAAATGGAAATTTTTTTAATTGGCGTTCCGTAAAAGTGACGAAGGGAGCGGGCGACGTCCAAGGATTGGTTTTTCCGCATGGCCTTATAGTGATTACTGACCCGTTCGTCGACGTCTTTTCCATAATCTCGTTTTTCTTTGGATTCAAACAGAGGTGCACGGGAGCTTAATTGGGCGTCATTCATTTTTTATTGCTACTCTCCTTTTTTTTCAAGCCAAATGGTTGGTGCCGCTTCAATCCACCACTTATACATTTGTGGTTGGTAGTCATTTGAGCCACCGCCTCCCCCTGCTGATTTTATCATCCAGTTCGCTTTCTTTTGTAAATCTTTCTCTCTCTTCAATTGTTTCACGGCCGTTACCATTTCCTGAAATATGATCAATGTTGGGCCACCTTTGTTTCGTCAAATCACAAAACATTTAAGTTTATCACCAGAAAATAAAAATAAATAGAATACAACAAAAACTGATGATCCATGAACCGATCTCAGATATCTGAAGTTGGGGCACCCCTCGACAATCCACTTCCCCAAATGTTGTATAGGCAGCAGTTCCTCACACCACCATCGTATGCATCTCCATCCGGCCTGTCCTTTGAAGACTTGCCCCACCCCCCTGAACCTGAAAAACGTGCAGCAATGGCGCCTCAAAAGCCACCCCATCCAATTCATCCCTATCTTGATAATCCTCAAACAAATCGCTCAGCCATTTCATCTCAGTTGCCAAACATGGCGAATTTTTCGAGCAAAAATTATAGCCAACTTCCAGGACATTATCACCAAGATTCTCATTCTGTATCCTCATCATATCCCGACCACATTGACCCCTACGATCTCCTTCTCCACCAAGTCAAACGCGCAAAACGAAAATATCGAAATCTAAAACAATCTCTTCTTGAGGCCCATGAGGCGCAGGCCCACCAAGTAGCCACCCTCCACAAAGCCGTCGTCGACCTTATTCAGAGGCAGAAGGATCAGTGGGCATCGATTCGTCTTCTTCTGAGTCAGGGTCCAGGTCTTGTGGGAGGGTCCAACTCGAACCACTCAACCGCCTTGTGGTGCGTGGTTGTTGGGCTCTGCGTGGGCTTCGTATTCTTAACCATTCTCGTTGTGATTTGTTTAACACGGAGGTCATCACCGAGTCGCAAGGACGAATGACTGTAAAATAAACCTGTGAATCATCCACTAAATCTTTAATATGGATAGACGTTCTTGAAGGGACATCACCCTTCCACGCACAAAGCTCATCTTCAATCTCAAAAGGAGAAACGCCATCATCTTCATCGTAGTAAGGAATGGTTTGGGTGACATAAAAGGTTTTTGCCGTGTCACAGTTGAGCATACACGCCGTGAGGAGGGCACGGCCGTCTTTTCCATCACTGGTTTCGGTGACGGAAACGTTAAAGTGCACGAGGCGTGCGGCTCGAACATGGTACAAAAGCGGAAAGGTTGTGTTTTGAGGCGTTAAGGAGGTTCCGTAAGCAGAAAAGGCATACTCTCGCCCCCGAATCAAAGCACACCGGCGGGTCATTGGGTGGGGACTCCCATCAATTAAGAGAGGAATGCGCCTCGAATCATTTCTCAAAAAGCACCGGGCCGCTTCTTGAACATGGGTGATTAGGTCAAGTGTAAAGGAAAGTTGAGTCACGGGCACGGAAGCCCCCTGAACTTCTTTTGCAATCCAATAGATGGGAACGATGCACTCTTTGGAAGTGATCCAAAGGTGAAAGGGAATGTCCACCTTTTGCTTTTGTAAGGTTTCGATGTGCCCACCTTGGATGAGGCGAAAGATGATGTCCGCCGTTAGGAGGTGAGCGATGGACGGAAAGAGAGACTTCTTTTTGGAAATGACCAGTGTAAAAAAATCCACCGTCTCGGGTTCGCGCAAAAGGTGCGGAGCCAGTTCCAACCTTCGTGCAATCAGCGACAGGTTGAAAGACATGGAGTAGTGGAGTTGGGCGTGGATGGCTCCACTCACTCTCTGAAGAAGGTCAAAGAAGTTAAGCTTTTTTACCACCGTGTCAATGTGAATAAATCCATACTCAACCACAGACACTTGGGTGGCTCGAGAAGCCTGCATAAAAGCGGCCACTTCTTCCTCCGTCCTGCACTTATAACGTGGGAATAAGCGATGCAACAGAAATAAGCATTCATCCGCATTGGATGTCATTGCTTCACACACCATTTCCTTCACACCTTCCATGCCTCCGATGTCTTCCCACTCTTCAATGTCCTGATAGGCTTCTCCCTTTAAAAGGGTGCGGAGGACAATGGCCGCATTCTGCGCACAAGCTTCCATGGCGGCGGATCTTCGGGGGAGGGGAAGCTCGCCCTTTGCAAAAGAAGTGAGACACCGGTCATTTCCGGAGACGACAAGGTTTTTCAAAAGGTCGTTGGCCTGAAGCAAAACGTCCCTCGAGATGTTGTCCTTCAAAAAGGTGAGTTGGTGTTCGGGACTGGAATACAGGGCAACTTCTTCTAAAAGGTCAATGAGATCATTTTCGGTCGCTTTCTCAAGAAAGGAGGTGCGAATCACGTCAAGGTGGGTTTCCCAAAGGGATGACACAAAAATCTCAGCCACAAAGGAAAGGGTGAGGCGAAGGGGAAAGACGGCCGTTTGAAAGATGAAAGAAACCCGGTCAGTCTGAATGGCCGCTCCCACAATGTCCTTTTCCGAAATGGTGTTGGATTCGAGGTCACGGTCTAAGTGTTCGAGGACGTAGCCCACCATGTGGTGAGGGTAGTAGACAATGGCCTCATAAAGGCCCTCCCAAGAAAAAACGGGAGTGGAAGGAAGATCCCCTTCTTCATCTGCCAACCAAAGGACTGGGTTCTCATTGGCCACCTTTCGAAAGAGGTCTCTTCTCTCCGAATCGGGAAGGAAGCAAAGTTGCTTTAGCTTTGGAGTGGCTTCCTTCACACTGTATTCCTTTAAGACCTGATCGCAGTAGTAGACACACACCCTTTTCCAAAAGGGCAAATGAGGGTGATCCATTCTTTATTCTTGGATGACGAAGAATAAATTGAAGAGAAGGACGGGAAATTTGATAAGAAATAAAAAAATTTATTTGAAAATTTAGATTGGTCTATCTACTCCAAATCCATGTTTCCCATTCGGTGTTTTGATTGCAGGCGAGTGATTGGCAACCACTCCGAAGCCTACACCAACCTCACCTCGAACCCCTTTGGAAAGCTAAAGGCCATGGACGAAAAACGTTTAACAAAAGCAACGGGAGGGCGGCCCATTGGGCCAAACGATTTTTTAACTCCGGGAGAGGTGCTGACCTACCTTCGAGTGAAATCCCCTTGCTGCCGCCTCCGTTTCCTTTGTCACGTCGAAATTCCGGAACCAAACCCAGACCTTCTTGAGGAAAACACCCGAGTGAAATTTTTGAATAAGAGGGTTAAGGCAGATGATGCTTCACCAATTCATTCTGATGAATCCAAAGAAAAAGAAGGACGGATAATTCTTGCGAGGTAGATTATAAAAAAATATTGTAAGCAATAAGGATTACTATTTTCTTTCATCTAAATAAAAAATGTGCTCATCTGGAACTTGTGCCGGATTTGGAACTGTCCCCGGAAGTGCCAACTCTCTTTTGAACTGGGAGACTGGAACCTCCTGCTGTGGATCCTGCGGTGTGCGCCGGGCCACCATCTTTGCCGACTGCTACAACTCCTCCCTGAAGACGTGCTCCCTCACCTGCCTCGGCCCCGGTGACCGTGACGGCAATGTCCTCGTGTCTGTCAACACCCAGCGGAAGCGCAACCCCTTGAGAAACAACGACCCTCACTACCAAGCAACCAACTGGTGGAAGTCGGGCGGATCTCCCTCGGAGTGTGTGGTCCGTTGCCTCGATCAGGACGGCCTCGTGATTGCCAATGCCCGTGCCGGACGTCTTAGTCGATCATCTCGATCCAATCGCTCTCGCACCACCACAAAGGCAAAGTCGACCGATAAGCTTCTTGCCAAACTCGAGCGTCTCCTCGCTGAGGCGTAATTCGTTTTTGTTTCATCCGCCCCTCACTCAAATAAATAAAAAATGCATCACATTCATTCGATGTCTATCCCCCTACCCTTCCATGATGTCAAGGTGACTTGTTGTGACCACACCTTTGACTTGCATCGCATCATTCTTTGGTCAAAGATTCCCTACTTTAGGGGATCACTGAATCAGTCGAAAGGCGACACGATTTTTCTTGACCCACCTCCCATCAATCCTGATGGTATGTTGACCTTGGAAGATTTTCTTAATTCTCTTTCGTATATTTTTCAAAAAGTTTATGAATGCCTTAACGAAAGTGGAGGAGTGCGGGAGTTTGATTCAAAGAAAGACTTTGCAAAAACTCCAACCTTCTGCCTTTCTCTTTTTCTTTGGTGTGACTATCTGAGTCTCGAGAAGAAGATGTATGAAGAGATGATTCGTACCTTTCCCCATGAAATTACAGAGAGAATTTCTTTGGGGTTGCATTCTTGTGAATGGTTGAACCTTCTTTGTGAACAATGGGCTTTGCAAATGGCACCTCAATCCGAAAGATTTGAAGATCAATGGCCCACAATGTGTATCCACCTCTTAACTGCCCTTCTCTCTTCCAATTCTTTGCCAGTGGGTGAAATTCAGCGATATCATTTATTTTTAAAGGCGATTGAATCGCGAGAAGATGGCAATGACAAAGAAATTTTGAAAAAGGCCATGGCAAAGTCGGTCAATCTAGCATTTAGTCCTCCCAAGGAGGTTGAAGCAACTGGAAGAGAGGATCTCTTAAAGGAATGCCTCTTTAGTCATTTTAAGGCACGACAAAAAATGAAACGGAGGGAACCTTTTGAAGATGTAAACCTTCGTTACGCCTATAAATTTGAAGATGGTGATTTTAAAGATGGAAACATTGCTGTCTCGCCCCCCTTTCATGTATTTGGGTGTCTCTTCACGCTGAAGGTCAAAAAGTCTAATTCTGCATTGTATTTGAAGGTGACAAAATGTCAATCTCCACTACTCGATGACCGTGAAAAATGGGACCTTCCTCCAAAGATAAGGATAAAGGCTCTTTTAGGACATTCATCAAGGACAAAGAAACGCAAAAAGATGGAGATGACCTTTTCCCTTCGAACACATTCTTATCATGGATTTTCTAAAATGATTGAGTCCTTTGAAGCTGAAAAAGGACAGGTTGCCTATTTATACATACAATCCATTACACCTGTTGCTTAAATTTATTTATACACAGACACGACCTCACTCTCCCCAAAGGTTTCCCGCCAAGACGGATCAATCGGAATCGGAACGACAACGGTTGGCACCTCATCATCGACTTTTGCTTCTTCGTGTTCATCTTTCTCTCCGCCATCTCCGTGTTCATCTTTCTCTCCACCAATCCGAGCCCCCGACCCTTCCTCAACTCCCTTTCCCTTTTTGAAGGGTTTGGTTTGAATGTCGTGGTTGATGAGGGCGAGGCGTTCAGTGTACCACTCCGGGGTGTGAAAGTCTTCCGAGGTTGGAAAAATGGCGTTGAGTTTGGTGATTAAGTTGACAAAGGCTGGAGGGAGGACCGTTGCAAAACGAATCTTTTGGAGGTAGGGGTGGTAGACGATGGATTGGGCGTAGGAAATCCTCTTTGAAAGGTGAATCCACGGATCATCAGGCGTCAAGAATTGTTCACCCCGCGTCTCTTCCATGTCAATGCCCACAACCCGGTCCTTTTTATCGCGCCGAACCAAAACGTTGTGAGGGCCAGAGTCACCAATGCCCAAAACCCCACGGTAGTAGAGGTGGGTGAGGGTGCCAATAGCCTGCTTCTTCGTAATGCCCGTCGTGGTGTCAAGGTCGGCCATTCGGTCAATAAAAGATCCACGTTCCAAAACCTTCAGTCCGGCATTCATACCCTCCGCATCAACGGGTCGAATGTGAGGTGCTTCTGGATCAAACTCCCCGACATTCTTCCACACGAGGTAGTAGCCAAGTGGTGTGACGATCAATCGTTTCACTTCCAACGTCGCCTTTGGGTCCAACGTGTCCATCAAGGCTGTAAAGGCGAGGTTAAGGATGAGGCCGCGGGAACGCTCATAGGGACCCTTGACAATGTAGTCCTTTCCAACATAGGTGTGCTTCTTCGCCTTCCCGGTCAACTTTTGGGCATGGAAACCGTCGTCAATGACCTTCAGGAAACGGTCTCGCATCTTCTCCTCCTTTACACCAATCGCACCCAAAAAGGCGTGCCAGGTATCGTCGTCAATTGATTGGGAGGTTTTGCGACGACGTTTTGGGTTCTCAGCCTCCTTTTCTTTGGGTTTTGTTGCTTTTGCTGCTTGCACATGGCGTCGCTTCTTTTCTTTTGGTGCATCGCCCGCCTTTGATCCCTTCAACCGGGCAAAAATGTCGCCTAGAGGAACGCCTCTCCGCATGTCTGCCAAAATGGCGACAAAGGTGTCGGTGGGCATGACACCATCCACTTCCATCGCAACCTTAAAAAGGTCGTACATCGCCTTGAGGTCCGGGTTGACAAAAGCCGTTGCTTCATTGGCCACTGCCGCACCCTTCGTCGCAAAGTCCACCACATTGGACTTTTTCTTTCGGCCGGCCGCCGTGTGTTTGTCGACAACATAGTCGGGCACGGTGAGGTCCACTTCCTGCAAAATGTGGGCTTTGTAAGCCGCATCCACCTCACCCATCGTCACAGGAGCGGAAGGCGTCGGAAGTGTCAAGTGGCCGAGGCCATCGCGGAACAAAACCAACAAAATAGCCTGGTAACCGTAGATGAACTTTTCCCCGTGGGTCATTTCCTTCATCCAGGTGCGGAGGACGTCAAAGGACTGGGTGACCAAAGGCTTATCGGCCAGGAGGGGGCGGAGGTCACCCAGAATTGCATCCATCTGGCGAATGGCAGAGCGGGAGGCTGTAGAGTATGCCTTCTTTGCCTCCTTTCCCTTCTCAAAGGCCGCGTCGCCAAAGGTGTCAAGGATGAGGCGTCCCAAAAAGGCAAAGCATCCCAACTTCTTCTCGGTTGCCCAGGCCACAATGGCCTTTTTCTTATCGGGGATGGAGACATCTGCAGGGCATCCACCCAAAACGTCAAAGCCGGGGAAGATGACAGTGTGGGTCGGTCCAAAAATGGCCGGAAAGGCCGGTTTCATGTTCTCCCATAAGCGAAGCATACGAGTTTTTGCCACCAGTTTGGTTGACGAATGGTCCCAGTAAAAGGGAGGAAGCATGAATGCCGTCTTCAGTGAAGAAATGAGGCGAATCTTTGGAGCCTCAGCCTCCAGACGGGCGATGGTCAAGAGGGCCACAGGATCGTCCCGTGACCGAAGCCATTGTAGGTGAAGGGGTTGAACCACTGCAGGCAAAAGTGGAGACCCCATGCCAATGTCCTCCGGAACAATCACAACCAGTCGGTTGGCCATGATGGTCCGTGATGCCTTTGCCGTTGTTTTGGAGGATGACCAGTCGGGGTGGAGACGGATCAACTCGTCCTGTGTCGTGCCGGGAAACTCCATTGCTTTCATCAGATCCAACTCAATCAGGGCCTTCCGCACCTGATCCTCTGCTCCCTTTCGAGTTGCCTTTTGCATCCACGATGAGGCTTGATCACGTATCACACCGCCCCAGGTTGTACATTGTGCACCACGTTTGGGGTTGAGCTTGGTAGAGAGAATCTCCGGATGTTCGGAAACTTGGTGATTGAGTGCTTGGTAAGTTGCCCATTCAAAGTCGACTGCCATATTTACTTTGGAGAGTGAGAAGAAAATGAAAAGTGAAAAGTTAATGAAAAGAAATTTCTTGACAACGAATCTTCCAAACCACAACTACTTTTCTCATTTAACATCACCATGGCAACTGAGCCTCCTCCTACCAAGCACTCGAAGAAGCGCACTCGGCTTGAGGAGGACGACTCCACCAAGCCCACTTCTGACGTTTCATTCCTTCCTACAGACCCATCAACCACACCACCTGCAACATGGTTCCTTTCCTTCTGCCCCGTTGGCCCAGACCCTGCAAAATTTTCCCATTCCTACATCACCACAGCAACTCTGCGTGAGAAGCTTCCTCTGCTCTACGAGGAGGCAAAGAAGGATGAGGACATTTTCGACCCCCTTGACGCCTCGTCCGGTCCCGACAAAACGGCAGAGTTGGTCGACTGGATCGAGGGATGGGTCGCATCGTTTCCTTCACCAGTCTTCAAATGTGTAAAGCTCGGGGAGAACAACCCGGAGGAAATTGCTGAGCAGTGGGAGATGCCAGAGGACCTCATCCCCTTCTTTCTCCTCTGGGTCTACTCTGCAAAGAAGCTTGACGGCTCCCATTGGATGGAGCACGACTACACAAAGGCCCATCTGGCCTATCCGAAGGAGACTTCTTTCCACCTCATGGTTTCCCCTTGGTATGGATGAAAAATGAAATGCAATTGTTTATTTTTAATGTGAACTTTAGTGGGTTGTAAAGGTGGATGGCATCTTAATCGAAATCAAAACTTCAGGCTCAAGTCGAACAAAGAGAAGGGTGTGGGAGAGATGTGGTAAAGACTCTTCAATAATATCCGACACGTGGTCATGAGACTCGGCGGCCTTTACAATGGCACGTCTGAGTGCACAATCCGGAAGATCAATCACATGGTGAACAAATCGTTTCCATTCTTTCTTTGGCAACATATCCGACATTTGGTCACCCACGTTGGCAACAATCGTGCGACCCGACCGCACAACTTGCTCCCTCTGCTGACGCTTTGCCACCGAAGACGAATGGGAAGGAAAGTCGTCGGGTTTCATCAAAAGAATGTCCCCTTCTTGAGACAACTTCAAATTTCTCAAAGTTCTCAAGGTTTCACGGCGCCCCCTTTCCCTCCGAGCCGTAATGTAGACCACCTCGACCCCTAAGCCGCGGAGTTCCTCCATAAAAGACCTCATTCCGGGAAAGGTGCGAGCAAAGTCGGACTCGTCGTCGCCAATGTACTTCAGCAAGGTTTCATCAAGATCAAAAATCACGACGGGATGCATGCCTCGATTCTTTCTTAAAAACTCTTTAATGGCGGGCATGGCAGAGGTCAGGGCAGATGACACTGAGGGATGATGCTCAACATACATGTCTCGGGTTTCCACCGTCTTGTGTTTGGATTTCTTAGTTGAGGTTGATCTGTGAGATGAGTGTTTGGGATGGTGTCTGGAATATGAACGTGAACGTCGTGTGTAGTGAGATCGTCCTGGCATTTATTATAGAGGTGTACAATCTTTAGACTTGAGATCATAAACATTTTTTCTGAAATGAAAAGGAGTGCACATACAAACAGCACAAAAAATTAATGGGGCAATACCGAGACGACAGTCTTTTGTCACGTGCTCAAGTTGAAGGATTCATCACATACGTGCGAAAGAAAGATAGGTTACCCAAAACATTCAACATCGACCTTCGAACTTGTCAATGTCGATTCAGAGAAAGCGGAAAAGACACACATTCCTTATCTTCAATTTATGAATATGAGCCCTTCATGCGGATTGTCGCTCAAGAGATGTGTTGGGTTATTGATGACGTCACACCTCACCACTTTGTGATTACACAAATGAACTGACTCCAGTTGGAGGCAGCGGCGGCCTCGCAGTGTTCCAGCCCCTCCGTGAAGAAATTCCAGCGACCTTGCGTGGGGGCACGCTTGTAGACGCCCAAAACAGAGCTTGTACCGGACACTGAAGGTGGTGTGCTTTGGTACCCAGAGAAAGAACCGATGGAAGACGCGGCACAATTCCGCGTGAATTAGAGTTAAGGACATACATTTTGATATCCTAACTTTGATGTGTCTTTATTTTCTCATCATCACCTCTTGGAAATGTCTTCAGGTCAACGCTTAAAGGACATCCGTTAAGAGTTTGTGAAGAATATTTTCGTGAACATTGTATCCAAAACCGTCTTGGCGAAGCCGATGTGAACAAGGCGGTCTCGCTTTGGCAAAAGAATGGGCAATGTTTATGAGGCATTAAATTTATTGTCGCTGGCCTGTCCACCCAGTGTGTTGCATGTAAGGATTTTGGGTAAAGGGGTTTGGGCACGATGCTTGCATCTTTGCAATGACTTTGGCTTGTTGCTCATCAAGAGTGGCCAACCACTCTCTGGGTTGAACCTTTGTTAAAGCCTGGACCTCTTCATCCGACTTTGCAATCTTTCGGGCCGAGTTGATGTATGAGATGGCCTGGTTGACGTGAGTTAAGGCCTGAACGTAGTGGGCGTCTTGGAGAGACTGCTGATAGGCCCGTGTAGACTGGGTGACAAACTCCCGAATGTGTTCTGCATTCGACTTTCCTTCAAACGGGACGGCCGAGGTGGAATACGCCGCTCGAGCAATGAGAGAGACAATTAAAAGAATAAGAATCAAACCCACTGCAACTTTGACACAGAGGGGGATGGATGACCATGTAGACTTGAGGCCCATTTATGCTCTTTTGTGATTTTTATTTTATATTCTCTCTTTCGCCTACCATTTAACCTTCAACGTGATTTGCAGTAAGTCTTCTTTCCCGATTTAGAAAGATAGTAGTGAGCACCTCGGGGTGTTTTGCAAAGTCGACCAGGATTCTTTTGACAGGTCACCCCCTTTGTGGCTTTGCATCCAAGGGACCGGGATCTAGATCTGGATTTGGCCTTTGGTTTCGTTTTTGGTTTTCCCTTTGATTTACAATAAGTCTTCTTTCCCGATTTGGAATAATAAAAACGAACACCCTTTGGAGACTTACAAAGGCTTCCTGGTTTCTTTGCACATGTCACTCCCTTTGTTGCTTTGCAGTTTGATTGACTCTTAGATGAGGATCTCGACATTGATTTTGATCGACTCTTTGATTTGCTCTTTGGCTTACTTTTGCTTTTTGACTTAACTTTACTTCTCGGAGCTTCACGCAGTGGACTCACCCGTTCGACTCGCTTCAAAGCAGGGGCAATCGAGCCAGCGTCTCGCCTCACATAGGAAGACGGGCGTAAGGGTGCAATGCCACGCGATTTCAGAATTTCCTTCGTATTAACGCTTCTCAGCAACTCCGAAGCTAAGGCACGCACCTTTGACGATGGCTTAGTGAGGTTGGAGTAGATGATGGGACGTCCTCCTCTTTGGGATGGCCGTCCTCCATCCTGAGGAATCGAATGCACCGTAATGTCTGGACATTTACTTTGCCTAGCCATGTTGTACAGATAGGCGTAGTAGGATGACCCTAAAAAGGTGATGGCCTTTGCGGCTTCCCTTGCCCGAGGAGTGGAATAATTTTCGTAGATTCCGTAGATGCGTTTTGCATCACTGGAAAGATGACGTTTCATCATATCAGTTTCTTTTTCCCAACTTGGACGTTTTTGCACAAAACCAAAGTCCCACACCTTAAAGAGGTGTCTCTGGTTTGCCAGTCTTACCCTCCAAAACTGACCCTGATGGGGAATATCGTAGACAAAGTCAGTGGGTCCATAAAGATCAGAGTAGAGAAAGTTTCCTCCGTGGGCATCCTTATGGGTAACGTCCCAGTGTTCATTCATGACGGCGAGACCGGCCATGCACTGAAAGTAAGATCCCTGGAGCTGGCCAAGAGTTGCCTTTCCATGGCCATATTTCTTAAACCAAGCATAGAGGTCACCCGACCCCAATTCATTTAAGGTGTAGTGGGTATGCATTGTGGAACAATGTTGGCCCTCAGGAAAGAGGACCTTTTTGTAGATTCGCGAGCACCGGTCTCGTCCGTACTCATAGATCATGGGAAAGTTGGCACAGGTTCGCGACTTTACCATCTCATTGGCAAGAGAGTAAAAGGCGACCTCCCTCTCGATATTTGCTCGGTGGGATCGACTCTTTGAGATTTCCACCTTTAAGGCCATGATGAGAGGAACATTCGCAAATTTTCCTGCGGCAGGTCCAAGGGTTAATTCATTGGCCGTCAGGCATGGAGAAGGAATGGCAATGGCCAACGCTTCTCCACCCACTCTCACCTTTCCTTTTTTTGAAATAATCAGTTTTTTGTCCATTTCAGTCACCAACCCCTTTGGCATACCGTGAAGAAACTCGACCCGATACTTTTTCGGGTGTTCTGCTAACACCTTCACCTTCCACTCGGACTGAAGAAAGGGCCGTTTATCCATCAGACACACAATGTGGGCCGACCCGTATCTTGAATCGGTTCCAATCTGCCGAAAGTCCTCCACCATTCGGTTGAGAGGGATGCGTTTCTTAAATCCGTCATGGACATGTCGGCGAATGGCTCGGTAGGCTTCCACTCGAAGGGTGGAGGAAGATGCCAATTTCTTCAAGAGATCAAAGCATTTTGGAACAATGGACCTCTCACTATCCCTCCCTTTAAACTGACGAAGGTCGTCTTTCTTAAATGCGAGATTCTCCAGTTGTCTCGCATAGGGAGATCTTTGAACGTTTAAGATGTCACTGGCAAGAGTTCTTTTATGGACACGGGGAAGGATGGCAGATGCTTTCAAGACTCGTTTGTGAACTTCCGCCGCAAACTTTGGATTGAGCTTTCCGTAGCCAAGCTTATCTAAATATTCAAGAGACATTTTTATTTAAAACTCGATATTCAAGTCGATTGGAACGTGATCTGAAACTCGTGGGAAACGTTTTCCCTTTGACGGTTTTGTTCCAGGAGGAGGCAGCGTCCATCCGGCCTTTAAGGCATACTCTCCGTCGGCGGGGAGGTCGATCCGACAATCCTTAATCAGAGGCTTCAGAGACTCGTGGGCAATAAAGTAATCGAGACGCCACCCCCGCCGTGACTTTCGAGTGTCAAGAGCAATGTTGTAAAAGGAAAAATCTTGCACCCCAGGATTGCGATCCCTCCACACGTCGTAAAAGGGTGACGTCTTCAAAAAAGTGTCAAAGGATGCACGTTCCTCAAGGGTGAATCCAGAACACCCGTCAAAGGACGCTGGAGCGGCAACGTCAATGGGGTGGTGGGCAACATTAAGGTCGCCACACCAAATGACTCGACCTTCAAACTCTTTATCTAATTCTGCCAAGTAGCCAAAGACGTCAGGGTCCCAGTGGTGGGTACGGTAGTGAAGACGCCTCAAAGGATTTTTATAGTCACATCCCGAGTTGGGGACGTAGGTGGCCAAAAGAGCAACTTCCTTTTCTTGGCCCTCAAAGGTAATGGCTAAAGAGAGGAGACGTCCCTCCTTTGTGTGGGCCTTTTCCACCTCCCATTCCTCCACCCTATGTTTATCGGCCGTGAGGTGACCACGGAAATCTTCATACCAAGAGCATTCAGTATATCTAGGAACTCCCTTTCCCGAGGGCTTCAAGTGATTGGAGAGGAGGCGAGAGGTGTGACCCTTTTTCACAAAGACGGCAACCCCGTGCCATCCACCTCGTTCGGCAGGATTCCAGTAGACGTTGTATCCATCCACCACCTCTGGGTGAAACCTCTTTGGAAAAATTTTCGCCAAGGAGGACTTTCCCACCTTTATTTCATTTAAGCAAAGGACGTCAGGTTGACGATCCAAAAGATAATGGGACACGGCCTCGGCCGTCGAGTTGAGTCCATTGATGTTCCAAGAGACAATCAGGGGCATTTTTTTTGTATTGAGGCTAAGCAAATCAATCGTTTATTTTGAGGCATTCTGCCTTTTCCGTCTTATCGAGTTTGGAAAACATTTTCAACATCCATCGGGTTTGGTACCATTCTATCCTTCTTGAGACGAACCGTCAAGGATCTGAAATGAAAGGACCCCGAGTCCTAAAGTTGATGGGGCAATGTTGTTCGTGATTCTGAAACATGGTTTGGTCAATCCCCATATGAAATGTCTTTTGGTTTGCTTTGCAAGTAAAGCTTTATTCAAAATGAATGAAACACTCTTATTATCCTAAGGTAAATAAAACCAAAGTTGCGTCTTAGTGTTGGGGTCCCGTAGCGAAGCAAATGACATTCCTTTGGAAGTGTTGGACCATATGTATGATTTTAAGACCTTCCTCTAATTCAAAAACCTTCCCAACATCACACACATCATCTACGTCATTATTCCACAGTAACAACTTTTGCCAAATTTCGTGGGTAGTCTGGATTAATTCCCTTCGAAAGAGAAAGAGTAAATGCTGCCCGTTGAATGGGGATCAAAGCCAATAAAAATCCAAAATCTTCGTTGGAAGGCAATCTTACAGTCGCGTCCTTTCCAGAGGACAAGGAGACCAAAGGTGCGTGACGCGCTTCAATCTCTTTGAAGGCATTCACCATCTTTGGATCAACCTTTCCCCGGACATCCATAAATAAAAAAACTGGAGTTTCTGGCGTAAGCAGAGCAAAGGGACCGTGTTTCAAAGACGAACCTTCAAACCCTTCTGCGTGGATATATGTCATTTCTTTCAACTTAAGTGATGCTTCAAGAGCTCCATAATGGGCCTGGTCTTTGCCAAGACAAAACACAGAGCTGCATTTGTGGAGAGCGGTGACAAGCGGGTTGATATCAACCTTCAAAACTGCTTCAACATCATAAGGGAGTGCCCTCAAGTTTTCCACCAATCGTTCTCGGTAAGAGGTCGCAATTTTTCGTTCCTGGGAAAACCATGCTGCTAGCAATGAAAGAACAGTCACTTGTGCTGTAAATGCCTTTGTAGATGCAACCCCAACCTCTCTTCCAGCATTCAAATAGATACCACACATAACTTCGCGGGCAATCAAGGAATCTACAGCATTCACAATTCCCACCATACAGAGTGACTTCTCTTTTGCCAGGTCAATGCAGCGAGCCAGGTCTTTTGTCTCGCCAGACTGAGAAATAAAAACAAGTAGAGTTTTGGAAGAAGAGGGTGGAAGGAAAGATAAATCAAATGCTGCTCCATCAAATGCTTGAACGGTTGTGAAGCCTGAAATTTTTCGATAGACAGACGTCATAGCTTTGGCAGCATGGAGTGAGGTTCCACAACCCAAAAAGATGAGATGGTCGTGAGCCAAAAGAGTGTCCCTATAATCTGAAATACCCCCCAGGCGCACCATTGACCCGTTAAGCCTCCCACCGTTTCCCATTGCCAAAGAAACCACCTGAGCTTGGGATGCAATTTCTTTTTCTGTCCAATATCTGTAGGGGTCCGGAGAGGGCTCAAAGCTCGTCTCGGCCATGCGCGCTTCATAGGCTAAAGGGTCAATTACACCGAGGTGTACTTTATCTTTTCTCACATCCAGTGTTGCCACATCGTTTGGTTTCAAACAAATATAACGTTTGGCATAAGGCCCGAATCCAGAAGGTTCGGAAGTGACAAAGGCTTCATCACATGTTTCAGATAAGCCTATCAACAAAGGAGACCCATGCCTTGCACAAAACAAACGTCCTGGGGAGTATCTGTGCATTCCAACCACTCCCCAAGTGCCCCCCAATGACTTGACTGTTTGGTCAAACCCTTTCAGGGCGTCTCCTTCATTTGTTGACGTGTAATAAGACCACAGAACAGCAATCACTTCAGAATCTGTTTGAGACTGAAAGGTGTGACCTTTTGCCATCAAAAACGTTTTCCATTCCAGGTAATTTTCAATTATTCCATTGTGAACAATCACAAAGTCTTTTTTAGAATCATAGTGAGGATGTGAGTTTTCATCGGTGCACGGACCGTGGGTGGCCCAGCGAGTATGGCCAATTCCACCCCAAATGTTCCCTTCTAAAACAGGTGAATGGTCTTTGAGGATTTTAATTGCTGATAGGGACGGCGTAGATGCACGTTTAAATGTATACATTTCTTCGGACAAATTAGCCAATGCAATACCTGCTGAATCATAACCACGATTTTGCAGAATGGATAACCCATGAACCATGACGTCCCATACATTTCTTTTTGGGGTTAGTGTTTTTAAATAACCAATAATGCCACACATGGGTTTATATTTAAGCAAATAATATCCAAACACAGCACGGGTGATTAAAAATAAATATGGCCAAACCCCATATGAAATGTCTTTCGGTTTGCTTTGCAAACGAAGCTCCGCTTCAGAAGTAAAATTTCATTCAAAAGGGTTTAACACTCTTGTTATCCTAAGGTAAATTAAAGTTTGGTAGTTGCGTCTTGGCCTTAGGGTTCCGTAGCGAAGCAATGAGATTTCATGTCGTGTTGAACCATAGAGTTTGATTGATGTGCAGTTTCGTGTGTGAAAGAGTCCATGGAGTGGGATTTTTTTCGATCAAAATGGAAACCCTAAGCACACCTTGACATCTTATGCCTAATAATATAAATGCAAGTGTCTTCGACTGACACCATTGCTAAAATGGTACAAAACATTCAGAGCCATACCCCATTTTCATTCATTCGATTTGGGTCGAATGAAGCAGCTATTTTGAACATTGATCCATCACATAAAACTTCTGTCAAGTCTGCGATTAGTGTAATCAAATCACAATCAAACTTTCCATACACTACACTTTCTATCGTCTCGATTGTGGAGAACACGATATCGGCCTTTAGTAATGCAGACATCTTAGGCATTTGTACCGAAGGGAAAGTTACCCCCTCTCTCCAAAAGTCACGCATGAAATTTCAAACAAAATGTTGTCTTTTAACCAACCATAACTTTAACTTTGAAATTTTCGATAAGTTGGAATCATTTATTGGTGGGCAAAAATGCGTGACAGTCATTTCTTCACGCAACATTTCTGATATTCTGCACAGACAATACCGGGTAAAGGATGTGCGTCAGCTTCGTATTCCACCCGATCATCGATTTCCCTCCTTAAATGGTGATTATGAAAACGAGTTTATAGACTATAAGATCTTTCCCACAATTTGCGAAGCTATAGAACCCCATCTTAAGCCCCGGTATAAGGGTGAAGTGTTTCTGGTCGGCGGTGGTGTGTTTTGTAAGTATTTGTGTGGCATAATTAAGTCTAATGGAGGTATAGCTCTTGATCTCGGAATGGTTCTTGATTTAATTGCAAATAAGGATCCTTGTGACCTAAAGAAGAACCTCAAACCTCAAAGTAAGATGCGAAAGTTTGTGACAAAAATCCCCCATCTCATCAAAGTCACACATAAAACGTCTTTGACCGACTCTATTCAAAAGAAAGATAGTCCCGCTCTTTCTGTAGTCACTAGTCGATCAAAATCTTTAAGTGTGAAAGACATTCAGGATTATAAGAGCTTACTTCCAGATAAGTCCTCTAGTCGTGTAGATGAAAAGCCACTCTCAATTGAAAAAATTAAAGACCCAGAACCTATTGTTCCCCTAACTGAAAAAGAACGCTTAGAAAAAATCTCTACCTTTTCCCTGAAACCTCTTACCTTTGCTCCAGACTTCACCATTCTAATCTACACTGCCGTTACTGCTCCAACCATTGCAGATCTTCGAGATAACCTCGAACCAATTGATCCCGAAATGCTTCGTTCTAATCCACACATTACCTTTATGTGTTTAACAAATCTCGAAGAGTATGACCCTCCTATTGGGTGGGAGAAGATGCTTATCAATTTTAAGAATATTGATAAGATTAAGGTTGCAAAAAACCAAAGGTGTCGCCTCTTAGCACGATCGATAAAGATTCTCCCTCAACTTTACTTTAATATTTATGAGTACAATGTCTTAGTTTGGGCGGATGGCAATGTAAAGTGGAATCTTTCTCCAAAAATTTTCGTAAAGGAACTTATGGGAAGAAAGACAGACCCGTCAAAGCCTCTTTTTTCATCGTTTTATCACTGTGAGCGCCAATCGGTATCAGAAGAGATATCATTTATTTGTGAAAAACGACCCGAAGAGGTGTTTAACCTTTGGGGTCTTTTTGACCATTACAGATCACAAAAATTTCCAGACCGTTGCGGATTATTTGAAACGTGCATTATCACTCGAGAACCTGATGCCGAAACGACAAAGCTTAGTGAAATTTGGTGGAATACTATGGTGAACTATTGCCTTCGTGACCAAATTATTCTTCCTTTTGCAGTGTGGAAATGTGCAGAAAAAGTGTCAGTTGTAGGTTTACGATACAAATGGAGAGCTGACACTACTGCTCATTCTTACTTAGATTGGAAAATGGCCCCATGGGTCCAACGCCTACCACATATTCCTATGTGAATAATATTTCAAAAAATTCATTTTCGTTTGCGAGAATAGGGAATTGAGGAAAGTTTATTCCATTCCATTACCTTATAATTCCCTCTAGGAACACTACGGTTAACTTGAATGAAGTCTTTGAAGAGTTTTTTTTTTGATGAGGTTCAAGGAGTTTAACGTTTCGTTTCTTACTGTTGATCCTTTTTCTTTCACAAATCGTCTCTCGATAAAATGGGCATAGACGTTGTTGGGTCTCAAGTTTTTAATGATGGTGAATTGCGCTCTTTAAATCTTTAATTGCCTATGAGATGATTGAAGAGTGGTGTGTCTATCTTGACCTAACTTCCGACCAACAACGGATAAAGGCCTATCTTAACTTTGTATTTTGGTAGAAAAAAAGTTTATAATAATAAAAATGTCAGATCGGAAGGTAATTCAAATAGATCCCCGAGCTTACAACCTAATTAAATCATCAACAATCACAAGCGTCACAGAGGCACTTGTAGAATTAGTAACCAATTCCGACGATGCCTATCAGAACTTAGGCGGGACGGGTCCATTTGAAATTGACATTGAAGTTGATTACTCCGGGTCTGGCGCTTATGGTGGATGCATTTCCGTGAGAGACGATGCCGGTGGGATGACAGGAGAGAAGTTAGAAACTGTCATGACGCTTGTGGGTGGGATGTCAACTGAGCAGTTGCAGCGAGGGTTCTTCTCACGTGGAGCCAAAGACTGTTCGGCTATTGGAGACATCACCTTTCACACGATTAAAGACGGCCTCTACTCATCCATCACCATCTTCTCCGACTCAACCTACAAGATGAACACGACCTCGGCTCCGGTCACAGATGCTCAGCGAGAAGCTCTTGGAATTCCAGGAAATGGTACGAAAGTCAATCTGAGGGTTCTTCAATCTATCGTAATTCCACCCTATGACTATTTTCAAACAATTTTTCACAAAACCCTTTCCCTCAGAAATATTTTTTCATCCCCTATGCATAAGGTGACCCTTTCACTTAAAAATCACATTACAAAGCCTGATGTTACCGAACAGCTTTCCTATGAATTTAAAGAGGGAAACCTTCTTATGGATCTCGTGTTTGATGTTCCGCGCTACCCTGGGTCTACGGTTCATTTTCAAATGTTCAAATCAGAAACTTTGTTGGACGATGAATTGGTAGGAAGGATCTATAAAGAACATGGGTTTATTGTGTCTTCGGGGGTTGCCATTCATGATATTTTTGACTTTTCAAGAGAGTTTAAAAACGATCCAAACCTCAAGTATATCTTTGGATCTATTCATTCGGACACAATCAATGACCTACTCCACTCTTTTGACATAAGAAACAACGATCCTAAAAACCCATTTCTTATCCTCAATCCTGACAGAGTGAGTGGTATTAACCAACAACATCCCTTCATCGTGAACGTTACGCGCATGATTCTGCCCAAACTTAGAGACGTGATTTCACTCCTTTCCCTTACATCTGATGTCTCAACGGTAGATGTTATCAACATGGACGCCTTTTCTGAACTTGCAAAGGCTCTGAACCTTACAAAATCTGCTGTTGTAGGGGGACTGACGCACGAAGTCACAGTCCAACGACCAACAGGGAAGTATATAAGAAATGGTGATTTGGTTGGTGAAGAAATGCCGAGGTCGTATAGAGTTCTTCGCGACTTTACTGTTCAACTGGAAAAGACCAACCTTCCAAAAGAAATCTTTCCAACAATTAGAATGACACCGACAACTGCACTTCGAGGACGTTACAGAATCCAAAGAAATGGCGTTCCGCCTAAAACGGAGTATTCTCTTTATGAGTTGGCAGAAGATGCAGTGGACCATGCTCGGGTTGTTGAGTTTTTTGGAAGTACGCGTTTGGATATTGTCAAAGAAGAAGATATTAGAGAGGGTGAGACAAAAATGAATGACGTGTATGTGAATCAAATGAGTCGAACCTTTCAAGTGGTGTTTCGAAAGGACAACCCGCTCACACACAAATATGTGATTGAACCCACAAAGGAGGGGTTAAGAATTGTTATTAATGCAGATAACCCTACCTTATCCACCTTTCTGACATCAACAACCGTTATTGATGAAACTGTATCTTCAAAGGCCTTGATCCTTTTAAACGAAACCCTCACTTCGGCATTCTCCCGTCTTCTTACCGAAGAAGAGATGGGATCATTTAAAGGAAAATCTCTACTTAATGCAACACTCCCCCCAAACGAAATTGCTCACAATGTGTTTAGTCTTTACGATTCAATGGTTGATAAGGTAGAGGGTCTCGTTTTTGAAGTCACAAAAAAAATTTTAGCTCAACGTAAGTTGGCCAAGCTCTCCCAATGATCTAATCTAGCTTTCGAGGATAACCGTCGAAACAATACTGTAATTTCTAAGTGATTTGTCAACTTTACAAATAATAAATGTTTCGACCAAGTTTCCATCTTTTAGATAGCACTCAATTGAAAAAATAATAAAAAGGAATAAATGAACTGTGCCTTTGTCATTACGACACATGGCTCAAATCATAAGGAGGTATATGAATGTGTGTCACGTGTTGAATACTTTGTCCCTGCTGCCAAAATCTACATTTTCGTGAATGAGGGAAAAGGGAAGAATCTTCTGCTCCATAAGACTTTTCCAAGAGCAACTGTAGTTTATGTAAAAGATCAGAGTGGGGGACTTACATACACTTGGAATCGGGGAATTTTATTAGCCTTGAAAGCCAAACGCCAGGTCATTGTTCTTCTAAATAATGACGCCTATATCAATGCCACCATAAAAGACCTTTTACTTGCAGCCTCAAATTCCTCCCGGCCGGCTATCTACGGCCCAACAACAACTCCAGAAGGCGCACCCTATGACCCATGCCAATGGACATATTTTAAAAACACAACAAAGCCCCTTCCCTTATATATTAATTTCCTCCAACAGTGGAATGGGCTTAATGGGTTTTGTTTAGCTTTCAATGCACGAATGATTCTTTCGAACATGTACGATTCAAAACATTTTTTCAATCCAAACATTCCTTTTGGGGGAAACGAAACGGAATGGGGAAAACGGTGGTACTTGAAGGGTGGAGAGGTCGGAATCGTAGAGTCCTGCTTCGTCGTCCACAACAAAAAAGCCTCATGGAGAACATGTTCCGTTCCAAACAAACGCATTAAAGTCCACAAACCAGACCTCTCCCGGGTTCCTCCAAAGATTACAAAACAAAAAGACTACAATGTGGCCATTGTTGGTTATGTTTATGAAAAAGAAGGTATTGATATTATTCCTAAAAAGTTGACAATGATTGTACCGGAAAAAAACACAAAGGGCACAGACACTTACTCCCTCATTGTCAATTCGCACAAAACCTATAAGAGAAAGGATAATTTCAAAGGGTGGCAGATTGTAGCCTATTATAACAGCGGTAAAGACAATTTCCGTCATCGTATGAAGGCATCCATATCTGTGTTTGCAGGCACCCTTCACCAAAACAAAAGCGACTATGTGCTTTTTCTCTCCACTCAACGCTTATTTACGAGAAATCTAAACTTTTTCATTTCTTCTATATTGTCGAAGAATGAAGCCAAAGACTTTGACATAGCAATGTTTAAATCTGATTCAGCCCCCTCCCTTATGACCCACATGAACTACATGGGAACGATGAACTCAGTTGCAATGAGTCGCTTCTCTGAACCAGAATCTTTTTATCCACTCTATTCGGCGAAAACTATCGTTCTTCCAGCCACGAAAGCATCTCTTGATCTTCTTAACAACGTAATGGTCTTAACCTCTTACGTCAATTGGGATTTTGATTTTGGTTTTTCTTGGTATTGTTTTGATAAGGGATTGACTGTTGCAGAAATCCCACAAGATTGGAACTCTAAGTCCTTCGACTCTTATACAGTGAGACAATAAAAATCACAATACATTCAATTCTCTCTTTAAACATTCTAATTCGTCAGAGTTGATAGAACACACATCATCGTCGCCATCAACTACCGAGTGTTCTGTTTCGGCGACTGGATGGGATGACACTACAAGCGACTCCTTGGGTTCGGCGACTGGGTGGGATGACACTACAAGCGACTCCTTGGGTTCGGCGACTGGGTGGGATGAACGGGTTGGGCCTGCTGCCGTTATCTTTTTCAGTTCAGAAAGTAGGTGATCATCTATTGAAGGGGGCAAAGGTGGTGTTTCACTATCTGGAAGATCTCTTTTTAGGCGTTCGAGAAGCGAAATCTTCTTTTTGAGTGAAAAAGCCTCCAAAAACAACAAATCATGCTTTGACCTAATTTGACTCACTCGTTGAGCAAAAGTACGCTCAAAGGATAATGCATCACTTTTTAATTTGTCGAGGATGGATTTGTTTTTAGGCAAATAAGAGTTTGGCTTTTTGTGCACTTCCGATGGAAAGTTTACGATTCGAGAGTCTTTAAATTCATTAATCTTCTGACGCATAAGCTTTCTTCGCCCGTGCATGTTTATCAATACCCAGTTAAAGATCATTGGACATTTGGTCGAATGGTTTAAAATTGTAGGATCGCTTACTTGGGCTTAGCCAGTTAAAGAGACTTAAAAAAGCGAAGGTGGTCTTCTACCATTGGTCTGTTTGAAGCATGCCATCCACTCTCAAATGCTTTTTCCATTTCAACTCCTATACGCTGTAAGACTTTTTTTGTGCAGGGAGAAACCTTAATTAAAGTCTTTAGAAACTCTGACTTTTTCACAAACTCAGCAAAATCCCTAAATGAACTTGTCTTAATTTGATTCACTCTTCTCCTAAACGAAACATGGACTCCGTGGATTGGTCTGTTCTTATTCGGAGTCATTCGGCCAAAGGCGTCCTTACACATGTTAAAAAGAATAATCTCGTCCATCGTTGTAGGTAAGGCGGCCTTTAGGTATTCTTGTTGAATCTTTATAAAGGCCGGAGTGTAATAGTCCTTCGTTTTTACACAATGTAGTCCCGTCAACCTAATCCCACTTTCCCTAACTTTATTTGAATAAGGAAGCCCCGTCTCATCCATAATCGCTTTATGAATCTCCATTATATTTGGGTCACAAATGAAAATATCGACATCCCCAATATAGGTGTAGGTTCCTTTCATTTGGGGGACCTCGTAGAACCGTACGGAATTAGGTATGACTTTTCTTTCGAATGATTGGTTTCGCACAATAATTCTTTTGGGATAAGTCCTTTCCAAAAGAAAAAGTGTTGGTCCGTGTTCCTTCTGAAATTCGGTAGGGTTTCGAACAATCATCTCAACTCCAGATCTTGGAACTGTTTCAAGGACACATGCTGCGTAAGTACATAAAAGATTTTCATAACGCCTTCCATAACCAACAGCAAGAAATACAATGTCAAGATAGTCGTCACTCATTTACGTTAATGAGGGAATTAAAGAAATAAAAAAATAAACATAAATGCAGAAACCTTTGCCACTTAACCCCACTCATGTGAGAAAGGTTATTCCCAAAATCATTGAGTGGGTAAAGGAAAAAAAACCTTTTGCTCTTGTGAGAATGTCAGAAGGTGAGTCACGTGTCCTCCATGTAAATGTGTTAAGGCCAGAGTCATTTGGTGTCGCTGCCCGAAAGATTCTTAAGCAAACGGGGATTTGCGTGTCACACACGGACGTTCTGACAATTCAAAAACTTATTAGAGATGCATTTACAGAGGCAGACATTCTTGCTATCACTGGGAGTGACTCGTGGAATAAAGAATATCGGATGTGGATGGACCGTTTGAAAGACCAGTATGCAATCCTTCGCACAAAACCATGCATCACGACCCATTGTTTTATTAATCGTCAAATTCGAGACCACCTTCCAATTATCCTCAAGGGCCACACAAAGGTCTCCGTCATTTCGTGTAGAAACTTGAAACCATACCTCAAGGAAACATGTGGCATAACAGATGTAGTCACTTACCAGGTGCCCTCCCAGTATATTATGCGAAACATTGATGATGAATACGAAAAGTGCTTACATGATGTCAAAATGTGGCCAACGGCCCATCATAAAATTATTAAAGAGATTCAAGTGAGAGAACGAGGTGAGGTATTTCTTATTGGAGCCGGATTGTTTGGAAAGGACATGTGTATTCGGGTACGTGACCTTGGAGGAATTGCCCTAGATCTCGGCTCATGTTTAGACTCGATTGTTGGAAAGACGACACGTGGAGATGGAAAACCAACCCCTTTTTCGGGCCCTAAGCCGAAAGATGGCAAACCAAAGGTAGAGAAACCAAAATGACCTCTAATCAAATTTAATAATAAATCCTTTGGTTAACTCGTGTCATGTTTCTCTTCGGGGAGATTTAGCAAGACGAAAATCACAAAGAAGATTCGGGATGGAACCCTCTATTTGGCCCTCAATCGATAATCACATCTCTAACAATCCAAAACACTGTGGGAGTAATCAAAAAGGAAAGCCAAACATCGACGGTGTAGTGATGGCGAGAGGCAATAATGCCGAGCCCGTGCAGGATTTGAAAAGCGAACCAACCCAGCTTTGAAAGGGTTGATACAGTCCACCCTTGATGAAGTGCAACAAGATTAAATGTGAGGGTGAACATCATGTGGCCTGAGAATAGAAGGTCAAAGGTGGCACCCATAATGGGAGACTTTGGGAACTTAAACTCTTGGGTGGGGTCGGGGAGAATTGTGGATCCAAAGGTGAGGGCTCTTAAGGCGTAAAGGGTACCAAGAGAGGTGGCCAAAAGAGAGAGAGGTTTAAGAAAAGAACCATAGGCGCAGAGGCACCAAACAAAGTGGCCAATGGGAACCCACACGGAGGCCGAGGTGAGAAACTTTACAAAAAGACTTGGTGGAGGAAAGAAATCGTGGAGACGATCGGGAAGGGGTTGTAGGTCCAATCCACCCTTTTCTTTCCCCCAGGCATAGGTGGACTTTGTGACATGCCAATGGAAGGCCATGCAACAAAAATAATAGACGACAGATCCAACAAATTTAGCAATGGCCATTGGTCAAACGGAGATTTATCTTATTTGGATCATTTGTGGAATTGTAAAGATCAAACACACCCAACCAACCTCATGCTTCCCTTTCGAAAGTCTGATCCACGTGCGACCACTCCTACCCGAGGCTCTGTCGGTGCGGCCGGCTTTGACTTGTACCCCCTCCAAGACGTCGTCCTTCCTCCCCACACCACCAATGAAAAGGTTGCCACGGGCATTTCGGTGGATCTTGAAGCCTTAAGAGAATCGTCTGCCCTTCCTCCATCCCTTGGTGTCTATGGGCGAGTGGCCCCTCGGTCTGGCCATGCCGCTCGAGACGGCCTTGACGTTCTCGCTGGAGTGATTGATGAGGATTACCGTGGAAACATTTTTGTCATCATGACCAACCCAAAAGACTATGCCGTCCACATTCCTAGAAATAAGGCCATTGCTCAACTTGTGCCAGAGATTTATTTGAGGACTTGTGCAATGGTGGAAGCGACGTCTGACCTTTCCACCACTGCCCGTGGGTTGGGTGGCTTTGGTTCGACAGATGCTTAAGAAAAATTTTTGTGATGGATATAAATGGAAAGCCAAAGTGATGTTGTGAAAAATCTAATCAATCTAATTAATCTTGTCATGATTGAAAATGCAGAGGGGTCTATTCATGATTTTTATTTGGATTTGAGAAGGATGGACCAGGTGAAAGTCCATGAAACCTTGGACGCCTTAAAACGCATGCTTCCTCCTAAACCTGAGATTGAAATTCCATGGAACCTGAAAAGGTAATTATCGAACCACCAATTCGACCCCTTGATGCTCGTTATCACTGAACAGGAAACCCTTCCGAAGAGATGCCACGGAGGCGATTGAAGGAAAGGCCGTCCATTCTTGAAGGTCCTCCCCGTCCCTTCTGAACTTATAGAAATGAAATAAGAGGCGGAAGAAACACAGAACAGTGGACGCCGTTACAAGGTAGAGGGAGTACCCAAAGTAGCACCCGTCAATGTAGGAGCACATTTGTTGTTTAAAGGACGAAAGACCGAACCAACAAAGGGATATAGTGCAAAACATGAGTTGGACAATGTTGATTCCCCTCGGGACCCAAAGGGGGTGGGAGGAGAACAGGACAAACACCGTAATAAAGTGGAGGCCAATGGCCACATATAGGAAGCTGAGAGGAATGTCAAAGGTGTGGCGTTGAAGGAAGGATAGGTCACGTTCGAGAAAATCGGCAAACTCTTTTAAGACTTCACCGTCTGCGGCGCACACCGAAAAGTCTTCCCATGAGAGGCAGGTCTGAATGAGGCCAATCCTCATGGTGACATGGATCCATGGCACGGGGTCTACTGATCCGT
>Ga0180431_10001436_pt1 | contig 33402 bp, 46 predicted proteins | sample SS_ome_11_FD_132459 | JGI IMG/M metagenome (GOLD analysis project Ga0180431, IMG submission 132459) | Hypersaline lake sediment archaeal communities from the Salton Sea, California, USA - SS_1_MS_1 metaG | ecosystem: Environmental > Aquatic > Non-marine Saline and Alkaline > Hypersaline >... | reverse complement strand
GGGTCTTCTTCAGCTCCTCCTCTATCGCCCTTATCTGCTCCTCGACTGACATAATAAATTAACTCCTGGCAGACTTAAAAGCATGGCACTGTGGGCCTGTTTTTCCGCGTTTCTGGGCCCGGGAAGGGCGGTATTCCCTGCAATCAACCGATATCATGCGAGCCTTGATAAACTTTATAAACCCGTGAAACCATAATAAATATTCCGGTTCAGAACCGCTCCTTGTTGTGGTTTTGAAGGTTAAATACAGGTTAGGCACAACAATAAACCAGTCCGAAAAAGGCTGATAGGATGGCTGAGAAAAGCAAAGCTGAGGAGATGGCAGGGCAGACAAAGGAGATATCTGTATCAGAGTTCTTCGAGAAGAACAGGCATCTCCTGGGCTATGACAACAAGATAAAGGCCCTGCTTATTATAGTGAAGGAGGGCGTCGACAACGCCCTGGACGCCGCCGAAGAGGCCAGGATAATGCCCGAGGTTTACGTTAAGGTGGAGGAGCTCGAGAAGGAGACTTACAGGATAGTCATAAAGGACAACGGGCCCGGGATAGTCAAGGCTAACATCCCGAAGATATTCGGCACCCTCCTGTACGGCTCCAAGTTCCACAGGCTCAGGCAGTCCAGGGGCCAGCAGGGACTGGGGGTCTCGTGCGCCGTCATGTATTCCCAACTCACCACGGGAGAGGCCACAGAGGTGATATCCTCAACTGGCGACGGGAAGACCCACAAGTACAGGATAAAGATAGACGTGAAGCACAACAAGCCCGAGATACTGAGCGACGAGATGCTGGAGATGGAGCCCTGGCACGGGACCCAGATAACCTTCGTATGCGAGGGAATATACAGGGAGCACAAGCAGTCCATACTGGAGTACCTGAAGCAGACTGCAATATCCAACCCCTTCGCCAGGATAACGTTCGACTCCCCAAACGGGAAATTCGACTTCAACGCAGGCATCGACAAGCTGCCCGAAGAGCCCAGAGAGATAAGGCCCCACCTGTACGGTGTGGAGGTGGGTATACTCTCCAGGATGCTCAAATCCACCAAGGCCAGGACCCTGCAGTCCTTCCTCACATCAGAGTTCAGCAGGGTAGGCTCCACGGCAGCCAACGAGATAATAACCAAGGCCGGGATAGTGGGGGAAGACGGGAAGCCTGACGCCAGGGTCTCACCGAAGAGGCTGACTGACGAGCAGATGGTCAGCATAGTTAAGGCCGTGAAGGAGGTCAAGCTCAGCAGGCCGCCGACAGACTGCCTTTCCCCCCTGGGGTCAGAGGCAGTGGAAAAGGGCATGATGAAGGAGCTGAACCCGGACTTCATAACCGCAGTTTCCAGGAGCCCGACCGTCTACAGGGGCTGGCCTTTCCAGATAGAGGTAGGACTGGCGTACGGCGGCTCGATAGAGAACGCCAAGTTCATGAGGTTCGCCAACAGGGTGCCCCTCCTCTACCAGCAGGGTGACTGCGCCATGACCAAGGCCATGGCAGGCATAGGCTGGAGGAGATACGGCCTGCAGGGCGACAAGCTGCCGGAAGGCCCGATAGCCATATTCATACACATAGCATCCGTATGGGTACCCTTCACGTCAGAGTCAAAGGAGGCCGTGGCAAGCTACCCCATAATACTGAAGGAGGTCAAGCTGGCCCTCCAGGAGGCTACAAGGAAGCTGTCAGTGTACCTCTCAGGCATGAGGAAGGCCCAGTACCAGCAGGAGAGGATGAAGATATTCGAGAGGTACGCAGGGGAGACAGCGACCGCCCTGTCAGAGCTGACCGGAAGGGACCCTGACGAGATACAGGTAATGATAAACGAGATAGCCAAGAGCGTTCACGCGGAGGCGCTGAAAGCAGAGAACGGCAAGCAAGAGAAGGAAGAGGCGCCCCCTGTAGAAATGGAAAGTGGAGAAGATGACGGAGAAGAAGACGAGGAAGCAGACAGATGAGATAGTCACCAAGAAGCTGATAGAGCTGGGGAATGACGTGGTCGGCCAGCTGGGCCAGAAGAGGAACCCGTCGGTTTCCCTTCCGATAAGGGCGCTCTCAAACATAATATTCGACGAGAAGTCCGGGCTGGTCCAGCTCGGGGAGAAGGTTTCCAAGAGGACCTACATGAACATAGCCCACACAAGGAAGTTCATGCAGACACTCCTGATTGCGGCTGAATGCAAGAAGATAATCAACCAGAATGTGACCACGTCAATCAGGGACCTGTATTACGCCATAAAGCACACCATACCCGAAACCAAGGAGAACACCGTCGAGGACCAGAGCGAATCAGACCCCATCCTGGAGGACCTGGAAGCGGCCCTGAACACCCTCAGGGAGAGGCTTCACCTGCAGGCGGACAGGAAGGGGTATGTGGCAGGGCCAATAGTGGTCAATGACAGGGGGGACAAGATAGACTGCACCAAGATGGGCTCCTCGGGCTGGGCCATACCCTCCAACGTGGAGCCCGACCTGATAGGATTCGATAAGTGCTCGGCCGATTTCGTGCTGGTAATAGAGAAGGACGCAGTCTGGCAGCGTCTCAATGAGGACAAGTTCTGGAAGAACCAGAACTGCCTGATAATAACGGGCAAGGGCCAGCCGGCAAGGGGCTGCAGGAGGCTGGTGAACAGGCTCCACAACGAGCTCAAGCTGCCCATATACGTCATTGCGGACGCCGACCCCTGGGGGTACTACATATACTCGGTCATCAAGCAGGGCTCAATCAACCTGTCTTTCCTTTCCGACAGGCTTGGGACCCCCAGCGCCAAGTTCATAGGCCTGACCACCAAGGACATCAAGAAGTTCGACATACCCAAGAACGTGACCATCAAGCTGAACGAGGGCGACGTGAAGAGGACCAATGAGATGATGAAGTACAGGTGGTTCGAGCCCAAGGAGTGGCAGGCAGAGCTACAGCACATGCTCAAGATAGGCCACAAGCTCGAGCTCGAGGCCCTGTCAGCCAAGGGCATAAAGTTCATCAGCAACAATTACCTGCCGCAGAAGATAAAAGAGAAGGACTTCCTTCCCTGATCATTCCTTTCTGGATTCCAGGAACTTCCTGACAGACCTGTCGTACGTCTTCTCAGCTTCCGGAGGAAAATAACAGCCGGGAAGCTCTCCCCTTTCCCTGTGGTGCCTGATGCACTCGCAGCAGATGCCTTTCTTGTCGCATCCCGGATAGGTGCAATTGCAGTCTTTCAGGTTCTCTTCCTTCCTGCATTCCATAGCAATCACAGAGCTTCCATGGATTCCCTGTAGAACCTGTCCCCCATGTTGCCCGTGTAGACCTTGCAGTCTATTATGACCGCAGGCATGTACAGCGTGCTGGGGACGGATATCTCCAGGGCAGACAGCCTGTGGGTATCTTCATTCTGGTCTATGTATTCCACTGAAGTCCCAAGCTCCTGCTCGTACTCCTGTATCTTCTCCACCACGTGCGGGCATTCCGCGCATCCCAGTGCGTGTATGACGAGCATCTTGCCTTCCATGCTTCTGAGGCTGCACTGCTCAGCGCTTATCTCCATCGGGCCCTCTATGACTATTGCTTCCATTTCAGGGCCCGTTTCCTGGGGTTCAGGCGTCACGTTTTCTGTGATGTCCTCAGTCTGCTCTGGCTGGCTTGCGCCTTCCCCTGTTGTCGTTTCCGAAGGCTGGCTGACACAAAGGCTTACGAGGACCACCGCAATCAGCAGGACCAGTATCCCGGCTTTCATACCATCTTGACTCCTGTTATCTGGGTGATTATTGGATTGAGGCTTCTTAAGTCATTCCTGGACAGCTTGTGAACGTTGTCCTTCCCCGTGGCAGCTGCGGCCATCTTTATCTCCTCGGTGCACGCCTTTATGAAGTTTGCCGCGTGCTCTGCCGCCTTGGGGTCCAGCTTCTTTATTAGCGAGGGCTCCTGTGTCGTTATCCCCACGGGGCACATGCCCCTGTTGCACTGCTTGCAGTATATGCAGCCTATGGCCATCAGCATAGGCATCCCCATGAAGACCGCATCTGCCCCGAGGGCCAGGGCCTTTGCCACGTCAGCCCCGGTGTTTATCCCCCCGCCTATCAGCAGTTCCTGCTTCGACCACATCCTGTCCATGACCTTCCTGGCCCTGGCCAGTGCGGCGAGCGTGGGCGTCCCGAAGTGGTCCAGCATGACATCCGGGGCTGCCCCTGTGCCGCCTTCCATGCCGTCTATGGCTATAGAATCGGCACCTGACCTGACTGCTATGGGCACGTCGGCCTCTATGTTCCCTCCGGCCAGCTTCACTATGACAGGCTTGCCCCCCGTCATCTTCTTCAGCCAGGCAACCTTCCTCTTCAGGTCTGCTGCGCCCTTTATGTCAGGATGTGCCGGCGGGGAGTGTATGGGCTTGCCGATGGGCAGCTTCCTCAGCTTGGCTATCGCTGGCGTCACCTTGTTCGCGGGCAGCAGCCCGCCCTGCCCCGGCTTGGCGCCCTGCCCGATCTTTATCTCCACTGCATCGGCGGATTTCAGGTACTTCTCGTTCACCCCGAACCTGCCCGTGGAATACTGGGCTATCAGCACCCTGGCCTTGGACCTCTCCTCCGGCAGCATGCCGCCCTCGCCCGTGTTGGTGGCAGTGCCTGCCATTGTGCTGGCCTTGGCCAGGGCCATCTTGACCTTCTTGTTCACCGCACCGAACGACATTCCGCCTATTATGATAGGTGTTTCCAGCTTGATGGGATGCTTGCTGCCCTTGCCTATGACGGTCTTTGTTGATATCTCCTCCCTGAAATAGTCTACCGGCCTTGCCTTAAGCTGAGCCGGCATGAAAACGATATCATCGAAGCTTATTTTTTTGCAGAAGGCGGACCTCCCTCCCGAGCACGGGGGGCATCCGCTGAGCGCCCTTTTCTTTATCTCCCTCACAGTCCTTATGCCTGTGATAATCTTTTCCATCAGTTAAGATTTGTTTTGTCCCCTTAAATTTCTGGGAATTGTAAAAAAACTTATTTAAACCCATTGCCTGGTTAATGTAAAACATCCTAGGAGATTATGATGACAACCCTGATAATAAGCGAGAAGCCCAATGCGAGCAAGAGGATAGCCGGTGCCCTGGCCGATGACAAGCCAGTCAAGAAGACTGTTGGAAAGGTCCCTTATTATGAGATAACTAGAAAGGGCGAGAAGATACTGGTGGGGTGCGCTGTCGGGCACCTCTTCACCCTGTCGGAGAAGGAGCACCACGGGTGGCACTATCCGGTCTTCGATATAGGATGGGCGCCCTCCCACTCCGTGAGCAAGAGCTCCCACTTCTCAAAGGAATACCTAGAAGTCCTGGTGGCCCTCGCCAAGAAGGCCGACAAGTTCGTGAACGGCTGCGACTTGGACAGGGAGGGGGAGGTGATATTCAGGAACATACTCAGGTTCGTCTGCAAGAAGGACGACGCCAGGAGGATGAAGTTCTCCACCCTCACCAAGGAGGACCTGGTGAACGCTTATGACAACGCATCGCCCCACCTGGAAACAGGCCTCGCCGAAGCCGGGGAGACCAGGCACTTCCTGGACTACTACTGGGGGATATCGCTTTCCAGGGCCCTCACCCTGGCCCTCAAATCGGTCGGCGGGTACAAGGTGCTCTCCACCGGGAGGGTGCAGGGACCGACCCTCAACATACTCAGGAGCAGGGAAATTGAGATAAGGAAGTTCAAGCCCGTCCCCTTCTGGCAGCTCGAGCTGACCTTCCTGGCAGAAGGGAAGGAGAACTTGGCGATGCACGCTGAGGACAAGTTCTGGGAGAAGGAGAAGGCGACTTCCATACTGTCCAAATGCAAGGGCAAGCCTGCCAGTGTGAAGAGCGTGACCAGGAGGGAGCAGAAGCAGTCCGTTCCGTTCCCATTCGACCTGACCTCCATGCAGAGGGAGGCACACAAGCTCTTCGGGTACTCCCCCAAGCAGACCCTGGACATAGCCCAGTCCCTTTACGAGGCCGCCCTGATAAGCTATCCCAGGACCAGCAGCCAGAAGCTGCCTGAAAAGATAGGCTACAAGACCATAATATCCAACCTGTTCGGCCAGCCAAACTATTCCGAGCTGTGCGGCAGGCTGCTCAAGGGGCCCAGACTCAAGCCCAACGAGGGCACCAAATCAGACCCTGCGCACCCTGCCATATTCCCTACCGGCCAGAAACCCAAGTCCCTCAACCAGTGGCAGAAGAAGCTTTATGACCTGATAGTCAAGAGGTTCCTGGCCACCTTCGCCGACCCTGCGGTCAGGGAGCACATGAAGGTCGTGCTCGACGTCGAGGGGGAGGAGTTCCTGGTCCATGGGGTGAGGACCCTGAAGGCCAACTGGATAGACTTCTACCAGCCCTATTCCAAGTTCAAGGAGCAGACCCTCCCCCAGCTGAAGGAGGGCGACGTACTTGACGTCAAGAAGCTGGAGATGCTTTCGAAGGAAACCCAGCCTCCCAACAGGCTCACCCAGGCGTCCATCCTGAAGGAGATGGAGGCCAACGAATTGGGCACCAAGGCCACGAGGGCGCACATAATCCATACGCTTTACGACAGGGGCTACATAAAGGAGGACAGCGTAGTGGTCACCAAGCTCGGTGACGTTGTGATATCCGCCCTTGACAAGTACTGCCCTGAGATAATATCCGTGGATTTCACCAAAGACATGGAGAAGGACATGGAGCTGATAGAGGAGGGCAAGAAGGGCAAGGAAGAGGTGCTGGAATCGGCCAAGAAGGAGCTGAAGACCCACCTGGACAAGTTCAAGAAGCACGAAAAGGACATAGGACAGGAGCTGTTCGGCGGCATGATGGAGGTCATAAAGGAGGAGACCACCATAGGCACCTGCCTCAAGTGCGGCAAGGACCTGGTCATAAGGCATTCCAGGGCAGGCAAGCGCTTCGTCGGGTGCATGGGATACCCCAAGTGCACCGAAACCTTCTCCCTCCCCCATTTCGGGAAGCTTACCATACTCTCGGAAAACTGCAAGAAGTGCGGGCTCCATATAGTCCTTGTGAGGGCCCCAAGGAAGAGGCCCTGGAAGCTGTGCGTGCACTGCGGCTTCGTCAACAAGATACCCAAGAAGGGCGCCAAGGGCAAGAAGGCGCCCGCCAAGAAGCCCGCAGCGAAGGCAGCCAAGCCGGCCAAGAAGAAGGCAGCGCCCAAAAAGACCGCAAAGAAGGCGGCCAAAAAGTAATTAACCCTCCGGCCTAATTATAAACATGGCAAAGGAATGGACCAGGAAGGAAAGGAAGGAGCACGTATCAGAGAAGTACAAGAGCCTCAGGAGCAAGCTTTTCGTGATGGCGGTTGCCCTGATAATATTCCTGCTGCTGCTCTACGGCCTGTTCCATGCAATCAAGACGGCCAACACAGACCTTCTGGCGTTCCTTATAGTCGCCCTAATAATATTCATACCGCTTGCCATATTCTTCATAGACATGTACTGGTTTGAATACCAGTGACCTTCACGAGAGATGCCGCTTCTGCAAAGAAACCGTATTACTGCTGGCTGTGCAGGTGCACTTCCTTCACCTGCACCTGGCCCTTTGTCAGAGCCCTCATACCCGGCCTGAGCATGATGAGCCTCTTCTTTGGCCCAGGTATGGAGCCTTCAATTAGAATGTAATCCCCCGGAACGACCCCGTAATTGACGAAACCGCCCTTTGCGGATATGCCGCCCGAGCCTATCTTGATTATCCTCTTGTTGTACTCGGTCCTGGTCTGGAAGCCCAGCTGCCCGGCCATCGCGAGCTTTCCGGGAAGCACCCTGGCAACGTTCCTGGGGCCGAGGGTGCCCACGTGCCGCCTCTTCTTCTCATGCTTCCTCGGCCTTATCTTGATGCCGAACCTCTTGACAGGGCCCTGGTAGCCCTTTCCCTTTGTGACTCCCTGGGTGTCTATCCACTCGCCTTCCTCGAAGACCTCCGAGGCCTTCAGCTCCCCGCCGAGCTTTGACTTGGCGTACTCGAGCTGCTTCTTGACGTCCCCTCCCAGGGGAACCTCGAAAAGCTCGGGGGTCTTCTTCCTGAGCCCGGACTCCTTCGGCCTCGTGTGTACAAGCAGCCTTATGTAGTGTATGCTCTCTATTTCTTTCTCCAGGTCATCTGCCTTCTTGCCCTTCTTTTTGGGCATCCTGGCCTTCCTCTCCAGGTCCTTGGAGAGCTTGTCTGACCAGGCAGTGCCGACGCATGCTATCCCCTCAGCAGTCTCCCTGTAGGCCCTTATCCCGCATACCACCAAGGAGGGGCAGTCAAGTACAGTGACAGCCTTCACCACTTCCTGGCCCTCTGTGGGGGAGCCCTTCTTGGGGTTGATCATATTCACCTCTGTCATGCCGGCCTTGTATGCCGCAAAGCCCAGGGGCTTGGTGGCCTCGGCTTCGATTGCCTTCAGCTTGGGGTATATCCTCTTGGCCCTCTTCTTCGGCCAGTATGCCCTTGAACCCGCCTTTGGCTTGTGGTGTTTTGCCATGGATTACATCCTCCTGCCCCTTCTTCCGCCCTTCTTCCTGCATCCGTCATGGGGTATGGGGGTGCAGTCCTCTATCCTTCCTATCCTGAGGCCGCTCCTTACGAGCGACCTGATGGCAGGCTGGGCGCCCTGGCCCGGGACCCTTTTCTTCTGGCCCCCTGATGCCCTGACCTTCAGGTGGACGCCTGTCAGGCCCTTGTCAAGTGCCTCGCCCGCCGCTTTCCTTGCGGCATTCATCGCAGGGAACGGCTGGCCCTTGTCCTTGTCCCTGTTGGTGACCATCCCCCCTGAAACCCTGGCTATCGTCTCTGCGCCCGTGAGGTCTGTTATGTGGATTATCGTGTTGTTGGTCGATGAGAATATGTAGGCTATGCCCCATTTGCCTGAGAACTCCCTCCTGGGCATGGACCTATGGTCGTCCCTTCCCGGCCTCTTCCTGAACTTCCTTTCCTTCGGCTTCTCCGGGACCTCCTTGACATTCTTCATGAGCTTCTCTATCTTTGCCGCAGCCTCCTTCTCTATCTCCTTCCTGGCGGCGTCCTTCCCGGGCTTCTTTGTTCCTGCCTTCTTGGCCGCCTTTGCCGCAGCCTTCTTTTCTGGCTTGGCTTCAGTCTCCTTTTTGGCCGGTTTCTTCGCTGGCATTCTCTTCCTCCTTATCCGTTACCTCCGCAGGAGGCGCCTTCTCGGACTTGGGCTTTGCCGGTGGCTTCTCCTCCTTCGCTATGGGAGCCTTTCTCCATTTTATGCTTTCTTCCTTCTCGACATCAAGCATCATTGACGGGCTAGTGGTCCTTCTCCCGTCTATTGATATGTGCCCATGGGTCAGGAACTGCCTCGCCTGCTTCGGCGTGGACGCCATGCCATTCCTGAAGATGACGGTCTGGAGCCTCCTGTCAAGTATGCTCCTCACGTCCAGGGCCAGCACATCGTCAAGGCCCGCTCCCTTCTGGAGCAGCCCCATCTTGACAAGCTTGTCTATGAGCACCTTCTCTTTCCTCTTGTCCTCGACCGCTATCAGCTCCCTGGCCCTCCTCCTGAAGTTCCTGAGCACCTCTTCAGCGGACCTTATCTCCCTCTTCCTCCTCAGGCCATAGTCCTTCTTGAGCACCTTCTCGTCCTTTATCCTTGTCGTGTCCCATGGCCTGCGGGGCTTCTGGCTCTTGCTCCTTATCCTTCTCATGCGCCAGCCCCCCTCACGCATTCAGTAATCATTTCTTGCCTCCCTGCAGGGCCTTCTTCTTGCTGACACCGACGACCTTGCCAGACTTTCTGAAGGCGCCCCTTGTCCTCTGGCCCCTGACAGTCAGCCCGAGACCGTGCCTTATGCCCCTGTAGCATTTTATCTTCTTCAGCTCGTTTATGTCAAGCTTCTTCTGGAAATCCAGCGCTGACACCGAAAGGTGCCTGTCATCCGCTGTCTTGGGGTCCTTTCTCCTGTTGAACATCCATGATGGTATGCCGTACTTTCCCGGGTTGCTGATCATGTCCTCCAGCTTCTTCAGCTCCTCGTCGTTCAGCTCCCCCAGCTTCTTTGTGCCGAAGCCGGACGCTTCCGTTATGGCATTGCTGAGCATGGTTCCGATTCCCTTTACCCTCCTGATGGCGGTGCCGACCGGCTTGTTGCCGTCCAGGTTGGTCTCCACCACCCTCATTATGGCTTCCTTCTTCTCGGCCTTCTTGGGCGCAGGCTTCTCGGCTTTCCCTTCCTTCGGCTTTTCCTTGCCTTCCTTCTTCGCTACTTTTTCTGCCATAACAGCTATCACTCAGGTGAATCGATAGTATTAATAATGAATTAGTTATATAAAAGCATCGAAGCATCAGCAGCAACCCGGATATGCTTAAATATACCATATGTAAATAATGATTATGACCATGAAGGTACCGGTGTATGGCCTGAAGGGGGAGTCGAAGGACACCGTGCAGGTGGCGAAGGCCTTCGGGGAGCCCCTCAGGAAGGACATAATAGAGAAAGCGGTCAACATAGAGCGCGCCAACAGGAGGCAGCCCTACGGAGCTGACCCCATGGCGGGCCAGAGGTCGTCCGCGCACTACCACGGCAGGAGGGGCATCAGGGACAGCATGATGAACAGGGAGATGTCCAGGATGAAGAGGATACACAACCAGGGCTTCCTCAACATGACAGCCAGGATAATACCAGGCTCCGTGAAGGGCAGGAGGGCGCACCCGCCCAAGACCGAGAAGGTGCTGGAGAAGAAGATGAACAAGAAGGAGCTGGCCAAGGCCGTGAGGTCCGCGATATCGGCCAGCGCTGAAAAGGAGTTGGTGGCAGGAAGGGGCCACATGATAGGAGGCGCAAAGCACATCCCGCTCATATTGGAGGACAAGCTGCAGGAGTTAAAGAAATCCAGGGAGATTTCAGATGTCCTGAAATCCCTGGGCCTTGAGAAGGAGCTCGAAAGAATCAGCGAGAAGAAGCTGAGGGCAGGAAAGGGGAAGGCCAGGGGAAGGAAGTACAGGAGGAAAGTCGGCCCGTTGTTTGTTGTCAAGGAAGACATGGGCCTCGTCAGGGCGAGCAAGAATCTGCAGGGAGTGGAGGCCGCAACGGTTTCAGGCCTCTCAGTCGAGATGCTCGCGCCCGGAGGCCACCCCGGAAGGCTCGTTATCTGGGGCAAGTCAGCGATAGAAGAGCTAGACAAGAAGCTGAAATGAGTCCGGCTTGTTCTGCTAACGCTTCTGAAGCTTTATTAATATAGTAAGGTAAGAAAGGTATTATGCCGGCCAAAAGGAAGCCAAAGGCGAAGAAGGCAGGGGCCAAGAAGCCGGGAAAAAAGGCAGCCAAAGCGCCCAAGGGGGAATACAACCCCTGGAAGACGCTGCTCTACCCGCATCTCGCAGAGAAATCCATGAACATGGTGGAGCTGGAGAACAAGCTGGTCTTCCTGGTGAAGAGGGACTCCACCAGGGCCCAGATAAAGGAGGCAGTCGAGAAGGGCTTCAAAGTGAAGGTAATTTCAGTCAACATGATGATAACCCGGAAGGGAATCAAGAAGGCCTATGTCAAGCTCTCGCCAGACAGCATGGCGTCTGACATAGCCTCAAGGATGGGGATGATATAATGGGAAGGCCGATAATAGCCCAGAAGCGGGGAAAGGGGGGAAGCGTATACAGGACAAAGCCCTACAGCTTCCAGCCCAGGATAGAGTACAAGAACATGGCGGGCAAGATAACCGACATAATCAATGACAAGAGGAGGAACCCGCCCATAGCCAGGATAAGGTACCAGGACAACACACAGGGCTACATAATAGCGCCGGAGGGCCTGAAGGTCGGCGACAGCGTGGAGAACTTCGTGACCGCCCTTTCTAAGCTGGAGCCCGGCGTGCCTGTCTTCTGCATAGAGACTTCCCCCAATTCAGGGCCAAAGCTCTGCAGGACATCAGGATCTTGCGCGACCCTCGTGTCCAAGGCAAAGGGCAAGGCGGTCATACAGCTGCCCTCCAAGAAGATGAAGACGCTCGATGAGAACTGCAGGGTGACCATAGGGCTGCCTGCAGGCGACGGAAGGCTCGAGAAGCCCTGGGTGAAGGCAGGCAAGAAATGGCATGCCATGCACGCCAGGGGGAAGATGTACCCGAGGACCAGCCCGAACAAGATGAACGCGGTCGACCACCCGTTCGGCGGCCACGCCAGGCTGGGCAGGTGCAAGTCATGCGCCAGGAACACCCCGCCCGGCAGGAAGGTGGGCTCCATAGCGTCCAGGAGGACAGGTAAGAGGAAGCGATAGATATGGCAAAGAAATTCGTATGGAAAGGGAAGGAATTCGAGACCCTTGAAGAGATAAGGGCCATCCCGATGGAGGATTTCATGAAGCTCCTGGCATCAAGGGAGAGGAGGAGCCTGAAGAGGGGCTTCACCGTCTACCAGAAGAAGCTGCTGGAAAAGATAAGGGCAGACCCGAAGAAGTTCCGGAGGACCAAGTCAAGGGACATGGTGGTCATACCCGAGATGGTGGGATTGAGAATGGGGGTATACAGCGGAAAGGAGTACGTGTCGCTCGACATAAGGCCCGAGATGATGGGCCACAGGCTAGGCGAGTTCGTCCCGACCAGGAAGCCGGTCAAGCACTCTGCGCCAGGTTTCGGAGCCACCAAGAGCTCCAAGTTCGTGCCGCTGAAGTAGGTTATGTCATACACATACAGCCCCAAGCCAGAGAAGTCGGCCAAGGTGATAGGCAGGGGGCTGAGGATATCCCCCAGGAGCTCTGTGACCGTGTGCAGGGCGATAAACGGGAAGCACGTTTCCAAGGGCGGCAGGCTGCTGGCTGACATACTGGCCAGGAAGAGGAGCCTTAACGGCAAGTACTACGACAACTGCGTTTCCACCATAGCAGACCTGCTGAAGAACGCCGAGGCCAACGCCGAGGCGAAGGGGCTCGACCCCAGCAAGCTCATGATACACGCCTCCTCACACAGGGGCTACAGCTTCAGGAGGCCTAGAAGGTTCAAGATGAGGGGGCAGGCAAGGAAGATAGCCAACGTGCAGATAGTCCTGCAGGAGAGATAACATGGCTGAGAAGAAGACAGGGTTGCTGAAGCAGTATTTCGTCAGGCAGAGCATAAAGGAGGCCACGGTCGAGGACTTCATAAGGAAGAACTTCCCCCTCGGCGACTACTCCAGCACAGAGCTTCAGAGGACCCCCCTGGGCCTGAAGGTGGTCATATTCACCAACAAGCCGGGCAAGATAATAGGCAGGGGCGGCAAGACCATAAACGAGATGACGGAAGCGCTCAAGAGAAGGTTCAAGCTGGAGAACCTGCAGATAGACGTCAAGACTATAGAGAACCCTGACCTGGACCCCAAGATAGTGGCCAAGCAGATAGCGTCCGCCCTGCTTAAGGGGTACAACAACAAGAAGATAGGCAACCTGACGCTTAAGAGGGTGATGGACGCGGGAGCCATAGGGGTCGAGATAGTGATAAGCGGCTGCCTGGGCGGCTCAAAGTCCATGACCAGCAAGTTCATTGACGGCTACCTCAAGCACTGCGGCCAGCCGGCCAAGGAGATGGTGGCCCAAGGCTTCGAGGTCGCCAATACCAAGAGGAGCACGGTCGGCGTGAAGGTCAAGATAATGAGGGAATTCAGGGACATCAGCGGCAAGCCCATACTCTCCAAGAGGGCCAAGGAGATAAGGAAAGAGGCCATAGTGGAAGAGGTCTCTAGGGTTGACGAGAAGGCGGAAATGGAAGCCATGGAAGAGGCCGAGGAGAGGGACAGGGAGAAGACCGCGGCCAAGAGGAAGAAGGAGAAGGAAGTAGAGCCCGAGGACAAGACCAAGAAGAAGCCAGCCAAGAAGAAGGAAGACAAGAAGCCCGAAGCGAAGGAATCCAAGAAGAAGGAAGACAAGAAGCCCGAAGCGAAGGAATCCAAGAAGAAGGAAGACAAGAAGCCCGAAGCGAAGGAAGAGAAACCGGAACCAGAAGAGCCCAAGAAAGAAGAGTAATCCATATTTATTTAAATAAAACAATTATAGGATAGAGATGGCCGTTCTAAAGATGAAGGACATAAAGAAGCTTGGCGAAAAGGAGTTGAGCGAGAAGCTTAACGAACTCAAGCTGGAGCTTGCCAAGGAAAGAGCCAACATAGCCATAGGGGCCACAGTCACTTCTCCCGGAAGGATAAAGGAGATAAGAAGGGGCATAGCCCGGATAGAGACAGAGAAGACGGAAAGGAAGGCAGGCGCCCCTGCACAGGAGAAGCGGGCAAAGGGGCCCGCGCCATCAGGCTCACCGGATAACAGGAGTAAAGAAGCCCGCGGCAAGCCCGCGGCATCAGGTTCTGAACCTAAAGGAGTGAAAAAGAAGCAATGAACGATATCTGCCCGAAGTGCGGATTACCAAAAGAGCTTTGCATCTGTGAGACCCTGGCAAAGGAGAAGGAAGTCATAAAGGTGCTGAACGTCAGGCGGCGCTACGGCAAGATGACTACCGTCATCCAGGGCCTTTCGAAGGACGTGGACTCCAAGAAGGTGCTGAAGGAGCTCAAGACCAAGCTGGCATGCGGCGGCACGGTCAAGGACGACGTGATAGAGCTCCAGGGAAACCACAAGTCCAAGGTGAAAGCGATACTGGTGAAGCTCGGATTCCCGGAAGACCAGATAGAGGTAGGCTGACTGGCCCTGACAGCCAGGGACAGGAAAGCCTATCCGTCAGCATAAAGGCTGCCGGCAGCCTGGATATCGGCATCTATGAGGCCTTTCATTATAGAGAACTCGTTGTACTGGGCGTCTCCGTCCAGGTCCAGCTCTTCACAGAAGGCCCTAAGATATTCCCTGATGAACCTTCTCTTGCCGTGGAACGAGGACAAATCCGCTCCATTTGTCACTGATGAGTTGTCTGCCATGATTATATTTGTCCCTGAACCTTTTTATAGGTTAACCACCTCCAAATAGTTAAAAACATGGCAAAAACGGGCCATTTTTGGCACAAAAACGCTATCAAGAGACCCACCATAACCTTTAAATACCCCTAATACACCTAATATATATGTCACTACACAATAGTGACAAAGGTGATAATATGGGAATGCCAGAGACGAACTACAGGGTCATCGGCCTTGTGACTGAAGAAGGGGACCTTTACACCATCGTAAGGGATTCTGACAGCGGCGGCTCGGTCGTCCTAAAGAACCTGATCGAGAAGGAGAGGGTGAAGGCCCTGGGACTGACAGACCTGGTCACAGGTGCCTACGCCAAGATGGCAAGGGTAGACGAGTCTGACATAGAGGGAAGCGAGAGCGTCGACCCGACATATTCGGGGGTCCCTGTGATATCAGAGGACACTGACTGGGACGACCTGCCTGACGCAGGCGGGAGGACGGTCATATTCACAAGCGAATTCAGCACAGAGAAATACAGTGTGCCCAAGGTGAAGAAGCTCTTCTCTTATGACGTCAACAGCGTAAGCTTCAACCAGGTCCTGGACGACCTGCGCGAAAGGTTCTCGAACGACGCCTATAGGGAGCTGAACATGAGCGTCGACAGGATGGTGGACAAGTCATATCCCTCCCTGGAGAGGGGAAGGAAGCCCAGGCTCAACACCACGCCAAGGGCGCCTGACGGCAGCCTGCCGCCCAGGGAAGTGGTCAGGACTGCCAGGGCAGCCGAGGCTCCGGGAGAAGTGATAGCCAAGTCCAGGATAGTCAGGCTCGGAACCAGGGAAGGCGCCGCAAGGTGGCAGAAGTTCTGGAAAGAGATGGAGAACATAGAGGACAGGGGCCAGTGAAGCGAACATCTTTTTAGCCAACAAAACAAGATTAGACCATGGTATCCCCAAAGGACCTGGTAAGGCATGAGCTGATAGGGCTGGAGGCGGAGGTCGCAGCATCCACCAGCCAGGACTCGGTCGGCATCAGGGGGAAGGTGGTGGACGAGAGCAGGAACACCCTTTCCATAGAGACGGCAGGCGGCAAAACCAGGACCCTGGTGAAGGAGCAGTGCACATTCCTCTTCAGCCTCCCTTCCGGGGAGAGGGTGAAGGTCGACGGAAAGCTCCTGGTGGCCAGGCCCGAAGACAGGGTCAAGAAAAGGCACAGAAAATGGTAGGCTCCGGGGCGATGCCCGCTCTGAACGCTTTTAAATATCAGAAACCCAATTACCTTATTATCGTATAATTAACCAAGTGTATAAGCATGAAAAAGTCGATAGGCATTGACGTGAAGGCTCCGGAAAAGGAGTGTGACGACCCGAACTGTGCTTGGCACGGCAGAATAGCAGTCAGGGGAAGGGTCTTCAGGGGAACAGTCAAGTCCTCCAAGGGCATGAGGACAGCGGTCGTGCAGTGGGCGCACCCCAGGTACCTCACGAAATACGAGAGGTACGAGAGGCGGAAGTCGAGCACGATTGCCCACAACCCTCCCTGCATAAGGGCGAAGGACGGCGACAATGTCGTCATCGCGGAATGCAGGCCAATATCCAAGACAAAGTGCTTCATAATAGTCGGAAAGGAAGGAGGGACCGGCAAGTGACCGGTTTTCTTGCATGAAAGCCCTGGCATCCAGCATCACACGGGGACTGTCGGTCGGCAGCTACCTCACCTGCGCCGACAACTCCGGCGCCAAGGAGCTCCAGATAATATCCGTCAGGGGATACAAGGGAAAGAGAAGGACAAAGCCCAGGGCGGGCGTCGCAGGGGCGGTGAAGTGCAGGGTCTCGAAGGGCAACGAGAAGGTCAGGCACGAGATGTTCCTCGCTGTCATAATAAGGCAGAGGAAGGAGTTCAGGAGGCAGGACGGGATGAGGATATCCTTCGAGGACAATGCAGCGGTGCTTGTTGATGAAAAGTTCATGCCGAGGGGGACCATCATAAAGGGCCCTGTGGCGAGGGAAGTCGTCAGCAGGTTCCAGTCAATAGGTAAGGTGGCAAGCCAGGTGGTGTAGATGAAGAAGGAATGGTCATCAAGGTGGCTGGCCAGCAGCCAGCCAAGGAAGCAGAGGAAATACGTGCACAATGCGCCGCTTCATGTCAGGCGGAAGTTCCTTTCAGCCCACCTCTCCCCTGTCCTGAGGAAGAGGTACAACAGGCGTTCCCTCCCCGTGAGGAAGGGGGACGAAGTGATGGTCACGACAGGCTCCATGAAGGGAAGGAAAGGCATGGTGGAGAAAGTCAGCGTGAAGGAAGGAAAGGTATACATAGAGAACATGAAAGCCAAGAAATCTGACGGCTCAGAGGTCATGAGGCCCGTCCAGCCTTCAAACCTGCTCATAATGAACGTCAAGATGGAAGACAAGAAGAGGGGCAAGGCGATTGACAGGTCGGCCCCGAAGGAGGCAGGCAAATGAAGGCAATGAAGAGGTACACGATGCCCAAGCAGTGGGGAATCTCAAGGAAGACACACACCTGGGTCGTCTCCTCCATACCGGGCCCCCACGCCAAGAAGAACTGCCTGCCGCTGCAGATAGTGATAAGGGACGTGCTCAAGCTGGCCGACAATGCCAAGGAGGCCAGGAAGGCAATATTCCAGGGCAGGGTCCTGGTCGACAAGAAGCCCAGGAAGGAGCCGGGGCACCCGGTCGGCCTGATGGACATGATAGAGATACCCGAGACCAAGAAATTCTACAGGGTACTGGCCAGCAGGAAGGGAGTGGAGCTGAAGAGCGTTGCAGCCGAGGCAGCAGGGCACAAGCTCTGCAGGATAGAGGACAAGAGGAACATAAAGGGCGGCATGGTCCAGCTCAGCCTGCACGACGGCAGGAACCTGGTGGTTAAAGGCGGGAAGGACTACGGCAGGGGTGACGCCCTGGTGCTGAACCTGGCTGACCAGAAGGTGATAAAGCACATAAAGTTCGCCAAGGGGGCCGAGGCCCTGATAATAGCAGGAAGGAACAGGGGAGAAAGGGGCAAGATAAAGGACATAAAAGTCAGGAAGAACATGCTGGAGAAGAGCACGGTCACCATCCAGGGCAAGGAGAAGGAAACCAAGACGCCCCTGGATTACGTCATGATAATAGACGGGCCTGCCCACAGGGGGTCCAAGAAATGAGCGGGAAAGAGAACCCCATGAGGGAGGTGCTCCTTGAGAAGGTCACGCTCAACATAGGCGCGGGGGAGTCCGGCCCCAAGCTGGAGAAGTCCAAGTCCATACTTGAGAAGATATCAGGCAAGAAGGCAGTCACCACCAATACCAGGAAGAGGTCCACATTCGGGGTGGCCAAGGGAAAGGCCATAGGCGCCAAGATAACGATTAGGGGAAAGGAAGCTGAGGAGATACTGGGGAGGCTGCTCCAGGCGAGGGACAACAAGCTCAAGCCCTCCTTCTTCGACAGCTCTGGAAGCTTCTCCTTCGGTATAGCGGAATATATTAATATACCGGGCATCAAATATGACCCAGACATCGGCATACTGGGGATGGACGTCTGCGTCACCCTGACAAGGAGGGGCTACAGGGTAAAGAAGAGGAAGCTGAGGCCCTCCAAAGTGGGAAAGTCCCACAGGATATCCCCGGAGGAGGCCATGGAGTTCATGAAGGAGAAGTTCGGAGTGGAACTGGTAGAGAAGGAGGACAGGTATGTCCTTTGAGAAGCTCAGGAAGCAGGTGGAGAGCAAGCCGGAGAGGCTGGCCAGGTTCCTGAAGTTCTGTTCCCCCGCCAGCAGGAAGTTCGGGAAGAACTCCCGCAAGTGCAGGAAATGCGGCAGGACTGGGGGGATAATAAGGAGCTACGGCCTCCTTTACTGCAGGCAGTGCTTCAGGGAGGAGGCAGAGAAGCTGGGCTTCAAGAAGTACAACTGAGGTTGATATGAATCACGACATGCTATCTGACGTTTTCAGCACGATAAAAAACTCCGAGTCGGTCGGGAGGAGCGAATGCACGGTCAAGGCCTCCAACCTGATAAGGTCGGTCCTAAAGATAATGCAGAAGCACAAGTACATAGGCGCGACCACGATAATAGAGGACGGCAGGAGCGGGATGGTGAAGGTCAAGCTCCTGGGGAAGATAAACGAATGCAAGGTAATCAGGCCCAGGTTCTCCTCAGGCAAGGGGGAGTTCACCAAGTTCGAGAAGAGGTTCCTGCCCTCATCCAACGTGGGGATAATAATAGTCAGCACTTCTAAGGGCGTGATGGACCACAACCAGGCCAACAAGGAAGGCATCGGAGGGAAGCTTCTTGGCTTCGTGTATTGATATGAAGGCTGCGGAAAAGGAGATGAAGGACGCCATAAAGGCGGGCAAGCTCGTGATGGGAAAGAGGACCGTCATGAGGGGGCTGAAGAACGGCACCCTCTCTTCGGTGGTGTGCGCTTCCAACTGCCCGGAAGGGACAAGGAAGGACATGGAGCACTATGCCTCTGTTTCAGGGGTCACCGTGAAGGGCTTCGACGGAAACTCGGTAAAGCTGGGCGAAACCTGCGGAAAGCCGTTCAATGTGCTCATGGTGGGCATCAGGAAATGATCCTGCCACATCAAGTCATATTTAAAAATGATTCGGTAAAATAAAACCAGGAACATGATAAAATGTCAATAAAGCTGGAGACTGACGCCATAAGGACCATAGCACTGTTCGAAAGCATGACGAAGGTCCATGCAAGGGACTGCCTGATAACCGACAACTGCGTCTATTTCCTGGTGGACCAGCCGAAGGTGGGCCTTGCTATAGGCAAGAGCGGGGCAGTGATAAAGAACGTCAAGAGGGCCCTAAACAAGAACGTAAAGATATTCGGCTATGCCGACAGCCCTGAAGGGATGATAAAGGGCATGATACAGGACCCCAAGGCAGTGATCATGGACAACGGCTCAATGGTGGTTTCCATATCTCCGCAGGACAGGGTCACCGTGATAGGAAGGAACGGGGAGAACATAAAGGCCATAAGGGAGATAATGAAGAGGCACTTCTCCATAGAGAACCTCAAGCTTAGGATGTGAATTTATATTGAAGGATGGGATAAGAGATATTATGAAAATAAAGATATTGCGCAAAAAGGACCCGCATCTTGAGTTCATGATCGAGGGGGTCACCCCGGCGTTCGTGAACGCCCTCAGGAGGATAATGGTATCCGAGGTCCCCACGCTCGCAGTGGAGTGGGCGGACATAGAGGAGAACAACTCCGTCATATTCGACGAGATGCTGGCCCACAGGCTGGGCATGCTGCCTCTCGTGTTCGACCCCAAGAAGCTCAACTTCACCGAGAACTGCAAGTGCGACGGTAAGGGCTGTGCCCTGTGCCAGGCTGTTCTGGTCCTGGAAAAGGAGGGCCCCTGTGTGGTGCATTCAGGAGACCTCAAGTCATCAAACAGGGAAGTCAAGCCCACTGACCCCAGGTTCCCCCTGGTGGAGCTCCTGAAGGGCCAGTCAGTAAAGCTGAGCGCAGTGGCCAGGCTGGGAACGGGCAGGCAGCACGCCAAGTGGCAGGCAGCCAACGCCTCGTACCAGTACTACCCCGAGCTGAAGGAATCCAAGGCGACCGGAGCTCCCAGGTGTCCCAGGGACTGCCTGAAGAAAGTAGGCTCCAAGGTGTCCTTCAAGGACCCAACCAAGTGCGACCTCTGCGGGGCATGCGCCGAGGCCGGGGTCAAGATAGTCGGGAACCCCAACAAGTTCATATTCCGGGTGGAGTCTGTGTCCGGCCTTAAGCCTGAATACATAGTCTCCAAGGCGGTTGAGATACTGGCCGGGAAGGCAAGCGAGCTCAAGAGCGGTCTCGGCAAGCTTTAGGACAAGGTGCAAGATGAGCACGAAGCTCATAGCTGTCTGGGTAATGGGCGCCCTGCTGCTTTTCGGCGGCGTCTGGATAGTGGAAAACCTGGAGCTGACTCTAGGGGTCCCGATGGCATCATACGGGATGGGAATGATAGTTTCCGTGATAATGTTCCTCCTGGCCGGCCTCTGCTGGATATCCGTTGCGGTTGGCACCAGGCGCAGGTTCTTGTAAGCCCTTCCACTTGAAGCGCTTTTAAATACCCAAGTCCATTATAATAATCCATACCGGGAGATACGAATGGGAGAGTTTGGCGGAAGAGGACTGAAGAAGAACAGGAAAAAGTTCAGGGGAAGCGCTCTTGCCAAGAAGAGGAAGATGAAGAAGCTCTGGAAGCTCGACCCCTTCAAGGGGGCATCCCAGGCAAAGGCAATCGTCCTCAAGAAGAAGGGCGTGGAGCAGAAGCAGCCCCACTCCGGGATAATAAAGGTCGTCAGGTGCCAGCTGGTCAAGAACGGCATACAGGTGACCGCTTTCGTGCCCGGAACCAACGCGATAAAGTTCATAGACGAGCACGACACCGTCACCCTTGAGGGTGTGGGCGGCTCCCAGAGGGGACCGATAGGCTCCATGCACGGCATCACATACAAGGTGGTGGCCGTCAACAACGTGTCCCTGAATGAGCTGCTTAAGGGCAAGAAGGAGAAGCCTAAGGGCGCATGATTGTTATGGCTGACAAGAAGGCCGAGAAGGAGACCAAGCCTGAAAAGAAGCAGGAAAAGGCAGTGAACATGCCCGCAAAGAAGCGGGAAGGACCCAAGCCTGCCGTGAAGCCAAAAGCAGAAGTTCCCAAGGAAGAGAAGAGGCCTGAGCCCAAGAGGCCCGAAGCGAGGGGAGAGAGGCCTGCCCCCAGGCCAAGGCCCAAATACAAGGCACTGCTTTTCAACAGGTGGGACGTGTCAGACGTCAAGGTGAATGACCTTGGCCTGCAGAAATACCTCAACCTGGACCCTGTCATAGTTCCCAGGACAGGCGGCAGGAACACCACCAACCCCATACACAAGAAGAAGATACCCCTTGTGGAAAGGTTCATGAACAGGCTTATGGTGCCTGGGCACAGGGGCAAGAAGCACAAGCTGACGTCAGGCCACTGTTCAGGCAACACTCAGCTCATATACATGGCGACCAAGAGGGCCTTCGAGAGGATAGAACAGAAATCCAAGAAGAACCCGCTCCAGGTCCTTGTGGAGGCAGTGGAGAACGCGGCCCTGCTTGAAGAAATAGCGGCATACAGGATGGGCGGAATGATAGCCAGGAAGGCAGTGACGGTCTCCCCGCAGAGGAGATACGACCTGGCCCTCAGGCACCTCACCCAGGGCATCTACAAGGTGAACTTCAAGAGCAAGAGGCCCCTGGAGAACGTCATAGCCGACGAGCTCATGCTTGCAGCCAACAACGACCCGAAGAGCTTCTCTATACAGGAGAAGCAGAGGATAGAGAAGGAAGCCGAAGGCGCAAGGTAAACTGATTGTAAAGGGCCCAATGGCCTGTTCCTGGACCGGTCACGTCACATAGCCACTATTCTTGTGGGCTCGTTCCTCGACTTGTCCCTCTCCAGCCTGTAGAAATTGTCAAGGCTGTCGCATATCTTCTCTTCGTGTGTTATCAGGAACACCTGCTCAGCGAAGGCAGACATCCTTTCCTTCAGGGTCCTGGACAGCTGTTCTATGGAGGCGGAATCCAGGTTGTGCGTCGGCTCGTCCAGTATGAGCCACCTCAGGTTGGGTATGAACGCATGCGAGAACGCTATCCTCAGCGCCAGGCAGGCCATGCTCCTCTCGCCCCCGGAAGCCACCCCCTCAACAGGCACCCACCCGTCAGAACTCTTCAGCTGCAGCACATAGTCGTTGTCGACCGCGAGCCTCACGCTCTCGTAATCCCCGTAGGGGTATATCTCATCCCACACCCTCTCCATTATGCTGTTGACAGTACTCACGAACTCTGACCTCAGCTGCTCCTGGGTGGACCTGAGCGCCTGCACGAAGCCTTCCAGTCCCCTGGCCACCTCCTCATCGCTCCTCATCTCCTCCCGATAGGCCTTGAGCCTTTTCAGCCGCTCCTCCAGGCTGTACAGTATCTCCTCCTTCTCCCCTATCTTCTCCTTCAGGCTGTCCATCCTGGTGAAAAGTTCTGTCTCCTCGACCCTCTTCCTCTGGACCTTCTCCCTGGCCTCCTTCAGCCTTTCCTCTGAGAATGCCTTCTCCAGCGTTCCCCGTTTCTTCTCCAGTGACTCCTTCCTTTTCCTGTATTCTTCCCTCCTCTTGGACAGCAGCCTGAGCTCCTCGGCGTCATTGAGGCTCGACTTCAACCTTTCCCTCTCCAGCTCCTTCTCCCTGAGCCTCTTCTCGAGCTCCTCTCCTTCCTGCCTTATCTTCTCCAGGTTCTTCGCGACAGAGGACACCTTCTCCCTGAGCCCGGCCTCCTCTTCCTTCCGCTTTTCAACAAGCTCCTGCTTCTTTTCACCGTCTATCTGGTTATCGCACACCGGGCATCTCGCCCCCAGGCCGTCCAGTTTTGCCTGGCTGTCAACGGAAACCTTTATCTTGGCATTGAGGGAGGCCACTTGTTCCCTCCCACCTTCAGCCTCCTTCCTCTTGTCTTCCAGCTGGCGCTTGAGGACCTGTATGTTGCTGTCAATCCTGGACATCTCCTTCCTGACCTCGTCAGGGTCCCTGGCCCTTTCCCTCTTTTCCGAGAGGGTGTTTTCCATCTCATCCAGGGAAGCCTTCACGCCCTCCAGTATGGCTATCAGGTCATGGAGCTCCTTCTGCATGCCCTCCTGGCCCTCCAGGGTGCCCTGCAGTCTGGCCCTTTCCTTCACGACCTCCCTGCTCTCCTGCTTGAGCTTCTCAAGGCCTGCCTTTATGTCTGCTATCTTCCTCTTTTCCTCCACGGACCTCTCTTCCAGGCCCTCCTTCTCCAGGTCGTCCACTATCCTTCCCTTCTCCTCCTTGCCTGCGAGCAGCCTGTTCCTTATGGCGACCGCGCCTTCCCTGGCCTTCTCGAACCTGTCGACCTTCAGCATCCTGTCTATGTGCTCAGTCCTCTTGCCCTTCTGTATCCTGAGGAAATAGTCGAGCTCGTTCTGCTCGGAGTAAACCGCCCTTGAGAAAAGCTCATAGTCCATCTGGAGGACCTGCTCCACTATCCTGGTCACGTTCCTGGCGTTCACGTCCAGCAGCTTCCCGCCTTCCCTTATCTCCGCCTCTGACGTGCCCTTCCCCGCCTTTATGGACCTGCTTACAATGTAATCCTTGCCGTTTGCCCTGAAGGCCAGCTCCACCCTTGCCTCCTTCTTGGGCTGGGGCCTTTTCATTATCATGTCCTGCAGGCCCATCCTCCTGGACTGGACTGCTGGCAGGTTCCCGAAAAGCGCGAAGGATATGGCCTGCATCACGGAGCTCTTGCCGCTCCCCACTATCCCCACCAGGGCATTGACCCCTGGGGAGAAGCCCATCTCAGAGTCAATGTGCGATTTCCAGTTCTTAAGGCGCATGCTTGTTATCATGATTCCTCCAAATAGCGGCAGTTTGAATGTTATGCGCAAGCTATAAAAGCCTTTCTGCCAATACAAGGTATGCCAAGGATAGAAACTGGTGCATTCCAGAGGGAAAGGAAGAGGACGAAGTCATACCTCAGGATGGAAGGGCAGATAGGTATGTACGTCCAGGATGGTACAGAAGCCATACTCACGATGAATGTCGTCGGGGGGCACTACAAAGGAGAGGAAGTGGAGATAGACGCAAGCCCCTTCATAGGCGACATAGACGATGGTGTCGAAGGCAAGGATGCAGTCGTCCTGGCGAGCGATAACGGGAACGGGAAGCTCCTCGGAAGGTACATCTCTGTGGAAAGGAAGCGTGGCAGAGAGGAGTGCTTTGAGGGTGCCGGAATCATAATCTCCCCTGACCCCTAGATCTTCCTTATCTTCCCGGGGGTGGGCTCATAGCATATGCCTTCAGACAGCAGCTCGTTTATCACTGATTCGAGCTCCTCCTCAGGGGCCTTTACGTTCTGCATGACGTCAGTGAAGCCCACGCCGTCCTTCCCTGACTCTATGAACTCCAGGACCTTCTTCCTCAGGCCTTCCTTGTCGTCCTTCTTCTCGCCGGCTTTTGCATCCTCCTTGCCTCCTGCCGGCTTGGGGGACCCGAGCCTGGCGACTATCTCAGCCCTCCTGAGAAGCTCCATGTTTGGGTCGGCCACCTTGACGACTGCCTCCGGTATGACGTACAGCTCGTCGTTCCATTCCCTGACCTTGCCTATCAGGTCGACCCTGTCCCCGACCTCGACCTTGTCAAGGGGCTTGACTGTCTTGAACGTCTTGGCCCTTATGGTGTCAGTCGAGTCGTCCAGCGTGACTGAAGCGAACATGCCGTCGTCGGCCACGAACTTTCCGACTATGCTGGCCATTATCCTGGCCCTGGAAACCATCTCCCCGCTCGGTGTCTTCACGAAGCTGGGGTCCATGGGCCCCTCCCCCTTGAGCCACTGGCCCTTGGTTATCTCCAGGACCTTCACCTTCTTTGCAGTCTGCCTCTGTATGGCCATGCTATAGAATTGTATATGAAATTTATAAATCACCGCCTCCTGGCAGGATTAACGGCAATAACGCCCGGCCTTTAGGTAAAGCTTAAAAAGGTGGTCTGCCTATAGATAACATTTGAATTTTCGGTGTGTTTATGGCCTGCCATGACTGCAAGAGCGAGAACCGGGTGGTTACGTGCATGGTGCACAACCCCACGCACGCAAAGGTATGCAGGGACTGCTGTATCACCAAATTCAAGGGCCACAAGTGCCCCTGGTGGGCGATTTGCTGGTATTAGGGGATGGGTGAATGGAGTTTTGCCTGGTCTGCAAGGAGATAATCGGGAGAAGGTACAGGGTCAGGGTCACCGATACCGAGCAGGACAACAGGGTGGATGGGTACATCTGCAGGGACTGTTGGATGTCGTTCATCTCCAGCCACAGTAATGAGAGGCCATTCAGGATAATGAAATGGCGCTCCTGGATAAAGGGAGACAAGGACGGAAAGAGGATGTAATCACTTCTTTTCCTCTGCCTTCTTCTCTTCAGGCTTCTTCGCCTCTTCTTTGGGTTCCTCTTCCTTCTTCTCTTCAGGCTTCTTGTCTTCCTTTGGCGCTTCGGCGGGCTTGGGCTCTTCCTTCTTCTCCTCAGGCTTTTCCTTCGGTGCCTCAGAAGGCTTCTCGGGTGCTGCCTTCTCTTCCTTCTTTCCCTCGGCCTTCTCTTCAGGCTTCGCCTCTTCCTTCTTTCCGAGGAGCTGGTCTATCGGCTTTGCCCCGGCCTTCACGACGACGGCATTTATCTGGGCCGTGTCAGCTGAAATGGTGTTGCCCCTGACGCTCTTCCTTCGCCTCTGTCCCTTCATCTTGGGGTGGAAGCCCACTCCGCCTGAAAGCACGATCTTCTTCCTTCCTGGGCCTTCCACGTCCCCCCTCATGGGGAAACCGTTCCTGTCAGAACCGCCGGTTATCTTCACCTCATAGCCTGCAAGCCCGAGGGAATCGGCCTTTACGGTATCGCCTATCTTCTTCCCGACGAGCCCTGAAGCCCCCTGGTCGACTTCCTTCTGGTAAGCCTTCCTGGATTTTGGCTCAGAAACCACTATCTTGAAGTTTGCCATATGTTTTACCTCCCCAGTTCAACCAAAGCCGCTTGGCGGCCAATCCCGGGTTGGGATAAGAATACTTGCACATCGTGCTATTTAAGCTTTAGAAGAGCAGTATGAGGAAATTGAATATGATCAGCAGGAAGGTTATGTAAGACAGGACCTTCATCACAGGCTTCCCATAGTTCCTGCTTATCCTGCGCAGGAGTATGTCCCACATCCTTCCCCCGTCCAGGGGCTTTATTGGGAGCAGGTTGAAAGCGCCAACGCCCAGGTTTATCAGGAACATCCAGAAGAGCAGCCCGACTATGAAGTTCATCGCGCCCTCGACAGGCTCCATGCCGGAAACTATCACCATCCTTGTCGACACGTCCGCTATGCCGATGAACCCCCCGGGCGGGTGCCCAGCCAGTTCTGCCTCTATCCTGGATATCTCTGCTGCCGACCTGTCGGAAAGCCCGGGGTAGGCTTTCCCCAGGAACTCCCAGAAGCCCCTCTCCAGCTGCAGCTCGCTCCAGCCCTTCTCCTGGCTGGCCCCGAAGATTGAATAGAAGCCCATAAAGGCTGACTCCATGGAGCCGGATATGCCCGGCATGACATGCTCAAGGGAGCCCAGGACAAGCGTGTCGAACGACGGGCTGAACACGGGAGCCGGCTCCTCCTTGGTCATGATGCTGTACGTGTTCCTCTCCCCGTTGTAGTCAGTGACTATCTCGACCGTCCTGCCTGCTCCTATCCTGTCCAGGACGGCGCTCAGGTCCGTGACGTCCCTTATCTCCTCCCCGTCTATCGATATTATGGCCCCCTTCATGCCAGCCTTAACTGCCTGGTAATCCTCGAAGACTGGTATGTCCGCGCCTGCCTCCAGCTGTCTCCCCACCACCGTTGCATTGGCATAGTAGGACTTCCCCCCTGCCTCTATCTCCACCAGGCCTTCCGTGGCCCCGAGCATCCCTGTCAGGTCCCCTGAAACAGGCATGCCTGCTATGTGCGTTATGCTGCTGGCCTTTATCATGTCCCCCGGGTATCCCCTGTAGGCGGCCCCGGCGCCCGTGAAAAGGGCCGAAGAGAGCAGTATCATGATGCCTATTGATGCCGCAGCCAGTATGAAATTGGCGAACGACCCCGCCGCGAAAACCCTTAGCTGGGGCCAGTCGCCCTTCCTCTCCAGCTGCTTCTCGTCAGGCTCGACGAAGGCCAGGGGTATGGCGACCAGCAGGCCCCATCCAATAGACTTTATCCTGACCTTCTCCCTGGCTGCCATTATGCCATGGAAGCTTTCGTGCACGAGCGCAAGCAGGCCTATGGCTATTATCCAGTACCAGAAGGGGACGGCATAGAACCCGGGCCCTATCGTCGCCGTCGGATAGGGCGATGGGAGCAGCACCCCCACGCTCGGGATGGGCTCGACCAGTATGTTCTGGACAGTTATCGATATGAACTGGTACATTATCCAGACGGATACCAGGAAGCCCAGGACGACCCCGGTGACCCCCATCCACTTCCAGAAGGTGGGATGGCCCTTTCCTGTCCTCTCCAGGAACCCCCTGCCCCTCTGCGTCTTCCTGACGAGCAGTATGAAATCCCGCCTGAAGTTCTTCCTGTCCCTGTACACGATAAGCGCTATGATGACAAGGAACAATATAACGGAGGCCCAGTATGCCAGGTTCCAATCCATGTAGATAATAAGGGCTTCTGCGTAAAAAGCTTTCAAATCTTTTTAATACAGGATACAATAGATTATCACCAAAAGGTGAACTATGATAGAAGAGGAAAAGAAACTGGAAGAGGAAAACAAGCAGGAAGAGGAACCAAAGGAAGAGCCGGCACAGGAGAACGACTCCGAGGAGAAAGAGAACAACGACGACATGTCCGAGGAGGAGCAGGTGAAGCTCAAGCTTCCTTTCCCGATGGCTGCCGTTGTCAGGCTGATGAAGGCCAACATGGACAACGACAAGATGATAAAGAAGGAAGTGAAGGTGGCCATGAACAAGTGGCTCGGGACCCTGTGCAAGAAGGTGTCAAAGGAGATGAACAAGTTCCCGTACACAACCATGCACCTCAACGAGTTCAACCAGGCCAGGAAGGTATACGAGAGCCTGGAGGAGTTCGCACAGGAGAAGGAAAGGATACTTGCTCACTTCGGAGCCATAAAGAAGGACATAGACAAGCTCGAAAGGGACCTCGGAAAGCTTCAGGAAGAGGTAATAGCTTAAGATATGCCAAACTACAAGGTCCACCAGGCCTTCGGCATAGGCCTGGTAGTTCTGACTTTGCTGGTCAACCAGACCCTGCATTTCTTCAGGTATTTCTCCTTCGGGATAGTGGAGATGATACTGATAGCTATAATAACGATGTTCTATGCGATATTCCCTGACATAGACATAGGCACGAGCAAGTCCAGGAAGCTCGTCCTGGGCGGCGGCCTGGGGGGCATCATATACTGCTTCGTCACCAGCCAGCCCCTGATAGGCATAGTGATAGCGGTCCTTCTCCTACTGATGATATTCATGCTGAACCACAGGGGGAAGACCCACACCACCCTGGCGGCGGTCATATTCTCTGTCCCCCTCCTGTACATGCACTGGGTCTACATGGCGGTGGGATGCATCGCCTACCTCAGCCACCTCCTCCTCGACGGCGAGCTCAAGTGGAGATAGTCAGTAAACATTCTGGACAAATCTCTTTCTAAGATGTTTCTATGCAGGGGACGAGGTTCGAACTCGCGTAGGCACTAAGCCACAGGGCCCTCAACCCTGCCTGTTTGACCACTCCAGCACCCCTGCGCTTTGTTGTTATTTGCTGTCTTGGATTAAATAGTTTTATATGGCGCTAAAAGGCTTGCTTTGCTAGCCTGAGGGCAGAATAAGCCCCTGTCATGCAGATGCCGAACTTCCCCAATGCGTCCCATGCCCTGCTGTCTGACATTACGAACCTCCTGAGAAGCGCAAGCGACACAGACTTCTTTGGCTGCCAGTACCTGTTCGCATGGCAGGCAGCTTCCATGTAGGAGCCTATGAACCTCTGCCTCGCCCACCTGACCGCAAGCCCTGAAGGGGTGCACCTGCCCTCTATCCCGACCCTGCCTTTCCTTATCTCCTTCAGGACAGAGTCCATGCTGTCCGCTTCTATCCTGTTCCTGACAAGACCTATGGTCTCGAGCATGTGGGAGTCAGACCCCCCGACGACGGGTTTCCCCAGCCCTCCGGCCTTCCACCTGCAGAACATGTTGGACAGCCTGTCCATGTTGAGGCCGTTGAAAGCCTCTATCGCATCGCACTTCCCCATCTCGTGCATTATGCCGTCGCCCTTCACGTCGAACGGATGTGCTGCGACGGACAGGCCTCCCTGCCCCCTTATCCTGTCTATAGTCTCCTCCACTGAAAGCCCGGGCCTTATCCTCTCGTTCAGCCCCAGGCCTATAACGTGCCCGCTCCTGGTCGACACCTCCAGCCCGGGGATGAAAACCATCCCGAGCCTCCTGGCCTCTGCCTCTGCCTGTCTCCACCCCCTAACCGTGTCATGGTCAGTCAGGGCTATCCCCATCAGGCCGGCCCTGTCCGCCTGCCTGACTATTTCCCTCGGGCTTCCCCCGGACTCGAAGGGCAGCTTCCTTCCCTTAGAACAGCTGGAGTGGCAGTGGAGTTCGTAAAACATGTCACCACGATAAAAGGAATTGGGTAAAACTTTATATAACATGCTACTACCTTTAACTAATTAATAAACGGTGATTTGAGGACCTATGGAAGGCATACCAGACCACATCGGCATCATCCCTGACGGCAACAGGAGGTTCGCCAAGAAGCTCCTGGAGAAGCCCTGGAAAGGCCACGAATGGGGGACAGACAGGATAAAGCGAGTTTTCGAATGGTGCAAGGAAAGCGGAATAAAGATAATGACATTCTATGCGCTCTCCCTGGAGAACCTCACAAGCAGGCCCCAGGAAGAGCTGGGCTTTCTCTTCGCGCTTGCCAAGAGGGAGCTGAAGGACATACTTAACGACAAGGGCAACTTCGTCCATGAGAACAACGTCAGGATGCGCTTCTTCGGCAGGATAGACCTCCTGCCCGGCAGTGTCCAGGAACTGATAAAGAAGGTCCACAGGTCCACCAAGGACTACAAGAATTACCACATGAACGTGGCCATGGCATACGGCGGCAGGCAGGAGATAGTGGATGCCTGCAGGAAGATATGCTCCAAGATAGCCAAGGGCACCATGAAGCCCGGTGACATAGACGAGGCCGCCATGAGGCAGCACTTCTGGACCAACGGGCACCCGGACCCGGACCTGATAATCAGGACAGGCAACGAGAAGAGGATGTCAAACTTCCTCACCTTCCAGTCAGCCTATTCAGAGCTCATGTTCGTAAACAAGTTCTGGCCCGACTTCAAGAGAGAGGACTTCAAGAAGGCCATAAGGGAATACGCAATAAGGGAAAGAAGGTTCGGCAAGTGAGCCCCTTGACACCGTTCTTACGTGAATCGGCTCCAGTCGCACGCTTCCAGGGCGCCTGAAAGTATTTAAATAACAATCTTTAATGATTATCATTGATATAGGAGGGTAACGAATATGGCAGAAAAACCCCACATGAACATAATAACGGCAGGTCACGTAGACCACGGGAAGTCAACGCTAATCGGAAGGCTGTTCTACGACTCCGGCGCCCTCAGCGACCAGGAAATGAGGAAGCTGAAAGAGAAGGCAAAGGAGCTGAAGAAGGAGTCGTTCGAGTTCGCTTTCGTGATGGACTCCCTGAAAGAGGAGCGAGAGCGAGGCGTGACGATAGACCTGATGTACAAGGGCTTCAACACGGACAAGTACTACTTCACTGTGATTGACTGCCCCGGGCACAGGGACTTCATCAAGAACATGATAACTGGCGCAAGCCAGGCAGACGCAGCTATCCTCGTGGTTTCTGCAAAGGACGGCATACAGGAGCAGACAAAGGAGCACCTCTACCTGTCCAAGGTTCTCGGCATCAACCAGCTGGTTGTGGCTGTGAACAAGATGGACGAGGTCGAGTACAAGGAAGACACCTTCAACAAGGTGAAGGACGACATCGGCAAGCTCCTTGCGACCCTGGGATACAAGTCCGACGAGGTGCCTTTCGTTCCGGTGTCAGCCTTCGTTGGCGACAACGTCGTAAAGGCAACAGACAAGATGCCCTGGTACAAGGGCAGCACGCTGATAAAGACGCTGGACGAGAAGATAACACCCCCGGAGAAGCAGGTCGACAAGCCCCTCAGGATGCCTGTCCAGGACGTGTACAGCATAACCGGAGTGGGAACCGTTCCTGTCGGAAGGATCGAGTCAGGCGTGATGAAGCCTGGGGACAAGATTGTCTTCATGCCTTCAGGCGCCCAGGGCGAGGTCAAGTCTATCGAGATGCACCACAAGCAGCTTGAGAAGGCCGAGCCTGGCGACAACGTCGGTCTGAACGTCAGGGGGATTAGCAAGACTGATGTCAAGAAGGGCGATGTCATAGGCAGGGCAGACAGCCCGCCGACTGTGGCAAAGGAGTTCACAGGACAGATAATCGTGCTCCAGCACCCGACGGTCATCACGAAGGGCTACACCCCGGTGTTCCACATCAACACGTCCCACGTGGCTGGGAAGATAACCGAGCTGGTCAAGAAGATTGACCCCAAGACCGGCGCAGTAATTGCCGAGAACCCGGACATGCTGAAGTCCGGAGACGCGGCAATCATAAAGGTCCAGCCAGTCACGCCTGTTGCTATAGAGAAGCAGTCAGAATTCCCCAAGTTGGCAAAGTTCGCAATCAGGGACATGGGCAAGACTGTTGCTGCAGGGATATGCACTGACCTGGTGAAGCCGTAAGCCGGATTCACCAGTCTATTTTTATTTTGTTTTGATTGGCCTTACCGTGAGGTAGGCCGTCCCTTCCGGCCTGAAATCATGTTGCATGATATTGCTTTTAGATTGTAATATAACTCCACATCAGGATGCCCCCGAATCCCCTCTTATAGCTATATAAACTTGATTATTGGTTAACTATATAACAGTTACCTTACAATAATTATAATATGAGCTGCCCCAGCCCCAAATCCAGCTATATGTCAGACTGGGCACTCGTACCTCGCACTTTTTCTCGGAGGGGGTTATTTGGTATACGCGAAGTACATCAAGAGGAAGGGAAAGAAGTTTGGTCCTTACTACTACACTAGCATAAGAGACGAGAACGGCAGGGTAAGGAATATCTACGTAGGCCGAACGCTTGAGGAGGCCGAGGCTCTTTCTAAGAAGCTCCTTGCCGGACACGGAGGAAAGTCCCCTGTCGAGATAGGCCCCAGGGCCAGGCCAGTCTCCCAGAACGAGATACACAAGGTAGCCAAGCCGATAACCCCCGATGAGGTTAATCCCATAGCCCCGGAAGTGAAGACAGTGGCCCCCGAACCTGCCGAAAGCCCGGTTGCATTACCCGTGCCCCCTCCCAAAAAGCCTGCCCACAGACCCAAGACCCCCTCCAGGCACAAACCGAAGACCACCCCAAGAAGAAAGGAACGCAGGCCGGCACCCCCGCCCAGGCGGGAACCAAGGCATGAACAGAGGAGGGAATACGACTGGACAAGGGACGTCAGGCCGATGGTCACAGTGGCCATAGTGCTTATAGCCTTCTTGACCATATCCCTGTTCCCCATATACACAGGCCTGCTCCTGACAGAGAAGCAGTACACAGACCCCCTCAACCTGACCCTGACAGGCAACCAGACATACGAGTGGCAGCCGATGAACACAGGAACCCTCAAGTCCCTTTCCCTCAGCGGGAGGGCGATAGGCAACGGTGACGTCAGGGTGTACCTCAAGGTGGGCAACGAGTCCCTCCTCGTTTTCGAGAACACGGTCGAGGACTACTACATCATAGACGTCACAGGGTACGCCACTTACAACGAGACCAACGGGACCTCCCCCGAAGACAACCAGACCATCAACATAACCGAACCCATAAATGAGACCAATGTCACCATCCCGGAAGAGAACGTCACAGCCCCAGACGAGAACGTGACAGAGCCCATAATCAACGAGACCCTTCCAGAGCCCCCTCCGGAAGACAACGCAACGGCCAACATAACCATACCAGAGGACAACCAGACCATCAACATAACCCTGCCT